>Ga0209709_10000474_pt1 | contig 38361 bp, 37 predicted proteins | sample ArcticOcean_MG_C_2_FD_187435 | JGI IMG/M metagenome (GOLD analysis project Ga0209709, IMG submission 187435) | Marine microbial communities from western Arctic Ocean - ArcticOcean_MG_CB4_136 (SPAdes) (version 2) | ecosystem: Environmental > Aquatic > Marine > Oceanic | place: Arctic Ocean... | reverse complement strand
ACTTTTTAAATAGCTAATTGGGTCTAAAACGCCCAATAATCCTCACTAATCTATTGAGAAAACAATAATTTCAGCAAGAAAGTGTGATGCTTATAGGCTAAAATAAAAGTAAATCAAGCCTTTAGCATTTAAATAAATGATTAAATATATCAGTAAATACAAGGTTTTTTTTGATTTTTTCCCATTACTAAATTAATAATTGAAAATTCGTGATGATATTCAATTTAAAAAAGATAGCAAAATCATTAAAAAGTAATGTAGAAATTTTTTTTCTACTTTTATTAGTCCTCATTACAATTGTGAGTACGTCGTTTTATAACAATAATAAAAAAATAATTAACCAAAATTATAACAATGTAATTAATAATATTTATTTTCAAAAAACTATTAATCATATTTTTAATAATTTAACTCCTAGGTACAAAAATATTAGTCATAAAATTTCTTCTGGTGAAACATTTGATAAAATATTAAATACGTATTCAATTACCAGTAATGAAATTATAAAAATTAAAAAAAGATTAAGTTCAGATTATAATTTAAATAATCTAAAAACTAATCTTTATATAGAAATTACAATAGATCAGTCTAATAATAAAAAAATTACTTCTTTTATATTTCCAGTTTCAAGAACTGAAAAAATTCAATTAATTAGAAACTTAGAAACTGATTTTTTTGAAAAAAAACAAATTATAACAAATCTAAATAAAAAAATTATCTTTAAAGAGGGAAAAATTTTACAGAGTTTATATAAGACTGCAATTAATCTAAAGATTCAGCCAAATATAATAATCGAATTTGCAAGAATTTATGGATTTCAAGTAGATTTTCAAAGAGATATTAAAAAAAATGATAATTTTCAAATTATGTATGAAGTTTTTGAGGATGATAATGGAAAAATATTTGAAACAGGAAATATAATTTTTGCTGATCTAAAGTTAAGTGGAATAAATAATTCATTATATTATTTTGATAAAAAAGGCAGCGAAGGGCACTATGATAAAAATGGTAAGAGCGTTAAAAAAGCTTTAATGAAAACACCAATTAATGGTGCAAGGCTTTCATCTGCTTTTGGAATGAGAAAGCATCCTATAGATGGATATAATAAAATGCATAGGGGAACAGATTTTGCTGCACCAATGGGGACTCCCATCATGGCTTCTGGAGATGGAGTTGTAACAAGATCTAGGTGGTGTGGTGGTGGTGGCAATTGTGTTAAGATTAAACATAATTCAACTTATGAAACAATTTATGCTCATATGAAAAGTTTTGCTAATGGTATACGAGAAGGAGTAAGAGTTAAACAAGGTCAAATCATCGGTTATGTTGGATCAACTGGAAAATCAACGGGTCCACACTTACACTATGAGGTAATTAAAAATGGAAAAAAAATCAACTCCCAAAAGTTAAAGTTACCATCAGGAAAAATACTAAAAAATACAGAAAGAAAAATGTTTGAAGTTAAGAAAATTAAATTAGATGTTCTAAAATCAGAATTAATTATTGGTCTAAATTAACTTGCGACTGACTTTTTTTCTACTAGTTTCTTTTCACTAGCTTTAATAACTTTTTTGATTTCTGGCTTTGGAATTATTTTTTTTACTTCTTTAGTTTTAACAGTTTTTACCTCTTCATTTACAGTTCCAACTTCCGTTTTAATGGGGTTTGATACCCCAACGGTTTTAATAGGGTTTGACACCTCAACAGTTTTAATAGGATTTGCTGCCTGAACTGGAGATGAATTAACTCTAGCCATCCGAATACTTTCTTGTTCATTTTGAATTCTAGTAAAATGATCAGCATGCTGAAAATAGTTTTCAGACAAAACTCTATCTTCATTTGCAAGAGCTTCTCTAGCCATCTCAGTATATTTTTCAATAAGTTTTGGAGCATTATGATTATTCCTACCTGGAGCACCTCTTCGAAAATTATCATTATTAGTAAATTTTGACCCTTCATTATTACTTCTAAATGGGGGTCTTCTATTATTATTACTTCTAAATGGGGGTCTTCTATTGTTATTATTATTGCTTCTAAATGTTACCATATTTTTATCTTTTAATTAAATTTTAGTGCTAACTATGCAGCGATCATTATTTCCATAATCTTTTATGGATTTATTTATATAAAAACCTTCTTCTTTTAATATTTCCTTAACTTTATTTTTTTGATTAAATCCAATCTCTAAAATAAATTTACCATTTTTCTTAATCAGAGTTCTTGCTTTACTAATTACTTTTCTGATTTTTAAAAACCCATCAAGCCCACCACTTAAAGCTAACTTTGGTTCGAAGTTAACAACATCTTTTTCCAAATATTTTAAATTTAACAATTCAATATAAGGAGGGTTTGAAACAATCAGATCATATTTGCCAATATTAAAATTGTCAACACTAGAATAGATAAACTTTACTCTATTATTTAGATTTAGTTGTTTTGCATTGATTTTACTTACATTTATACTTTTTTTGGAGATGTCTATTCCAGTGCCATAAAAATTAGGTCTCTCTTTTAGTATGGATAAGAGGATACATCCAGATCCAGTCCCTATATCTAGAGCTTGCAATTGATCATCCTTTGAGTAGATTTTTAAAACTTGTTCAATTATTAATTCAGTATCAGGCCTTGGAATTAACACGTCTTTATTGACAAAAAACTCATCTTTCCAAAACTCTTTTTTATTTATTAGGTAAGCAATTGGTTCCCCTTTTTTTCTTCTTTCAATTAAACTTTTAAAGTTATCTAATTGTTCTGAGTTTAAAGCTTCTTTAGGGTTTAAAATAATATGTTTTTTATCTCTTTTAATTGAACTAGATAACAATATCTCACTATCAAGTTGAGGGTTAGATATTTTATTTTTTTGTAGGATATTTATTCCCTCATTTAGAATATTTTCTATGTTCATTTTAATTAAGATTGCTTAGTTTTTCTTCTTGAGCTTGTAGTGTTAAACTTTCTACCATCTCATCAAATGCTTCACCTTCTAAAAAAGCTTCAAGTTTATGTAACGTTAAATTAATACGATGATCTGTTACCCTTCCTTGTGGAAAATTATATGTTCTAATTCTTTCAGAACGATCTCCAGTTCCTATTTTACTTTTCCTATCTTGTGATCTTTCACCCTCTATTCTTGATCTTTCTAATTCATAAAGTCTTGACCTTAAAATCAACATTCCTTTTGCTTTATTTTTGTGTTGAGATTTTTGATCTTGTTGAGATACAGATAAGCCAGTTGGAATATGGGTGATTCTAACGGCACTGTCAGTTGTATTTACAGACTGACCTCCTGGGCCACCTGCTCTGAAAACATCAATTCTTAGATCAGAGTCGTTTATTTTTATATCGACTTCCTCAGCTTCTGGAAGAACTGCTACTGTTGCAGCAGAAGTGTGTATTCTTCCTTGTGTTTCTGTGTCTGGAACTCTCTGAACACGATGAACTCCACTTTCATACTTCAAGGTTGAATAAATATTCTTTCCTCTAATTGATGCAATAACCTCTTTAAGTCCACCCGCCTCACTCTGAGACATGCTTATTAATTCTAATTCCCATTTTTTTTTATGACTAACTTTTTCATACATTTTAAAAAGATCTGAAGCAAATAAACTTGCTTCTAAACCACCTGTGCCAGCCCTAATCTCTATAATTGCATTTTTTTGGTCAGCGTCATCTTTAGGTAATAAAAATAATTTTAATTTCTTTTCTATTGTTTCATTTTCTGACTTAATATCTTTTAATTCAGTTTCGGCCATTACTTTAAACTCACCTTCACTTTCAGAATCATTTAAAATTTTTTCTAAATCTTTTTTCTCACTTTCGTAGGAAAAATATTTTTTAGCATCATTAATTACTTCATTTAAATCTGAGTATTCTTTTGATTTTTCTGCAAAAAGTTTTTTATCTATGTCAGATGTTGACAGCTCCCTCTCTAACAAGGAATGTCTAAATATTAATTCTTCAATAGTTTTTAGAGGTATCATTTTAATTTTTTATCAAGTTCAGCAGCTTTTTTTTCAACTTCACCTACAACTTTTGATATTATGTCTTCTGATAAAACTTTTTCACTTTGAATACCAGATAAATAAAGCATGTTATTCCCTTTTCCACCTCCAGTAATACCTATATCTGTCATTGCAGCTTCTCCTGGTCCATTCACAACACATCCAATAATTGATAAAGTTATTGGAGTTTTTATGTGAGAAAGTTTCTCTTCTAATATTTTAACTGTATCTATCACTTGAAAAGCTTGGCGCGCGCATGATGGGCAAGATATAATTTTTACACCTCTATTTCTTAAATTAAGTGATTTTAATATCTCATTACCTATTTTAATTTCTTTAACTGGATCATCCGATAGTGAAATTCTTATAGTATCACCTATTCCATCCATCAAAAGAGATCCTAAGCCTATTGAAGATTTAATACTCCCTGAAATAAAACTACCAGCCTCAGTAATTCCTAAGTGCAAAGGATAATCTGTCACCTTTGAAAGTTGACGATATGCAGCAATGGATAAAAACACATCTGAAGACTTAACGCTAACTTTAAAATTAAAAAAATCTTGATCTTCAAGAATTTTGATATTTCTTTGTGCACTTTCAACTAAAGCTTCAGGACATGGTTCTTTGTATTTCTCTAAAATATCTTTTTCGAGTGACCCTGCATTGACACCTATTCTTATAGAACAACCATTGTTTTTAGCTGCACTTAATACATCATGTATTTTTTTTTTATCACTTATATTTCCTGGATTAATTCTTAAACATTTTGCACCATTTTCAGCAGCTTCAATAGCTCTTCTATAATGAAAATGAATATCTGCAATTATTGGTAATGAAACATTCTTAGTAATTTCCTTAAGTGCTAAAGAAGATTCTTTATCTGGGCAAGAAACTCTGACAAGGTCAGCACCCTCTTCATGAATATCGTTAATTTGTTTAATAGTTGCTTGGATATCTGTGGTTAATGTATTTGTCATTGATTGAACAGAAATAGGATTATCCCCACCAATTTTTACATCACCAACATTTATAACTTTTGTTTTTTTTCTATTAATGTCTCTAAAGGGTCTTAAGCTCATTATTTAATCTAATTTAAATTCTTTGTGAAGGACAGCAATAGCTTTTTTTACATACTTTATGGATATTAAAACAGAAATCTTTATTTCAGAAGTTGAAATAACCATAATATTAATTTTTTTTGAGGCTAGTGCTTGAAACATTCTATAGGTAATTCCAGGAGTAGTGATCATTCCAACACCTATAATTGATACCTTTGATACATTATCATCATGTGTAAATTTTCTAAAAGATATTTTTTTATTTTGTTTTATAATTTTTTCTGTTTTTTTTAAATCTTCTGATTTAATAGTAAATGTCATGTCTGTTTCTTTACTGTTTAATGAAATATTTTGAACTACCATGTCTACATTGATTTGATTAAGTGATAACGGTTTAAAAATAGAAGCTGCCACACCAGGTTTATCCTTAACACCAATCATTGTAATTTTTGCATCGTTTTTTGTTGAGGTAATACCTGTAATAATTTGATCACTGAAGGCTTTTTTATTATTTGTTATTAAGGTACCTTTCTTTTTCACAAATGAAGATTTAACTGAAAAGCTTATATTGTTTAATTTAGCATCTTGAACAGATGTGGGTTGCATAACTTTTGCACCAAGCGATGCCATCTCTAGCATCTCATCGTAAGAAATTTTATTAATTTTTTTTGCTTTTGTATGATTTCTAGGATCTGTTGTATAAACTCCATCTACATCAGTATAAATATCACAAGTACTAGCATTAAAAAACTTTGCCAGCATTATAGCTGATGCATCAGTTCCCCCTCTACCCAATGTTGTAATTCTATTATCCAAATTAATACCTTGAAAGCCAGTTATAATAGGTATCCCACCAGAGTTAATAAACTTTGATATTTTGTTTTTATTTATATTTCTTATTCTTGATGCGCTATGAGACCCATCAGTAATGATGGGAATTTGCCAAGACATCCAAGATCTTGCTTTGTACCCTAGGTGCTTCAATCTGCCCGCTATTAGCGCACAAGCTACTTGTTCGCCAGAAGATAGTAAAACATCATATTCTGCAGGATCAAATTTGTCACTTAATGCTTTTGTTTTTTTTATTAAGTTATTGGTAGACCCACTCATTGCAGAGGAAACCACAATTACTCCAATATGTTTTTTTTTGTAGGAGCCAATTATATTGGCAACTTTTTTAATTCTATCTATACTTCCTACTGAAGTGCCACCAAACTTTAAAACAACGGTTTTCATTGATAATTATAATTAATTTATATTTGATAAAATACATCTTAATTGTTATGTCCACAAGTGATCTATTATGAATTCAATAAATAAAAAAGAGATAGAAAAATTTTCTAAAATTGCAGAAGAATGGTGGAATCCTGAAGGAAAATTTAAACCTTTACACAATTTTAATCCTATAAGAATTAACTATATAAAAGATAATATAGTTAAGGACTTCAATATTAAATATTCAGACAAACCTTTGAAAAATATTAAGATACTAGATATTGGATGTGGTGGAGGGTTGTTATCTGAGCCTATGCGCAGACTCGGTGCAAATGTAGTTGGAATAGATGCGTCAGTAAAAAATATTGAAGTTGCAAAATTTCATGCAAAAAAAAGTAAACTCAAAATAGACTATAAGGTAGCTTCACCTGAAAAACTAAAAACCAAAGTAAAATTTGATGTAATTTTAAATATGGAAATAGTTGAACATGTTGAAGATATAAATTTTTTCATTAAAGAAAGTTCAAAATTATTAAGAAAGAATGGAGTAATGTTTGTTGCAACTTTAAACAAGACATTAAAATCATATGTATTTGCAATTGTAGGTGCTGAGTATATTTTAAAATGGTTACCTATTGGAACTCATGATTGGGGAAAATTTGTAAGACCTGCTGATTTAATAAATATTTCAAAAAAAAATAATCTAACACTAAAAAAATTAGATGGAATGAAGTTTAATGTATTAGATAATAGCTGGAGAGTAAGCAGTGATACCTCTGTTAACTATATAACTAAATTTGTAAAAGACTAATTTATAGTATGTTTTGCCCAAGGTATCCTCTTCGCTTCTATACCCTCTTCTTTTAATTCCTTAAGATCCTCCTTAGTTGCTGTACCATAAATTCCTTTAGAAGGTTTTTTGTTTTTATAATGTATTGATCTTGCCTCATAAGCAAAATTTTCACCCACATAATTAAAGTTTTTTTTAATAAATTTTTGATATTCTGAAATTGTTTTTTTTATTTCTTTAAATTTTGAGTCTTGATTATCAATTTTAGAATTATTTTTTGATCTAAATACATTCGGTGACATTAAAGTCTTTTCAATATTTGATGAATTACAAGCAAGACAGCTAAGAAATTTTTGTTTTTTTAATTTTGTATATTCTCTTGATGATGAAAACCAGCTATCGAAGCATACTTCACAATCATTACAAATAAGCTTATATATAATCATTAACTTCTGTAATCTGCATTAATCTCTATATATCTTTTAGTCAGATCCATAGTATATGCTGTAAATTTTTTTAAACCCATATTAAGATTTATTGAAATATCTATTGCTTGACCCCTCATATATTCTGCAACTTCACTTTCTATATAGTTATTTATCAACTGTCCCTTGTCTATAATTTTAATATTTCCAAAACTGATTGATAGTTTTTTTAAATTTATATTTATTTCAGATTTACCTATAGCCATTATTATTCTACCCCAATTTGGATCTTCTCCAGCAATAGCTGTTTTAACAAGAGGTGAATTAGCTATCGAAAATGCAATTTTTTTTGCATCATCTTCAGTTTTTGATTTCATGACATTAATTGTTATAAATTTAGTAGCACCTTCACCATCGGCAACTACTCTTTTTGATAAATTTAATAATACAGAATGTAATGCGTTACTAAAACTTTTTATTTTTTTATCATTAATAGTGTTTATTTTTGAATTTTTAACTTTGCCTGTTGAAAAAATCGAAACCATGTCATTAGTGCTTGTGTCTCCATCACAACTAATTGCATTAAAGGTTGTTTCTATATTTAATTTTAATAATTTATTTAAAATATCATTTGAAAGATCTGCGTCAGTAAAAATATAGCCAAGTGTTGTTGCCATATTTGGAAAAATCATTCCTGATCCTTTTGCAATACCATATATTTTAACTTTCTTATTACCAATTTCACATTCTTCCATTGCAAGTTTTGGTTTTAAATCAGTCGTCATAATTCCTAATGCAGCCTTCATCCAAATTAGTTTATTTTGGGTGTACTTTATCTTTTTAATAAGTTCTGGAATATTTTTCTTAATTTTTTCAGTTGGATATTTTTCACCAATCGTTCCAGTGCAACCAAAAAGGATTTCATTAGCTAGTATATTTTTTGGGTGATTTTCGTCTTCTTTCTGTTTTATAGAAAGTTGAATTGAGGTTTCTTCTGCTATTTCTTTTAAACCTTTATAGCCTTCTGGGCCAGTAAAAGCATTAGCATTTCTAGTATTGATAATGAGAGATTTTATTTTCTTACTTTTTATATTTAGGTTCCATTTAATGTTTTCTGAAACTATCTTTGATTGTGTGTAAACGGATGCATAGTTGGCTCCATCTCTAAAATAGAACATTACTAAATCATCTCTAGGCTTATCGTACAAGTTTGCGGAAACCGTAGATATTGAAACTCCATCAATATGTTCTAAGTCTTGAAAGTCTATCATTTTTGACCTAGAAGTTTGGGTGTTTATAAAATTTTTGAAGTTAATTGCCATGCTATTTAAAATATTTATTTAATACTTATATTAAAAGTTATAATTAATTAATATATCAGATAAATTAAATGCTTAATCCTTTAAATTTCCTTTCAAAGCTAATTAAATCAAGCAATCAGAAAGAGCTTGATAGAATTGCAAAAATTGTCAAAAAAGTTAACTCTTTTGAGGAAAAAATTAAAAGACTTTCAAATGAAGATTTTCCTAAGCGAACAATAGAATTAAGAAATAAGCTTAATCAAGATACTGATATTAACTCTATTTTACCAGAAGCTTTTGCTCTTGTGAGAGAGTCATCTAAAAGAACTAGAAATGAGAGGCATTATGATTCACAAATAGTAGGTGGAGTTGTGCTACACGAAGGAAAAATTGCAGAGATGAGAACTGGTGAAGGAAAAACTTTAACCATCACTCTTGCAGCTTACTTAAATGCTTTAGGTGGTAAAGGTGTTCATATTGTTACCGTTAATGATTATTTAGCAAAAAGAGATTCTATAGAAATGGGGGAAATTTATAAATTTTTAGGATTAACTTCTGGCTATATAAATAATGATCAAGATGATTTCGAAAGAAAGAAAAATTATAATTTTGATATTACATACGCAACTAACAGTGAGCTTGGATTCGATTACTTGAGGGACAATATGAAGTTCTCTAAAGAACAAATGGTTCAAAGAGAACACTCTTTTACAATTGTTGATGAAATAGATTCTTGTTTAATTGATGAAGCAAGAACACCACTAGTAATTTCTGGTGCTGCAGAAGATAAAACAGACCAATATATTGCAATTGATAAATTAGTTAGAACGTTAACATCAGAGCATTATGAAATTGACGAGAAAGATAAAAATATTTTACTTACAAATGAAGGAATAAACAGTGTGGAAAAAATGCTTACTATTGCTGGTGTGCTAAAAAATAATAATTTTTATGATCCTGAAAATTTAAGTCTAGTTCATCATGTTAATCAATCACTAAAAGCAAATCATCTATTCGAAAAAGGTAAGGACTATATTGTTAAAGATAGTACATTAAAAATTATTGATGAACTTACTGGTAGAATTTTAGAAGGTAGAAGGTTTGGTGACGGTCTTCACCAGGCGCTTGAAGCTAAAGAGCGAATAGATGTGCAGGCAGAAAACCAAACACTTGCGTCCATAACTTATCAAAATTATTTTAAACTGTATGATAAAATTTCAGGATGTACCGGAACTGCAGCAACTGAAGCTGAAGAATTTTATGAAATATACAATTTAGTTGTGGTTATTATTCCCACAAATAAAAACATGATCCGAAAAGATTGGAATGATCAAATTTTTAGAACTGAAGAAGAAAAAAATAAAGCTATAGTTGATAAAGTTTTAGATTGTCATAATCAAGGTCAGCCAATTTTAGTTTTTACCTCCAGCATTAATAAATCTGAGATATATTCAAAACTTTTGGATGAAGCAAAAGTAAAACATGTCGTTTTAAATGCTAAAAACCACGAAAATGAAGCTGAAATTATAGCAAATGCAGGAAAGTTAAACTCAGTTATAATTACAACTAGTATTTCTGGTAGAGGAGTTGATATTCAGCTCGGTGGCAAAAAAGATACTCAAATTAACAAAGAACTTTTAGTAAATAAAAAAAAGATAAAATTACTAGGCGGCTTATTTGTAATTGGCACTGAAAGAATGGAATCTAGAAGAGTAGATAATCAAGCAAGGGGAAGAGCTGGTCGTCAGGGTGATGAAGGAAATTCAATTTTTTATGTGAGTTTAGAAGATGACTTAATGAGAATTTTTGGCTCTGAGTCCATGAATAATATTCTTCAAAAACTTGGATTAAAAGATGGAGAAAGCATTGATCATCCTTGGATTAATAAGGCTCTTGAAAGAGCTCAACAAAAAGTTGAAGCAAGAAATTTTGATATGAGAAAAACTTTATTAAAATTTGATAATGTTTTAAATGATCAAAGACATGTGATATTTTCACAAAGAAACAATGTGATGAATAGTGAAAAAGTTTTTGACTATTCAGATGAATTTATGTCTGAAATTATATCTCATTTAATGAGTCTGAAAGAACAGGGTTTATCAAAAACAAAAAATAATGAATTTACTAATCAACTAAAAATATTACTTGGAAAAAGTATTGATGATCATGAGTTTGGAGATTTATTAAATTTAAAAGATCAAGATTTTAAAGAAAAAATTAATTTGAAGTTTGTAGATGCTAGAAATGAGAGAATAAGATTTGTAAATGAAGATAAAGCTAAAGAAATAGAAAAAAGGATCTTTCTGCAGTGTATTGATTTAAGCTGGAAATCACATATTCAATACCTTGAACAATTGAGACAAGTTATAGGACTTAGATCTTACGGGCAAAGGGACCCTTTGGTCGAATATAAAAAAGAAGCTTTTCATCTTTTTGAAGGCTTATTAAATAAATTAAAAATTGATTTTGTAACAATTTTAATAAATCTAAAGGTTGTTCAACAACAAAATGATAAGAATGCTAATTTAAAAACAAAAAAAATAGAAATTTCTAATAACCCCAAATGTTTATTGCTCCAAAAAAATGGTGGTAAAGTTTCAAGAAATGAAAAATGTGAAGCTACAGGTAAAAAATTTAAAAACTGTTGTGGTGCTTTATAAAAAAAACATTAAATAACCTATTAGTGCTATTGCCATAAAAGAAATTACTAAATTAATTTTAGATTTAAAAAAGTTTTCAATAAATAAATTAATTTTATTTTTTTTCAGACTTAGTGTGCTTAAATCATCTAACTGACTAACAAATCCTTTATTTCTTCCAATTGTTAAAAATTTATTTTTTCTATGGTCAAAAATTTCGTCTCCACTCATATTTAAAAATTCATTTAAATTATTTTCAATTGATTTTCTTACATTTTCTAAAATTAGATCTCTATCTCTATGAGCTCCTCCAACTGGTTCAGGGATAACTTCATCAATTACTTTTAATTGTAAAAGATCTTTTGATAATAATTTCATTGCCTTTGCTGCATCTAGTGTTCTTTTTGGATCTCTCCATAAAATTGTGGCACACCCTTCTGGAGATATCACAGAATAAATTGCATTTTCTAACATAATAACTTTGTTGGATGAAGCTAATGCTATCGCTCCACCCGATCCACCTTCACCAATAACTATTGCAAATGTTGGAACTTTTAATGACATGCAACATTCTATAGATTTTGCGATTGCCTCCGCTTGCCCTCTTTCCTCGGCTCCAACTCCCGGGTATGCTCCTGGAGTGTCTATAAAAGAAATTATTGGTATATTAAATTTATTTGCAAGTTTCATTAACCTTATAGTTTTTCTATAACCCTCAGGTCTCATCATTCCAAAATTTCTCTCTATTCTTGCTTCAAGACTATCACCTTTCTCTTGCCCTATAACTAAAACTGATTTTTCATTAAATTTTGCAAAACCAGCTAGAACAGATTTATCTTCCCCATAAAATCTGTCACCTGATAGTGGAATAAAATCTTCAAATAAATTATCTATAAAAAATTTTGCTTTTGGTCTGTCTTCGTGCCTTGCAACTAAAGTTGTTTGCCAGGAGTCCAAATTTGAGTAAATTTCTTTTAATTTCGTGTCTATCTCTTGTTGAGACTCAGAAATTTTTTTTGTATCTACCTCAGAAAGACCATCCTGATTATAGGGGTCTTTTAGCTTTTCTATTTCAATTTCTAAGTTTTTAATATCGGTTTCAAAATTTAAATAATTTTTCATTTGAATATTTTAATTATTAATTAATTACCAAAAAAGGCAATATAATGTTTTAAATAATTAATATTTGACTTAATTTTATTAACAAGTAGTCTTCTTTATTATCGGGAGAGACTAAATATAATAGCGCCGAAGGAGCAACCACCCCGGAAACTCTCAGGCAAAAGGACCGATAACAAACATAACACTCTGGAAAGAGATTTAATCTCGCCGATGGAGCAAAACTCTCAGGCAAACATACAGATGGGGTGAAATGGGTGCTATGAAAAAAAAATATACAAAAATACACAATCTATCAGTTTCTACTAAGCTACTGAACTTTGTTAATGAAGAATTACTTAAAGATACAAATATCTCTTCAGAAAAATTTTGGGAAGGTTTTGACAAAGTAGTTCATGAATTAGCTCCAAAAAATAAAGATCTATTAAAAATAAGAGAAGATTTACAAAAAAAAATAGATGATTGGCATATTGCAAATAAAGGTAATGAAATCAAAATAGAAGAATATAAAAAATTTTTAAAAGAAATTAATTATCTAAAAGAAGTAGGTCCTGATTTTAAAATTAAAACAAGTAATGTTGATGAAGAGATAACGAGTATTGCTGGACCACAACTAGTAGTTCCTATCATGAATGAGCGATATGCTTTAAATGCTGCAAATGCAAGGTGGATGAGTTTATATGACAGTTTGTATGGTACTGATGTAATCGAACAATCTGAAGATAGCACTTCACAGAGGTATGATCCTTTAAGAGGTGAAATGGTTATAAAATATGGAAGAAACTTTTTAGAAAAATATTTTCCTTTAGAGAGTTTAAGGTGGCACAATATTACAGGGTTTAAAATTAATGACGGTTCTCTAATTATATTAAAAGATGACCTTGAAGTATCACTGAAAAATAAAGATAAATTTATTGGTCATAGAGGGGAAGCTAGTGACCCTTCTGCAATAATTCTAAAAAATAATAATCTTCATATAGAAATAATTATAGATGGAAATGCTTTCAGTGCACAACAAGATTCTGCTAAGATTAGTGATATTATAATTGAAGCAGCAGTTTCAACTATTTGTGATAACGAAGATAGTGTTGCAGCTGTCGATGCTGATGACAAAGTTATTTGTTATCGTAATTGGCTTGGATTAATGAAAGGGGATTTAAAGTCAACGTTTGAAAAAAATGGAAAGACTTATGAACGTAAATTAAATCCTGACAGAAGTTATATTTCTAAAAGTGGAAAAGGATTAAAATTACATGGAAGAAGTTTGTTGCTAGTAAGAAATGTAGGGCATCTTATGACTAATCCAGCAATCATTTTAAAAGATGGCTCTGAAATACCAGAAGGTATTATGGATGCTTTTATAACTTCAGCAGCATGCCTTCACGATATAAATAAGAAAGGGAATTCTAGAAGTGGTTCTATTTATATTGTTAAACCAAAAATGCATGGTCCTGATGAAACTTTTTTTACAGATTTAATTTTTACTAAAGTTGAGGAAGTTTTGGGATTAGAAAAATATACGTGTAAAATTGGTATTATGGATGAAGAAAGAAGAACCTCTTCGAACTTAAAAGAATGTATTAGAACTCTTCAAAATAGAGTATTTTTTATTAATACTGGGTTTCTAGATCGAACTGGTGATGAAATGCACACTTCAATGGAAGCTGGGCCCATGATTAAAAAAGGAGATATGAAATCTTCTAAATGGATTGGGGCATATGAAAACAATAACGTTGATGTAGGTCTTCAGTGTGGTTTTTCTGGTAAGGCTCAAATTGGTAAAGGAATGTGGGCTATGCCTGATAGAATGAAAGAAATGATGGAACAAAAAACTGGTCATCTAAAAGCTGGCGCAAATTGTGCTTGGGTACCCTCGCCGACAGCAGCAGCACTTCATGCTCTTCACTATCATGAAATAAATATTTTTGAAAAACAAAAAGAATTACAAGATAGAGCACCAGCAAAATTAGATGATCTATTAACTATACCGGTAGCTGACAGACCTAATTGGTCTATTGAAGAAATTAATTCTGAAATTTCTAACTCTACACAAACACTTTTAGGTTACGTAGTGAGATGGATTGATCAAGGAGTAGGCTGCTCTAAAGTGCCAGACATTAACAATGTTGGTTTAATGGAGGATAGAGCCACTTTAAGAATTTCCTCTCAACATATAGCTAATTGGATACATCATGGAATTTGCACAAGCAAACAGGTTCTAGAAATAATGAAAAAAATGGCAAAAATTGTTGATGAACAAAATAAAAATGACAAATTATATCAAAATATGGCACCAAATTTTGATCAGTCAGTTGCTTTCAAGGCTGCCTGTGATTTAGTATTTCATGGCAGAACACAACCATCTGGTTATACTGAACCATTATTGCACTTAAACAGATTGATTAAAAAAAATTAATCAGAATTAGTTTTAATTCCAGTTCTATTTTTAAAAGCTGAATACAAAGTTCCATCGTCCAAGTTTTCTATTTCTCCACCCACGGGTAAACCCTGTGCAAGTTTTGTAACTTTTGCACTTGTTTGTTTAAGGCTGTCCTGAATATAATAAGCTGTAGTTTGACCTTCAACAGTTGCACTTGTTGCTAGTATAACTTCTTCAATATTTTCCCTAACAACTCTTTCAACCAATGAATTAATTAAGAGGTCTTCTTTTCTTTGACCTGAGGATGAAATTGTTCCACCAAGAATATGAAAATATCCCTTATAGATGTTTGAGTTTTCTATGGACCACTGATCTGCAATATCCTCAACAACACATATTTTACTATACTTTTCTTTAGTATTTTCACAGTTATTACAGCCTGAAGAATTAGATTTTAAAGTACCACAAGATTGACACCTAATAACATTCTTGTAAACTTGAGCTAAAGTATTAGCCATTGGTTTAACTAGTTCATCTCTATTATTAATAAGTTTTAAAACAATTCTTTTTGCAGATTTTGGACCTAAGCCTGGTAGTTTAGCAATTAATTTAATTAGCTCTTCTATTTCATTAATATTTTGCATCTAGTTAAAGTGGCCATTTAAGACCAGGAATACCAAATCCACTGGTAGATTTTGAAATCTCTTCAGAGGTTTTTAATTTTAGTTCAGATTTTGCATTATTGTGAGCTGCTACAATTAAATCTTCTATTATAATTTTATCTTCTTGCATTACTTCTTCCGATAAACTTATTTTAATCATTTCATTTTCACCGTTCAACGTTACTTTTACAGAGTTAGAGCCTGATGCTCCCGTAACTTGAATATTCTTAATTTTTTCCTGACTCTCTTTCATTCTGGCCTCTAGTTCTTTGGCTTTATCTAAAATTTTTGTAAAATCAGTCATCTTTGCTTTCTTCCTTAGTCACTTTAACATCAATTAGTTCTGCATCTGGAAGTTTTTCTAAAACATCTTTATAAATTGAAGAGCTTTTAACACTTTCTATTAATTCTTTTTTTGAATTAATTTCTTTTTCTTTTTTTGATAGTTGGCCTTTAGTTTTGCTAAGTGTAATTATCCATCTATTATTAGTCCATTCATAAAGCTTTAAAGATAAATCTTTAATGAAGTCCTTATCTAAAAATTCATTAAAAGAAATTTCAATTCTTTGATTTTCAAAACTAACAAGGTTTACATTTTTTTCTAATTCATATTTTAATTTAATCTCTTTTTTTAAAGTACATATTTCCAGTAAATCATCAAAGGAGTTTATAAGGCACGCCTGTGTTTCAATTTCTTTAACCCCTTTAATTTTTATATTCTTTTCTTGAACAACATTTTTTATTTGATTGATGGTTTCTACCATATCCTTTACTCCAAATAGATCGTCATCTTTTTTTTCTTTTGATAAAGATGCTTGATTAGTTTCCTCACTACCTTTGGACGTTTTTTCGTAACTTATATTAGTAGTGTTCTTAATACTTTTTAAATGAATTAATCTAATTAAAAACATTTCCATTGATAAGTGTTGGTTAGAAACGACATCAAGTTCTTCTAATGTTTTAATAGTGAACTGCCAAAATAATATTAAAATTTCACTATTAATATTTTTTGAAATTTCTTTAATCTTATTAAATTCCTCATCATTTAATGAAAAATTTGTTCCCTCTACTTTTAGGGACTCTATGTTTTTAAAATAATATAGGAGCTCTAAAAAGTCATTTATGAAAATTTTTGGCTCAATTCCTTGATTATAGATTCCTCTATAAGTATTTAAAACTTCTTTTTCTTTCCCTTCAAATATAAGTTGAAATAAACTGATCAATTGCGATTTATCAAAATAACCAAATATTTTTTGTGCTGTAGGTAAATCTAACTCTTTATCTTTGTCTAATGTAAGTAGTGCTCTATCAAGCAAAGATAGGGCATCTCTAACTGACCCCTCTGAAATTTTAATAATTAATTTAAGGGCATCATCAGACACATTGCCATTTTCTTTATCTTTAATCTTTTTTATAAAATCAAATAATTCTAAAGATTTGATTCTAGACAAGTCAAATCTTTGACAGCGGGATACTACTGTAATTGGAATTTTTTTAATTTCAGTCGTCGCAAAAATAAATTTTAAATATTCTGGTGGTTCTTCTAAAGTTTTTAATAGTGCATTAAATGCTTGTTTACTAAGCATATGTACTTCATCAATTATGAATATTTTATATTTAGCAGTTGTTGGTCCATATCTAGAAAATTCAATAAGATCTCTTACGTCATCTACACCTGTTTTGCTTGCAGCATCCATTTCCAAAACATCAATATGATTTGAATTTGAAATAGCAATGCAATTTTCACAAAGATCCTCTTTACAAAGATTACCAATTCCATTCGAACAATTTAGCGATTTAGCAACTATTCTTGCAGTAGTCGTTTTTCCTACTCCCCTAATGCCTGTAAAAAGATAAGCATTCGGGACTTTATTCTCTTTAATTGAATTAGTTATAGTTTCAGCAACTACATTTTGACCTATAAGATCTTCAAATATTTGTGGCCTATATTTTAAAGCTAAAACTTTTGTATTTTTATTCATTTTATAAGGAGACTAGAACCTGAAAAACTGTCTCTACGACTGCTTCTGTTAAGATCTGGTCGGGTTCAAGCAATATTCACCTCTAGCCTCCAAGGGTATTATAGCAGTAATGTTTTCTAATCTACAAGAAAAGTTTCTGGGCTATTTTTCTCTAAATTTATCAGCCTCAAAAACACCTAACACGTGAAAATCTTGACAATGAAGTCCCAATTCTTCTAAAGATTTTTGAACTTTTGAATCTTCTATGTGGCCATCTAGATCACACAAGAAAAAATATGACTCAAAGGAATTTTGCTCTGGATAACTCTGAAGTTTTGTTAAATTTACACCGTTTATCGCAAAACCTCCAAGTGATTGATAAAGAGCAGCAGGCTTACTTTTTAACTTAAATAAAAAAGAAGTTATGTACTTTTTATTACCAAACTCTGGTTGAGAAACTTTTTTTCCCATAACTAAAAATCGAGTTGCATTACCACTTTCATTTTCAATGTTATGTGCAATTATCTTAAGCTTATAAATTTTAGCACTTAACAATGAGGCAATAGCAGCCTCACTTTTAATTTTAGTTTTTGAAATTGTTTCTGCTGAGCCTGCTGTGTCTGCCCTAATATGCTCAACTAAATTATTTTTTTTAATAAAATTTGAACATTGAGATAAAGCTTGTGTGTGAGAAAAAATATCTTTTATATCACTTAAGCTAGTTCCAGATTGTCCCAATAAATTATGTTCAATTTTTTGAAAATGTTCTGAATAAATGTTTAATCTATATTTAAAAATTAAATATTCTATACCTATATTGCCTGTAATGCGATTCGACTCAGGTATTATTATTCTTGAGGTACTTTCTAATGAAGCTTTTAAAAAACACTCATCAAATGTCTTACATGGTATGATGTCTGCATTAGGTTCAATTTCAAGTGCTGCTAAATGTGAATAAGCACCAAAAGTTCCTTGAAAATAAATCTTACTCATTCTATGTTTTATATTCCATAATTTTTTTTATAGCCAGATAATCTTCTTTCGTATCGACACCTACAGGAGATGATTTTGCCAAAGCTACATTTATTTTTAATTCGTTTTCTAGGGCTCTTAATTGTTCTAATTTGTTTTCTTTCTCGTTATCTGTTTGATCTAAACTAACAAATTTTTCTAATACACTAACTTTATATAAGTAAATTCCAATATGATGATAAATATTTGTATTATTTATTGATGGATTTTTTCTAGTAAAATTTGATGCCATAGGAAAATTATTTTCTTTCAATTTTTTTTCTGTAATAACTTTAACTACATTTTTATTGTTAAGCATTTTGTCATCTTGAATTATTGCTGCTAAAGTTCCTATCTCTGTTTCATTATTAATCATTAAGTTATTTAGATTGATAATATCATTTTTATCAATGTTAGGCTCATCACCCTGTAAGTTTAATATATAATCAATATTTTTTATATTAAGTTTTTTATATGCTTCGAAAATTCTATCTGTGCCAGTTTTGTGATCACTGCTAGTTAAAACAGCTTTACCCCCATTTTTTAAAACATCCTCAAATATCTCTTGATCCTCAGTTGCAACTACTACCTCACCAATATTAGCCTCTTCTGCTCTTTTAAATACATGGGAAACTATCGATAAATTATTAATTTTTAATAGTGGTTTACCAGGCAATCTTGTTGCTGCCATTCTTGATGGGATTAATATTAATGTTTTAGCCATTATAAGTTTATAAATTTATGTGTTTAACAGGCACAAAATTAAAAATTAAAATTAAGTATTTTTTTAATTATCATGTTATATGTGAAAATAATTAAAATTAAATGAATTCATTTGAACTAAATAAAATTATTGCTGCAGTTTTAATGGTGGTATTACTTGTAATAGGTTTAGGAAAAATTGCAGATGGTGTTTTTTATGTGAAGAAGCCAAAAAACCTTGGATATCAAGTTGAAGTAGAAAGTCAGTTAGCCTCAAGTACATCTCAAGCGGCAGATGTAATAGAGAAAATTGATATTGCTGCAGTTATGGCATTAGGTGATATTGCTAGTGGAGAAAAAATTTTTAAAAAATGTGCAGCATGCCACTCAATAAACAAAGGTGGTAGAAATAAAATTGGTCCTGCATTATATAATGTTGTCGGGAGAGCGGTTGGTGGTGTGAACGACTACAAATACTCTAAAACTTTAGCTTCATATGATAAAGAGTGGACATTTGAGGAACTAAACGGTTTCTTAAAAAAACCTTCCTCTTACTTAAAGGGAACTAAAATGTCCTACGCTGGTTTAAGGAAAGAAAAAGACAGAGCTTCTGTGATTAAATATTTAAATCAAAATGGTGATAATCCTAAGTTGCTACCTTAGTTTACCAAAACAATACAATAGAATACTTTTTTGAACGTGCACTCTGTTAAGTGCCTGTAGCCATACTTTTGAGTTTTTTCCTAAAAAAACTTCACTCGTGACTTCTGTGCCTCTTGGTAAGCAATGTAAAAAAGTTGTGTTTCTTTTAGCAAAACTCATTAATTTTGAATTAATTTTAAAATTTTTAAAATCTTTAATTTTTTTACTTTTATTAACTTTATCATTTAAAGAAATAACTTTATCTGAAAAAACAACATCTGCATTTTTTACTGCTTTTTTAGCATCTTCATAAATGTTTATTTTTCCTTTATTCTTTTTTACCCAATCAAGTACAAATTTTTTTGGTTTATAATTTTTAGGGCAGCCAATATTTAGTCTAAAAGAAAACTTAACTGATGCTGCAATTAAGCTATTAAGTACATTGTTAGAATCACCAATCCAACTGATATTTAATTTTGAAATAGGTTTTTTTTTAATTTCTTCAACTGTAAAAATATCTGATAAAACTTGTGTTGGGTGTGACGATGGACTTAATCCATTAATTATTGGAATAGTTAAATATTTACTAAACTTTTCTAATTTTTTATCACTTTCACTTCTCAGCATAAAGCCATTACCATAAGTCGATAAGATTTTTGCTGTATCTTCTATACTTTCACCACCTTTAGCTAAGTGTAGTTCATCAGGTCTTAAGGTTAAAGCTCCACCTCCTAATTGCTTAATAGCTAAATAAAAACTCAATCTTGTTCTAAGACTTGATTTTTCAAACATTTGAATAAGCAACTTTCCTTTTAAGGGCTTGTCTTTATCAATTTCAAGAGTGCTGAGTTTCTTTCTTTTTTCTTTCCTTTTTTTTGCGTCAACTATAATTCTCCTAAGGTCTATCGCAGGTATATCTTTAAGGTTAATAAAGTTATTCATTTTTATTTTTGCGTTAAACAAATTTTTTTGATAATTTTGATGGCTATATCTATTTCTTGTTTTCTAACATTGAGTGGAGGAAGTATTCTAATAACATTTTCTGCAGCTCTAATTGTCAATAATTGATTATCCATCAATTTTTGAATAAATTTTGTTTGATCATTATGTAGCTGTAATCCGATCAATAAACCAACACCTCTTACTTCTTTAATTACCTTTGGGAACTCCTTCTTTAGTTTATTCAACTCAGAGTGAAAATATTTTGATATCTTTTTAACATTAGGAAGAAATCCTTTTTTAAATATTTGATCTAAAACTGCATTCCCAACAGACATTGCCAATGGATTTCCACCAAATGTTGAACCATGAGTTCCTGCTGTCATACCAGATGCTACTTTTTTATTCATTAATACTGCTCCAAGAGGAAAACCACCACCAATACCTTTTGCTATTGGTACAATATCAGGTTTAATTTTTGAGTTTTCAAAAGCAAAAAAATTTCCAGATCTGCCTATTCCACATTGAACTTCATCCAAAATTAATAAAATTTTTTTCTCATTACAGATTTTTCTTAATCCTTTTAGACACCAATCTGGAATAACTTTAATTCCACCTTCTCCCATAACAGTTTCAACCATAATTGCTGCTGTTCTGCTAGTTATAGATCTCTTTAATGATTTATGATTTCCAAATTCAAAGTGATCAAATCCATCAACCTTTGGGCCAAAACCTTCTGTCATTTTTTTTGATCCACTGGCATAAATTGTGGCCAATGTTCTTCCATGAAATGAGTTTTTAACACACAGAATTCTATTTTTTTTTGGTTGTCCTAGTGAATAAAAATATCTTCTTGCAACTTTAATTGCTGCTTCTGTTGCTTCTGCCCCACTATTTTGGAAGATAATAAAATCAGCAAAAGTCTTTTTAGCCAATCTTGTGGCTAACTTTTCACCCTCTGGAATTATAAATGCATTAGACACATGCCAAAGTTTTTTTGATTGTTTATTAATTGCTTTTATTAAATGTGGATTAGCATGTCCTAAGGAGTTGACTGCAATCCCTTGAACAAAATCTAAATATTTTTTACCATTAGTTGAGTATAGAAAACTTCCTTTTCCATAATTAAAGGAAATTTTTCTTCTATTATAATTTTTTGCTAAAGCACTCATTTTTAAGATTTTATTTTATATCCTTTTTTATAAAGAAAAAAAGCCACATACCACATTACAATGCTTAAAATTGTTAAATAAATTAATCCAACACTTATTGAGCCATCTGACTTTCCTAAAAAACCATATCTAAATCCATCAATCATATAAAAGAAAGGGTTAATGTGGCTAATAGTTTGAAAAAATTTAGGAAGTTTGTCTATAGAATAAAACACACCAGATAAAAAACTTAATGGAGTAATAACAAAATTAGTGACAGTTGCTGTATGATCAAATTTTTCAGCCCAAAGACCAGTAATAAAACCTAAGCTACCCAGTATAAAGGCGCTTAAAAAACCAAAAATAATAATAAATAAAACATTATTTATTGGTACTTCAACAATTAAAGAGAAGACACCTATTGAAATTATGGCGATTAAAAAACTTCTTGTAAGAGCTGCTAATATTATTGCCATTGAAACTTCAAGTGCTGATAAAGGGGCATAAAGCATGTCAACAATATTTCCTTGAATTTTTCCTATCATTAATGACGATGCAGAATGACTAAAAGATTGAGTTAATATACTCATTGCGATTAATCCTGGTGCTAAAAAAATAATAAAAGAATAGCTAAGCACCTCTCCTCTATTACCCCCTAATGCCAAAGATAAAACTGACAAAAATAATAAGCTTGATACAAGTGGAGATAGTAAAGTTTGCTGCCAAACTGCCATAAATCTATTGCACTCTTTAAACCACAAACTTCTAAAACCAACCCAGTTTATCAAGCCAAATTTTCTAACTCTTATTTGATACTTTTTATTTAATTCAACCATAAGTAATCATTTATAAATTTTTTAATTATTTGTGTACAAAACAAAATTATCTATTGTTTTTTTTTTAAAGCTGTGTGATCTGTATATAGTTATAAAAATTAATTAACATACTAAATATAGATTATGAGTTGGAACGATGAAAAAGTAGCTAAATTAAAAGAACTTTGGGGCAAAGGAAATACTGCAAATCAAATTGCTGAAATTATTGGTGGCCTTAGCAGAAATGCAGTTATTGGTAAAGCTCATAGATTAAATTTATCTTCAAAAATTAAAGCCGGAAGTTCATCGTCAAGTCAAAGCTTTAAAAATAATGCAGATGAAAATGATTCAAAAAATAGACGAAGTAGAAAAAGTAAATTCCAATCTTTAATAATCGAAAAAGATTTTGAACCTGAAAACCCAAAAAAATTGGAAGAACTTGATGAAAGTTCTTGTAAATGGCCTATTGGACATCCAGAAGAAGAGGCTTTTTATTTTTGCGGCAGATCTTCGTTGAAAGACTTTTCATATTGCAGACTTCATTTACTTTATGCCTATCAGCCAAAAGGGAGAAAAGAAGAGCCTATTGATAAAGAAGAAGAGGTTACTCAATATACTGCAAAAAAAATTAATACTGCTTAAGAACATTCTACTTAAAACTAATTTTTTTTATTATTTTTTCCACCAATACCCCTAATGATAGATTTTACTATCAAGTAAGTTAAAAATGAAAAAATTAAAAATATTAAAATATAAATAATATTAACTAGCATAAAGTAAATTATATAACTTTAGTTTAAAATTTCTATTAAGGGCTATCTTGGGTATATTTTTTTGTTGAAAACTGCCCGCCTTCTCGCCACATATAACAATACTTTTCAACCTCTTGTTCAAATATTTTTGTGCTAGGAACTCCAATATCAGAGTTAGTTTGATATTTTTTTGATAGAACGTTGTCATATTTTAAAAGTTTAAGCTGATCTAGTGTTAGTAATGGTTTTGGTAATAATTGAAATAAATTTGCTGACATCTTTGCCATGAACAAAGGAAGTGGAATCAAAATTCTTTTCTTGTTAGTAAGCTTTAGTAGTTTTTTTAAAATTTCTTTTAATGAGATAATTTCAGGGCCTACACATTCAACTATTTTGGAATGTATATTTTTCAAAATAGCATAATAAATAATATCAGTTAAATCAGAACAATGGATTGGAGTAAATTTTGTATTTCCATTGTAATAAAGAGGAAAAGCTGGGAGTCTACTTAATAAAGTCATAAAACTTGTAGTAAAATTATCATCTACAGAATAAACTATTGATGGTCTTAATATTGTAACTAAAGGAAAGCTTTTTAAAATATTAGCCTCACCTTGCAATTTACTTTGTGCGTACTCTGAATCTATTGCATCATTAATGCCTAGTGCAGACAAGTGAATAAACTGCTGAACTTTATACTCCTTACAGAGCTTAGCTAAAATAGATGGAAAAATAGAATGAATATTTTTAAAAGTACTTCCTTTCCCAGTTTCATATAAAATACCAATTAAATTAATGCAAATATCAGCTCTGGCAAAAAGTTTTCTAATCTTTTTCTCATCAAAAATATTAGCTTCCACAATATCAATGTATCCTGCATTGGCTTGGGTTTTTATTACGTAGCCTTTTTGATGAAGATTTCTAGTTACTACGGTAACTTTATAATTATTTTTAGTAAGCTTTCTGATTAAATGACGACCTATTTGACCGCTGCCTCCAAAAATTAGACAATTTTTTTGTTTCATATATATATAACTAAAAATGAATATTGATATTAAACTTCACAAAGATGATCTACCAGAAGATTTAGATTTAGGCAATGTTATAGCGGTTGATGGTGAGTTTATGGGGCTGAATGTTAGGCGTGATCCTTTATGTCTTATTCAAATATCTAGTGGAAAATCAGATGCTCATATTATTCAGTTAGATAGATCAAATTACAATGCTCCAAATTTAAACAAACTTCTTTCAGATGAAAAAATAACAAAAATATTCCACTATGGCAGAGCTGACATAGCTCACATTAAATACTATCTAAAAACTGAAACAAAAAATATTCTAGATACCAAAATTGCTTCTAAGTTAGCAAGGTCGTATTCTGATAGTCATTCCCTCAAAACTTTAATAAAAGAATTCATTAACATTGATGTAAGTAAACAATTTCAGAGTTCAGATTTTGGTGGTGAGCTGTCATCCGCACAACTTAAATATTGTGCTAATGATGTAGTTTATTTACACAAAATTCATGAAGAATTAAATAATATTCTTATAAGAGAGCAGAGAGTTGATTTGTACAGTGATTGCTTAAAATTTTTAAAAACTAGAGTCGATCTTGATTTGGCTTTATTTAAAGATGATATATGGGCCCATTAAATGAATAAAAAAGATTATAAGAAAATTGCCAAAAATGTAATTGATCTTGAAATTCAAGCCTTAAAAAAACTAAAAAAATCAATTAACAGTTCATTCAATCAAGCTGTGGACGCCATAGTTAAATGCCAATCTAAAGTTATATTATGTGGTGTGGGCAAAAGTGGTCTTATTGCCTCCAAAATATCAGCAACATTTTCTTCTGTAGGCTCTCCTTCTTTTGCAATTTCAGCAAGTGATAGCTCTCATGGAGACTTGGGAAGTGTTTCTAAGAAAGATGTTCTTATTTTAATAAGCTATTCTGGAAATACTCAAGAGTTAAAAAATATAATTCAATATGCAAATAGAAATAAAATTACCCTAATTGGGATTACATCAAAAAAAAAATCTATACTTTATAAAGCGTCAGATATAAAATTATATATTCCTGAAGTTAAAGAGTCTGGTTATGGAATTGTACCCACATCAAGTACTACGGCTCAACTAAGTTTAGGTGATGCGCTGTCAATTGCTTCAATGCAAAACAAAAAATTTAGTAAATTAGATTTTAAAAAATTTCATCCTGCAGGGAGTTTGGGTAACAAGCTAAAAACTGTTGAAGATTTAATGCTGATAAAAAATAAGATTCCTTTTATAAATGACAGTACAGACGTAAGGGCAGCTTTAAAATTGATCTCATCAAAAAAATTAGGTTTATTAATTGCAAAAAATAAGGTTGGAAAAACTACTGGAATATTTACTGATGGAGATGTGAAAAGATTAATTAAAAAAGATAAAGATTTTTATAATCTCAAAGTACACCAGATAATGAATAAAAACCCAATTAGTGTGGAAAAGGATATGTTGGCTGCAAAAGCTCTTTCAATTATGAATAATAAAAAAATAACAAGTCTTTGTGTCCACAAATTAAAAAATAAGAGAAAAACCATTGGAGTTATACACATTCATAATATTTTAGAGGCAAACATTAAATGAATTGTTAATGAGTAAAAAATTAACAACTCAAATAATATTATTATTAACAATAATTTCTTTAATACTTTTATTTATTTTTTTCTATTTCCCTGAGAATAAAAACATAAATCTTGTGGATAAAAAACAAGAAGAATTAATTGAAAAAAATGAATCCAATCAAAATATAATTAAAGAGATAAGATATACCTCTAAAGATGATTTGGGTAATTCTTATGTAATATTTTCTGACTACGGAAAAATTAATTTAGATAATCCTGATTTAATTTTGATGACAAACGTTGTGGCAATTATAAACTTGAAAGACTCTAACGAAATCCAAATAAATTCTAATTATGCTAACTTTAACAATAAATCATATGAAACAGAGTTTTTTGACAAAGTGGTAATTACAAGAGCAAATGAAAAAATAACATCAGAAAAATTGGATTTTTCATTGGAAAAAAATTTAGTTTTGTTGTCAAATGATGTAATTCTTTATAAACCTGGTTTTAATTTAAAAGCAGATAAGGTGGAAATTGATTTAATAACAAAAAACTCTAAAATTTTAATGAATAATAAAGATAAAAAAGTAATTGTGATTGGAGATAATAAATAATGGCTATCATTAAAAAATTCAGAATTACAAATTTTAAAAATAAAAAACCTTTAATCTCATTAAAAAATATCTCTCTTTCTTTTACAAAAAATCATCTGATACTTGATAATATTTCACTTGATATTTCAAAAGGCCAAGTATTGGGTTTACTTGGCCCAAATGGTGCTGGTAAATCATCAATAATGAATATTATAACAGGTTTAATCAATCCTAACTCCGGTAGTGTAAATATAAACAATATAAATATTAACAACTATCCTATTTATGAAAGAACAAAAAAATTTCATATTTCTTTAGTTCCTCAAATAGGTGGCTACTTTTCATCACTAACTACAGAGGCAAACCTTACGGCTGTGGGTGAAATTTTGATTAAAGATAAAAATAAAAGAAAATTAAAAATTGAGGAGCTTATTGCTAAATTTGAACTGGATGCAGTAAGAAATGTAGAGGCAAAATTTTTAAGTGGTGGTATGAAAAGAAGACTTGTGATCAGCATGAGTTTATTAGGAGAGCCAGAAATATTATTAATGGACGAGCCTCTTGCTGCACTTGACCCTCAAACTATCCAAATGCTACAAAGCATAATTGTAACTCTTCAAACAGAATACAACTTAACCATTATAGTAACAGATCATCAAGCGAGAGATTTACTTGTTGTTTGTGATAAGGCTGTAATATTATCAAATTCAAAAATAGTTGCATCTGGAACTCCAAATGAGTTAATAAATAATGAAAGTGCACACGAACATTATTTTGGTAAGAATTTTAAATTCAGATAAAATTGAATTTATGAAAAAAGTAGTTTCCATTAATAAAAAAATTAATTCTTTTCAAAATAAATCTATAAGAGTAAGTGGTGATAAATCACTAAGTATTCGTTTTGCAATATTAGCTTCTCTAGCAAAAGGTAAAAGCAAAGCAACAAATATACTTAAATCTGAAGATGTTCTTAGTGCTTTAAATTGCCTCAAAAAACTTGGTGTATCTATTAAGCATGGTGGACGATACTGTGAAATAATTGGAAAAGGGTTAGATGGATATAATTATAAAAAAAATCTGATTTTAAATGCAGGTAATTCAGGTACTGCTGCTCGATTATTATTATCAACTTTAGTAAATTCAAAAAAGCCTGTCAAAATTACTGGTGATAATTCATTGAAAAAAAGAGACATGAAAAGAATAATAAAACCTCTTCAAAAATTTGGGGTGAGATTTAGAAAGAATCAAGGAAATTTACCTATAATTATAGAGGGATCAAATTCTTTAAAACCAATAAATTATGAGGAGACTCGAGGGTCAGCACAATGTAAGTCTGCAGTAATGATAGCAGCACTTAAGGTTAAAGGAAAAACAAAGCTTAGGTGTCTTCCATCTAGAAATCATTCGGAACTGATGTTTAAAAATGTTTTAAAAACTGCAATTAAAATAAAAAAAACTAAAAAATTTGACATTATAGAAATAGATGGAGGAACTAATTTTAAATCATTTAATTATAAAATTCCTGGTGATATATCATCAGCATCTTTTTTTATAGTATTAACTATTCTTTCTAAAAACTCAAATTTATTGATCAAAAATGTAAATATCAATCCAACTAGGACGGGTATAGTTTCAATATTAAATATGATGGGTTGTAAAATAATTTTTAAAAATAGAAAAACTTACCATGGCGAAAAAATTGCTGACATCTTTGTAAGAAGTATAAAAAAAATAAAAGCAATTAAACTTGATCCTAAACATAATAGCTCTGCTATTGACGAATTTTTGCTTATATTCTTAGTAGCTGCAGTTTCAAAAGGTATTAGTGAGTTCAAGAATCTTCAAGAGTTAAACAAAAAAGAATCAAAAAGATTGGATTGGGGCTTTAAAATTTTAAATATGATTGGTATCAAAACAAAAAAAATAGCCAATCATGGTATTAAAATTTGGGGTAATCCTAATTTAAAATTAAATAATAATTACAAAATTCAAAATTATTTAAAAGACCACAGAGTATTTATGGTTTCTGTAATTGCAGCATTAAGCATTGGAGGTAACTGGAAAATACATGACCCCAATTCTGTAAATACTTCTTTCCCGTCATTTTTAAAAACTATTAAAAATTTGGGAGGATCAATTAATTGAAAAAAAGAAATAATATAATTAAGGTAGCAATAGATTCACCTGCTGCAGCAGGTGCGGGAACGCAGGCAAAATTAATATCCAATCAATACAATCTTTTTTATTTAGATACAGGTAAGATTTATAGATTGATTGCAAATATTAAACTTACGCAACCTAAAAAATACAATCATCTTTTAATTAAAAAAAAAATGAGAAAATTAAGTATGAAAGATTTACAAAGCAAAAAATTATTATCTGATGAAGTGGGTATGGTGGCCTCTATAATATCAAAAGATAAAAAAATAAGAAAACTTGTTCATGCGTTTCAAATTAAAAGTGCTTATTATCCCCCAAAAAAATATCATGGCTCTTGTTTAGATGGACGGGATATAACTTATAAAATAATTCCTGATGCTGATTTTAAGTTTTTTATAACTGCAAATGTAAAAACAAGAGCTTTAAGAAGGTTTAAAGAATTAAAAGTGTTAAATAGAAAAATATCACTTGATGATGTCCTAAAAAGCATCAAAAAACGTGATAAAAGTGACTATAACAGAAAAATTTCACCACTTAAGAAAACTCGAGATTCGATCTTGATTAATACAACAAATTTAACTAAAAGATCATGCTTTTTAAAAATTAAACAAATTATGGATAGGAAACTAAAAGCTTAATGGAAATTTATAAAGATCTTTCAAACCCAGCCTCAAAAGAATTCGAACAATTACTTAATTCACAGTTTACAAAAACAGCTAATCTTGAAGAAGGAAAAATTATTACAGGTGTTGTAAATAAAGTAACTGATAACTTTGTATTCCTTGAAGTACCTGGTTTAAAGTCAGAACCTATTCTAGATATCAATGAACTAAAAAGCATGGGTATGCTTGATAAAGCAAAAGTAGGTGAAACAATTTCTGTTCTTCTTGAAAGACTAGAAGACAAAAAAGGTGAAGTGTTAGTGTCGGCTTCCAAGGCACAAAAAATTCAAGGTTGGGATAAGCTAGTTGAGGCTTATGAAAAAAATGAGCCCATCATGGGAAAAATTACTGGTCGTGTTAAGGGTGGTTGTATTGTAGAGCATATTGATACTGGCTCTTTAATGTTTTTACCAGGTTCACAAATTTCAGACAAGCCACTAAAAGATATTACTCACTTAATGAATGAACCACAAAAATTTGCTCTTATTAAATTAGATAAGGTTAGAGGTAATGCTTGCGTTTCTAGAAGAGAAATTATTTCATCATTTAAAAAAGAGGATAAAATAAAAATAGTAGAAAAATTTAAAGTGGGCGATATTATTAAAGGTGCTGAAGTAAAAGGCTACAGTTCATTTGGTTGTTTCTTTAGTGTTAATGGTGAGTTGGATGTTTTAGTACATTTACAAGAGATTTCTTATTCAAGAGTTAACCACCCTGATGAAGTTTTTACAATAGGTGAAAAACATGACCTCTTAGTAATTACAGTAGACAAAGAAAAATTACAGGTTGGCTGTTCTGTTAAACAACTTTCACCAGATCCTTTTGAAAATATTTCAAATTATGAATTAAATAAAATCTATAAAGTTAAGGTAGTTAAGCTAATGGATTTTGGTGCATTCTGTGAACTAGAAAAAGGGTTATCAACATTACTACACTCAAGTGAATTAAGTTGGACTAAAAAAAATGTATCAGCTAAAAAAATGTTTAGTGTAGGTGATAAAATCGACTGTGTTATTACCGAAATCGATAAAGAAAAAAGAAGAGTTGCAATCTCTCATCGTCTGACTAATGAAAATCCATTTGAAACTTTTGAAAAAAAATATCCAATTGATACTGAAGTTGAAGGTGAAGTGGTGAGTAAAAATGAATACTCTCTTTTCTTGAAAATTGAAGGTCTAGATATTAATGCGTTCTTACATTGTAATGACCTTACTTACCTTACTAATGCTGAAGAAGAATTAGCTAAATATAACATTGGTGATAAATTAAAAGTTAAAGTTTTAGAGGTTAAAGCAGCTGAGCAAAAAGTTAGGGTTGGCTTACGTCAAACTCAAAAAGATCCTTTTGATTGGTTTAGCAATAAAAAAGTTAAAGAAACAATCACTGTCAAAATTATTTCAACTGACAATAAAGGTTTAGTTGTTAGACCTGAGGATTGTGAAATGGACTTTATCATTAAAAAATCTGCAATAGCTATTAACGCTGCAGACGCTAGACCTGCTAGATTTACAGGTGGAGAAAGAATTGATTGTGCGATTGCAGAACTAGATTTAGATAAAAGAAAAGTCACATTAAGTATTAAATTACTAGAAGAGATGGATAAAAAACATGCTTTGGACAAATATGGCTCAGAAGGTTCTGGAAAAAACCTTCCATTCTCCTCTCTTTCTGATGATTTAGAGAAAAAGAAAAAAGAAGACGAATAAAAATTGGCTATTGTTAAATCAAAACTTCTAAAACAACTTGCCAACAACTACCCAAATTTTTTAAAAAAAGACTTAGAAAAGTTTACCAATATTATTCTTACTGAAATAAAGCAGGCTCTTAAACGTGGAGATCGTGTAGAATTAAGAGGTTTTGGCATGTTTTCAACCAATATTCAAAAAGCAAGAATATCAAGGAATCCAAAAACTGGTGAAAAAGTAAACACACCTGAAAAAAAAACAATTCACTTTAAAATGGCAAAGGAAATGTTTAAAAATTTAAACAATGACGAATAAAAATATTTTCGTAGCCTGTGATGCTTCAAATCAAAAAGAAGTATTAGATTTACTAGAATTAATTCATGAAGATGTTTCAGGTATCAAAATTGGTTTACAATATATCACTCAAAGAAGTCCTGAAGAAATAAGAGAACTTTCAAAGTTTAAAAAACCTATTTTTTATGATGGTAAATTCTTTGATATTAAAAACACTTTAATTGAATCAATAAAATCACTTAAAAGTTTGAACGTAGACTATGCTACAGTTCATTTACTTAATGGTTTGGATGCTCTTAGAGTGGCTAACGAAGCAGCACAAGAAATAAACTTAAAACTATTAGGAGTATCTGTTTTAACAAGCTTTAATGATGAGGATCTAAAAAGTTTAGGATTTAATAATAAAGTTGATGGTCAAGTCAAAAAACTAATTGAAATTGCAATAGATGCAAATCTATATGGTGTTATCTGCAGTCCATTAGAAATAAAAATGATCAAAGAGATTGCTCCTGATCTTAAATGCTTTACACCTGGTATTAGAATGGGAGATACTAAAGATGATCAGAAAAGAACTATGAATGCTAATGAAGCAATTAAGGAAGGTAGTGATTGTTTAATAATTGGTCGACCCATTACTAAAGGTGATCCAAAAAAAAATATAAAACATATACTTTCATCCATAGAGTAGATGAAATTAAAAATTTGTGGAATATCTGATGCCAAAACTTTAGAGTATCTAACAACACACCCTCATCCCCCAGAATATATTGGCTTTATCGTTAATTATCCAAAATCTAAAAGGTATGTTGAGCTTGATAAGCTCAAAGGTCTTTTAAAAATCAATAAGAAAAATTCTAAGTACGTTGCAGTACTCGTTAGCCCTAATGAAGATATGTTAGAAAAAATAAAACATTTACCTTTTGATTATTATCAAATCTATGACTGTACTTTAGATGAGATAAAATATATTAAAAAAAAATATCAAAAAAAAATTATTATAGCCATTACTGTTAAAGATCAAAATGATGTTATAAAATTTATAGAATATAATGATTATGCTGACATAGTATTATTCGATAGTAAAGGTTATGAAAAAAGTTTATCTTTTGATCATCAGTTAATCAAAAACCTTAAAATAAATAAAGAATTAATGTTGGCTGGGAATATTAACATAGATGATAATCTTAAAGATTATAAAGAAATAGCAGACATTGTAGATATTTCTGGAGGTCTAGAAACATCTGGATTAAAAGATACTTCAAAAATTGATATTTTTTTAAAAAAGATTAAACAAATTAATGATGAAGCTTAAAAAAAGGGTTCCCTTAATTGATCAACATGACAAGAGTGGATTTTGGGGGGGTAAATTTGGTGGAAATTTTATTCCAGAAACTCTGAAAAAACCTATTGAGGATTTAACAGTTCTTTTTGAAAAACTAAGGTTTGATAAGAAATTCTTAAAACAAAAAGATTTTTACTTTAAAAACTATATTGGCTCTCCAACTTCATTTATAAAACTTCAAAACTTATCTAACTACCTTGGTGGAGCACAAATATACGCTAAAATGGTGTCTGAGGCGAACGGAGGTGCTCATAAAATATATAATGCTACAGTTCATTGCCTTATTGCAAAAAGGGCAGGTAAAAAATATGTCGTAGGAGATACGGGTGCCGGTTATGCTGGAAAGATGCTGAGTATGGCTGCTAAAAAATTTGGCCTTAAGTGTAAAATATTTATGGGTGCAAAAGATATAAAAAGACAAAGACCTAATGTTGATGCAATGAAAAAAAATGGTGCCAACGTTATTCCTGTTTATTCAGGAAGTCAGACACTTGTTGATGCAGTTAGTGAGTGTATGAGATACTGGGTTTCTAACTGTGATAACACTCATATGTGTGTTGGTTCAACAGTTGGTCCTAATATTTTTGTTAAAATTTGTGGTTGGAGTACTGCTCAAATTTCAAGAGAATTGAAACAACAGCTCAAATCTAAATTTAAAAAAATGCCAAAAAAAATTAAACTAATTAATTGTGTTGGTGGTGGAAGTTCAGCTTATGGGTTTTGGAGTGAGTTTATTGATTATAACAAAAAACAAATTGAATTAATTGGTGTTGAGGCTGGAGGACCTAAAAACTCTAACCTACATGCTGCACCATTAACAAATAATGCTAGACTTGGAATTTTACATGGAGCAGCAGCTTATGTATGTCAAAATAATGAAGGACAAATTAATGATACTGAATCAATTTCTGCAGGATTAGATTACCCTGGTGTATCTCCTATTCATTGTTTTTTAAAAGACACAAAAAGAGCAAGATATACGTCTGCAACAGATGAGGCTGCATTAAATGCTTATAAACTTGTCACAAAACTTGAAAAAATAAACCCAAGCTTAGAACCAAGCCATGCTTTTGCTGAAGCTATTAAAATTGCACCCAATTTAAGTAAAGATACAATTATTATTGTAAATTCTTGTGGGGATGCAAAAAAAGATGAGGATATTTTAAAAGCAAGATTAGGGAAAATCAACTAACATGTCTTTAATTAATTTAGCCTTTAAAAAAGCTAAGAATGAAAAAAGACCAGCTTTACTCACTTACACTGTTGCAGGTGATAATACTAAAAAAAACTCACTAGAGATACTAAAGTCTATAGCAAGCTATGCTGACATTTGTGAAATAGGCTTTCCTCACAATACTCCTATTGCTGATGGTGGCCAAATACAATCTAGCTCTTACAGAGCCTTAAAAAATGGTATTAAAATTAAAGATGTATTTTCAATTGTAAGAGATTTTAAAAAATCAAAAAAAGCAAAGCCAGTTATATTAATGGGTTATTATAATATGATTTATCAATATGGTGACAATAACTTTATTAATATTTGTAAACAAGTAGGTGTAGATGGTTTGATTGTAGTTGACTTACCTTATCCTGAAAACAAAATTTTTGCTAAAAAATGTAAAAAAAAGAATATTAATTTTATTCAATTGGTATCTCCTACTACATCTTCAAAAAGAATGAGGAGCATTATTAGAGATTCACATGATATGGTTTATTACATTTCAATGTTATCAACAACAGGAGGTAAATTAAAAGTTTCACCTAAAAAAATACTTGAAAAATATAATAAAATTAAAAACCTAAATAGAAATAAAAATATAGTTATTGGCTTTGGTATTACACAAAAAACTATAGCTTCATTAAGAAAAGCTGATGGATTGGTAGTTGGTAGCGAATTATGCAAAGAAATCTCTAAATCTCTCGAAAAGAGACAAAATCCTGTCACAAATGTAACTAATATTGTAAAAAGATTAAGAAAAAAAATTGCATGAACTGGATTAAAAAAACATTAAGTTTTAGTGAAAAAATAAAAAAAATTATTAAGACGCGTGCAACTAAAGCTGACATTGCAAACAGTGACTGGACATCTTGTTGTAAGGGTCCCATTCTTAAAAAAGATTTAGAAGAAAACTTATGGGTTTGTCCATCTTGTAACAAACATCATAGAATAAGCCCTCGTCAAAGATTTGATATTATTTTTGGTAAAAATAATTACGAAATTTTAAAAACACCTATTCCTCGAGATGATCCATTAAATTGGAGTGATTCGAAACCCTACAAAGATAGGCTAAAAGCAGCCCGAAAAAAGACGGGTATGGAATGTGGAATGATGGTTGCTAATACAAATATTAAAAATGTAAAACTTACTGTTATTGCGTCAGACTTTGATTTTGTGGGTGGCTCGATCGGTGCTGCTGAAGGTGAGGCTTTCTTATACGGAATTCAACATGCTATAGAAAACGAACAACCTTTTGTGGTCTTCACTTCAGGTGGTGGAATGAGAATGATGGAATCTTTAATTTCGTTATCACAAATGACTAGGACTACTTTGGCAATCAACGAACTTAAAAAGAATAATCTACCCTACCTTGTTGTATTAACTGACCCAACTGCAGGTGGCATTACCGCATCATATGCTATGTTAGGGGATATCCATTTGGCTGAACCTGGTGCTCTTATAGCCTTTGCAGGTGCAAGAGTTATACAAGGAACAGTTAGAGAGGAATTACCTGAAGGGTTTCAGAGAAGTGAATATGTTGAAAAAACTGGTTTTGTAGATTTAATTGTTGAGAGAAAAGATTTAAGAGAAAAAATCGGTACATTATTATCAATATTGCTAAAGAAAAATTCTGCTATAACTTCATTAGAAAATGAAACTTCAGAAGATAGTAGAACGCTTACAAAAGCTGCATCCTAAAGAAATTGATCTAAGCTTAGATCGAACTAGAGATCTTTGTCAAAAATTAGATAATCCTCAAGATAAGATTGCTTGTGTCTCGGTTGTCGGAACTAACGGAAAGTACTCAACTATTCAAGCTCTTTATGCAATTTTAAAAGAAGCTGGCTATAAATGTAATATTTATACAAGCCCTCACATACAAAATATAAATGAACGATTTGTTTATAATAACAGGACCCTAACTGATTATGAGCTGGCTAATTTACTATCAGAAATTGAAGCAATTAATAATGGGACTCAAATTACTTTTTTTGAAATATTGACTGTTGCTTTTTTTCATCATGCCAAAAAATACCCTGGAAACATTAACTTAATCGAGTCAGGATTATTTCATAGATTTGACGCAACAAATATTTTAAAGAAAAATTTAGCAAGCATTGTGACATCTATTGGTCTTGATCACTTAGATTGGTTACCAAATGAAGAACAAACAGTTGAAAAAATCATATTTGAAAAAACCTCAACCTTATTAAATTCAAAAATCATTATTGCTAAACAAGGCTCAGATGAAATCAACAATCTTATTCAAAATACTATACAAAATAATCAATCTAAAAAAATATTCTTTAATAAAAACTATAGTTTTTCATTTAAAGAAAATAATTTTTTTTACTTTGAGGATGAATTTGGTGGAATAAAACTTCCAAGACCTAATCTAGATGGTGAATTTCAATTAGAAAATGTTTCAACTGCTATTGCAACTGCGAGACAATTAAAAGATTACCCTATAACTGATGAGCATATAGGTAATGGTATTACTAAAATTGAAAGTATAGCTCGTCTGCAAGAAATTAAATTAGGAAAATTAAAAAATTTAATAAAAAATAATAAGTTACTTATAGATGGCACTCACAATCCACTTGGTGCAAAAGCTCTAAACCAATATCTTCAAGGTTTAAACTGCAGAAAACATGTCATTTTAGGAATGATGTCTAATAAAAATCATAACGAATATATTGATTATTTTAAGGATATTGAAACATTAACAACAATTGATATCCCAAATCAGCCAAATGCCATTGCAGGAAACGAACTTAAAGAGAAAATAAATAATTTTCCTAATATTCAATATAAAAAATCAATAGAAGAAGCTGTCTCTTCAATCGAACTTCAAGAAAATGATATTGTCCTAATTACAGGATCTTTATATCTGGCTGGGGAAATTTTAAACTTAAATTAAATATTTTCTTTAATCCAAGAAACAATATCCGACTTAGGTGTCGAACCAACTTTTGTTGCTTTCAGCTCTCCATCTTTAAACAATAACATCGTAGGAATTCCTCTAACTCCATATTTTGTTGGAGTGTTTGGCTCATTATCAATGTTATGTTTTGCTATTATAACCTGACCTGCCATTTCATCAGAGATCTCTTCTAATGTTGGTCCTATTTGCTTGCATGGGCCACACCACTCAGCCCAAAAATCGACTACAATTGGTTTTGAGGACTTTAATACTTCTGTATCAAAATTATCGTCTGTTACACTTACTGTTGCCATAATAGATCCTATATATTTGATTCAACTTATTATTCAATGTTTAAAAAAAAAAAATTTTAATTAATTCACAAGAAATTATGCTTGTTCGTATTTTTTTTGAATCGCTTCAACAAATTCATTAATTTCGTCTAAAAACTTAAGCTTTTTCTCATCTTTTTCATCCGTGTATCTGTTTCTTAAGTTATCACACTCAAAGTAAAACTCCTTACATGTCCACCATTTCTCTTTCTCATCACTCAATATTCTCTCGGCTATCCCTCTTTTTATAGTTTTGAACATATCTGCTGGCAATGTTTCGGGTGATTCTTGATAAATGATCTTTTTTCCAAAACTTACCATTCTTTCATCTTCAAATTTATCTAGTAGGATTAATTTATCTTTCCAAGAGGCTGCATGCCACTTTGGAAATAAAGCCGTATCTTTTTGAGGTGTAAATTTTTTATAGATTGTTTCTTCTGCAAGTAGATCTACCTGTGAATCAAATTGTGCTTTTTCTTCAGCAGTTTCTTTTAGTGCAGTTAAAACATTTTGAGAGAATTTCTCATTATTATTTACTAATTTTGCACGTTCTTTAATTAAATCAATATCAAGGTTACAATATGGTTCAGTTTGTAGTCCATAACTTGCATCTAAAATTATAGGTGCTTTGTTTGATCGTATAGTTCTTAAAAACTTTAATTTTTTAATAGCACTTTTAAGTTCTGAAATTGACATATCAAATAATGGGATTGGATCAATTTTAAGATCAAAAGCTTGGCCCCACTGATAGATTGGGTGAATACAATGTTTGGGATGAAGTGGTGCAACTACAAATCTATAATTTTTACCAAAATGATATTCAGCTAAAGTAAACATTTTCTCTGTTTTAAATATCGTTTCAGTGTCACTCTTGTTTGCTGTTCTTAAAAATGTATCCCAAGTTTGAGGTTGATTTTTTTTAATTAATCCTAAAACCTTAACAGTTAACTCTGCATCAAATAAAGCTGAGTGAGCTCCACTA
>Ga0209709_10000473_pt1 | contig 38365 bp, 27 predicted proteins | sample ArcticOcean_MG_C_2_FD_187435 | JGI IMG/M metagenome (GOLD analysis project Ga0209709, IMG submission 187435) | Marine microbial communities from western Arctic Ocean - ArcticOcean_MG_CB4_136 (SPAdes) (version 2) | ecosystem: Environmental > Aquatic > Marine > Oceanic | place: Arctic Ocean... | reverse complement strand
CAGTCATAGCAATCGGGCCACCGTCCACCCCTAAATAACCGCTTCGTCGGAGGGATTTACGCATTCAGGGCGCAGTATAGCGAAGAATGGTTTCAAGCGAGTAGGCATAACCTTGATGGCAGTGCCTATGCACGCCTACATTAGGAGAGATGATTGTGTCTGCTGAATCTACCAAAGCATTGGTTGTCGCTGAAGAAAGCGACGACGGTTTTTGGCGTGATGAGGCTGGAAAAGCCCTCCATGTTTCCGCTAGTGATTTGGAAAGGCATTCCTATTGCCCGCTATCTTGGTCTCTATCCCGTGAAGGAAATACTGGACGCGGGGAAGCGATTGTTTCCGGTAGAATAAAGCATGCAGATATCCATGGAAAAATCAGTGACTACCAGCAAAAGCAAAATGAATTGCGAAGGGCTCTAATAATCTGGTCATGGTGGTTTGCAATAATCATCATATTCATTTCTGATGCGCTTATATTGTTAAATATCACAGACTCAAGAAGCCCAGTTGATATTGCAAAGTACCTCACTATACTAGCATTGATTTGGCTGGGGTTAGGATTGTTTGCAGTTTATCTCCCTTGGCGGAAATGGCTAAATTTTCCAATTATTCGCTCTAACGAATATGATGAGGTTAAGAATTTAGATGATGATATAATTCCACATACATTCCAACCCTACGGGTTCATCGGCGGCTGGGGCCAAGGCGGGAGGGTCGAAGCTGGCCTATTGATGGGGGCTACTATCTTTGGATTGCATGCAATCGGTCTAATCTGGGCTGAAGATAAACAACAAGCAGGATTCATTATGGTTTCTATGGCAATGTTTTGGACTCTTCTTGCATCTTGGCAACTACAGAAGGCTTTACTTGCAGATAATGCACTAGAAGTTGCCAGAATTGAGGCTGGAATTAAAGATGATGTGGAGATCACATACTCCGATGATGATTCGACTGCAGGCCTTCTAACCGATGAATTGAGTGGGTTGCGCGGAAGACCTGACCAAATTGTAATTGTAGATGGCGAATTCATTCCTGTAGAACAAAAGACTGGGAAAATACCTAAAATGCCACATAAATCTCACAAGATGCAATTGCTAGCCTATTTGCATTTAGTCGAATCTACCACAGGTCGAACTCCGCCCTATGGTGTTCTTAGATATGGTTCTGAAAACCTTCATTCGATAGAATGGGATTCTGAAAATAAGCATCTCTTGTTTTCAGCAGTTAAGGAAGTTCAAAGGTTGATGACCAAAGGTGGGGCTGAAAGAAATCACAACCGTAAAGGTAAGTGTGAAAGTTGCTCGAGACGCTATGCCTGCGATTCACGTTTGGTTTAATCAGTCATAGGAACAGCCGGTTTCAGTCGGGTATTCCCAGCACTCTCTTTCTATTTTTATTAGAACTTGGAACGAGTCCTTGTACAAACTCAATCCCTCTTCACCGTATCCTCTAGCGTCTATATCCAATCTCCAAGTTCCTTCAACAAAAGGCTCTTCGAATGTAGCCACTGCTGGACGTTTGGTTTCAGTTAGCCTTTCAATCCAAACTTGGTCGCCATTTGCATCGGTCAAAGTGGCTTCAACATATCTTACTTCGGTAGTAAGTTGTGATGGTAATGCCAGAAAATCCGCTGCCATAGCCGCTGTGATATATGCGCTGATTTCAGTGACATCAGAATCTACATCGAATTCGAAAGATTCTGTATAACTCACAGAGGCTGGGTCCGGCAACAGTATTGGCGTTAGTTTAGTAACGAAAAAATATTCAACATTTATCTTGTCAACAATGTCAATCATCTTAGGTGGTTCACGCATATCTTCCATAAACTCACGAGCAGGAATAAGGCCAATACATCCCACACTTGAACCCATCAAAATGGCTAACATGATGAAAGCAGACATTGCCTGACGAGGTCTCATCATTCCCCCCCACAATGCTCCATTCTATCAATCACACCCCTCGATGGTTTGAAGGGCATCTGATGTTTCGACTCTACTGCCTGAATGAAGTCGATATGGTCAGCCGAGCTTTCGCTATGACGAACCCTATGAGTACTGACAGGCATCATTACTCGAATTTAGCACCACAGGTGGAGCATTCATTCGCTTCAGCAGGAAGGTCAGCTCCACAAGCACCACATTCAGCAGTCTTGGCTTGTTTTGACTTGCGCCTCACACCTCGGCGGCGGGTGGATTCAGCAGTTGCTGCAGCGACTGGATTAACTTCATCAATTTCTTCATCATCATCATCTAATGAGAAATCCATCGCATCTTCAGGTAACGCATTTCCAGCCAATGAACGGTCGACGACACCCATTCCAATGTTGACCTCATCGCCAGGCATTACACCATCTTCGCCGGTTATCTCAAACAATCTGCCACGTATATCTGCATCACTAGCACTCAATTCATCGCCATCATCTAAGTGAGCCTTGATATCCCTATCACCTAGGAGTGCATCGATATCGTGACCTTCAAATGTCTCATCAATAGTTTTCAGAGTGGTGGTAACTGTTGCCATCGCTTCTTCATCTTCTTGATTTGATTCCTCTTCAACTGCAACTCTACGGTCATACGCTGCTTCAACTTCAGCCTCGGCCTTTGCAATACTTTCATCCCAATGGCCTTCGAGATCATCTGCATCATAACCAAATTCTTTGACGGCTTCATCGAATCCTTCATAGCCGGCTGCATGAATTGTTTCGGGGTCTATTTCTTCTTCATCTGGCAGAGCAACCGTCTTCTTTTCAACCACTTTTCTTTCACGCTTCTCAAAGTACTTTGAAACATCTTGTGCATCTCCACAGTATGGACAATTGGACAACAAGTCCGGTACCGGTTCGTCACAGGACTCACAATCGTGAAATTGCTTTCTTGCTTTCTTTAGATTGAACGAGCATGAAGGGCAACGGTCTACTGCATCATCAAGTTCCCCATCACATGCTGGGCAATAATCGAAGATATCTCTCTCCACCTCGTCTTCGGGTTCACGGGTTAGAATAACTGCAGCGATTAAGACTGCTATCAATACCGCACAAATCAATGCAATCATTCCAGCGGTTTGGAATGTCATACTTCCTACCTCATCGGCAATATTGCTACTGTCTTCTTTTGAATCCCAACTCCAAGATTGTGTTGTACTAACCGAATCATTGCTTGGAACAAGATTGATATTAGTAAAAGGTGCTTTTGCTGTAAATGTGCAGTTAATTGTGAAGATTTGCCCACTTTCTACAACTTCTACCTGAATTATATCGATGATTTGTCCCATCTCATCTTCACAGGAGTAATTTACGGAGCCTGTTTCTTGAGATGCTAATTTGATTGAAATCGTATATTCATCGCCAGCCATCAATGGGAAGTCTGCATCCTCGCCTTTTGAATCGACTAACGACATTGAAGCCTTAGACCATATTAATTTCAATTGAGCGGTGACCTCCACAGTTCCATTGGCAACTGAATTAGATGGATTAGCATCATAAGAATTTTCCAAAGGAACCCATTGTGCTTCAAATTCAGCAATATGTGCACCACTTTCCGTAGGCAGTGTCTGCTGCCAAGAATAGGAACCTTCTGCTTGAATTACTATTATCGGTTGAGTTGACGGTTCGACCTGCAGCCCTTCCCAAGTATAGATTAGACGTCCCTTTACTTCGATTTGCCCAGAATTTGTGATGGTAACAGTCCAATCAACATTATTTCCACTGGTTACAGTGTACCTTGAAGGGGCTGCTAGTGGGTCTAACGAAACATCAGGAACTGCGAACTTGTCAAAGTAGTTACTAGCTCTATCGTTATCTGTAGTTTCTTGAGTAAAGTTTGCAGATTCGTAGGGGTCGATAACAGCAGTAACCTGATGGTTCCCGGATGGTAATGTTGAGATATGGTCATAGATCAATGCGTAGGACCAAGCCTGCTGTGCAATGTCCCCTCCACTAATATTTACACTGAAGAGAGGTAAAGGTAAATTTAGACCGTTTGAATCTTTAATTTCTAGTACTACCGGAACTTCGGTTATTCCATCTCCCCCGGTTCTTCCCAAAATACCAGAAACAACCCATGGGCCTTGTAAATTACCAGATTCTGCTTCGATAGAAATCTCCCCTACATGAGATATATCCATTCGTGAAATTACTGAAATAGAATGCTCGAAGATGTTGTCTTCATCCGCCTCAATTACAGCATCATCTAAATCTACTATTACCTGGATATCATGAGTTCCAGATGAAGGTGCTATCATTGAATGATTGACCCATTCACTTCCACCTGCTATAATTGCTGCGACATTTACAATCTCGCTTTGTGTACCCAGATTTAATTGCAAACGACTAGGTTCAGCATCTTCAGAACCTGTATTGCTAACTTGGGTGGAAACCATGAATGAGTCGCCTGAATTAAGAGATTCTGGACTAGTTGTAATTGTTGTTACCTCTAAATCCGCTAAGCCACTAACTATGACGTCTGAGTAAAACATTTGTTCGCCAGAGTCAGCATACTCATAGGTAATCCAAACCGTATGGTTCCCAAATGTAAGCCCGGACTTCACCAGTTCTATATCGACAGTTGATTCCGCGGGAATATCAATAATGTTTGCAGACATGAGCTTTTCCGGTTCAACTCCGTCCCAATAAAACTTGTAGAAGACATCGTTTGCTGGGAAATTATTGGAGTTATACATCGTGAGTCTAATTGTGATTGAGCCACCTTCATCGGGGCTCGAAGGAGAGATGGAGACTGTAGAAGAGGAAGCCTGTACGCCGCCACTATCCAATGCATTTGCTGACAATGGCATAACAGCAAGAACCATCATTGCGAGGATTAGAGTGGTAACTACTGGCCTTGCCATGTACACAAGAGGCAGGGGGTAGCACTTGAAACAACCGACTCTTGGGACTTTTTCGGCTGTATATTTACAATAGCCAACACACCCCGTAGGGGGGTGTTGTAATACGAGCATTCAAGGGCGAGTGGTGGCGTCACTGGTTTGATGAGGCGATTCATCTCTGCAATTCTGGTCGTAGTCATCATGACTATTGGACAGAGTGGAGACATTCTTCTTCTTGATTCTAAACAAGTCAGGTCCGTTGATAGTGAACTTGCTCTTATATTTTCCAATGGGCCATCACAAGACCAAAATGTCAAGGGTTTATTCACTTTGAGTATGGCTTCAACTGGCAATGGGACTTTATCCAATATCGAAATTGAGATTTCATCAGATGGAACTGTTTGGTCTAGTGTAACCAATCTTACTACTACGCCTTGGCTAACTCACGTGGATACTACAGATTATGCAAACGGTAGTTGGACGTTCAGAGTACGAGCTTGGGATTCATCGGTTGGAAATCATACAATTTGGTATACCAGTGGGGAGTTCAATATCGTTAACCAAGTGCCAATCATCACATCGTTCACACTATCCAATACAGGCGTAGGGAGCGGGGTTTCTGCAATCGATAGGGCTTGGTATCCGCTAGCGGCAAATGGTACATTGGGCTTCGCCTGGTCTGCTAGTGATGATGACTTAACCCATGCTAGCCTAGCAAATGTACCGGGGCCGGGAACTCCGAGTGATGATGGACCGGGCACAATCGCATATGGCTGGGACTGGAATACCGGTGCAATCGCAGAAGGAACATACAATCCTCGTCTAACTGTACGGGATGCCTCAGGACTCTCCGCTACCCAAACCATGTTCATTGGAATCGATAGAACCGCCCCCACAATGTCATCACCAACAATTGGCGAAGGGCTAGAGTGGAGCGATAGTACAACCATCATAATTTCAGATTTAGATTCATCAGTAGATGATGGAAGCGGGTCTGGAGCCGCATATGTACAAATTTTGCGAGATGAAATCTGGAGTGATGTTACTACATCCGATACAACACTAAACTTCGATGAAGGCGAGCACGTCATTTCTATACGCCCCATAGATAGAGTTGGCAATGTTGGTAATACGGTCGATGTGGACATCAAAGTCGACATTAGTGAGCCAGAAGGAATAGGTTGGACTGTAGATGAATTAACCACAAGTTTGGTCGGTGCTGCAAATATTTCATTTGCTGCCCAAGACCTTGGTTCGGGAATTGATTTAGTCAACACCAAACTTCAATATGGATTTGATTTGAATGGCGTTGGTGCAACACCAGACCAATCTGGAAGATGGATAGATGTTGGAGTTGCAGGCCTAGATGGAACTGTTCCTGTGTCATCTTGGATAACTAAATCACGACAATACCTGATGTTGAGAGCGATAGTTGTTGATGAAGCTGGCAACCAACTAACAACTATTCCTAAAGCATTCCAAATCCTTCCTGGACTCGATTTATCTTGGAATGCAAGTGAATCTAATGTTAACAAATTGGTAGTAAGGCCAGGCGATACAAATGGCGGCATCATAATCACTAGTCTCCTAGAAGCAAATCAAGCATATGGTGGGTCTGTTACTGTCCATCTACAAGCAGCACCTGCTGATCGCAATGCAGACATCGATTGGACAACTAAGCAAACAATAATTATTGAAAATGGAAATCTATCAGATGAATGTAATTGTGAATTAATGATTTGGGATTATGTGGTACCCAATACTGGGCAATGGGATTTACGGTTGGTAATAGACCCAAGCAATAATGTCGATGAGAGAGATGAATCAAACAATAATCACTACATGATGGTAACAGGTGCTAGTGTTACAGGAATCGGAGTTGTTCCTTCCTTTGCACCAAGTATGATTGCATTATTGATTACTGGTATTGCAATTGCTTGGTATCAGAAGAGAAAGGTCACTCTTCCTCCCAATTGATTTCTTCATCTTCGGATAATTCCATTACCTTAGTTACTTCTTCTAGGCTTTCTGGGTCTACCTGTGATGCTTTCAGCCTGCGATTACGCCTTTGTGCAACCCCTGCTAATCCAGGAACTAAATCTGCAAATTCCACAGATTCTTCAGATTCTCCAGTAACACCTTTGGTTTCAATATAATCGATAGAGCGAGATTCCATTCGTGATTTCCTGCGGGCTTTCTCAAGATATTTTATCGCAGTACCATGTTCACTACCACTAGCTAACATCTCAATAGCGTGGCGGGCACTTGTAAGGCCAAAACCTTCCCCAACCAGAACAATTGTAGATTTGTAAATTGAAATTTCAGTATTGGTATGCTCTTCGATCATCTTTCTGATTTTCCCTTCAGAACCAATAATTCTTGCACGGATTCGGCGTTGTTGATTCGACCTCTTACCTACATGGTCACGCAAGTCTACCATCTCGAAAAACCAATCATCTTGTAGTAACTGAATTGCCCTGGCCGGAGCCATTCCTCTACCTACTGCCTTGATTACATCTGGTAATTTTAGTGCCTTTACTGGGTCGTATTCACCCGGATTAGGCCATGTCACTTCGATTTCGCCAGTACCTGAGTCTATCTGGAGGCTCTTACATCCAGCCGCTTTCTCAAGTTCTCGCCTAGTCGCACCCTTTGCACCGATAAGGACCGCAATACGGTCCATCGGAACTCGCGGTAGTGGTTGGCGCATGAGCCAAAGCGGGAAGCCAATCCTTCTTCAACCCATATGTAAGGCAATTTTATTCTTCTTCATTGATTTCGATATGTGAAAGGTCCATCTCAAGAACATCATACATCGCTTCTGCTAGTTCAACATCTAAACCATTTTTATTGGCCCATTCGACTAATCTAGTCACATCTCTTACAAGGAATTCTTGACTTCTAGGATGCGATTGAACAACTGCTTGTCCAACGTCGATAACAACAGGTCTACTATCGTGCCACATGATGTTGTATGGAGAGAAATCGCCATGAACCATCTTTGCTTTCTGCCATGCTACCGCTAGAAATTCTAGTAATTCTTCATACACAGGCTTTGGGTCTAATATTTGTACATCACGAAGGCGTGGCGATGGTGCAGTCTCTGTACCAAGGTACTCCATTACCAAAACATTTTTGAGGACTGCAAGTGGTTTAGGAACCACTAGTCCCCACTTTTCTAAACGTAACAAATTACGGTATTCTTTGCGTACCCAAATATCTACCAAATCGCGATGGCGACGTCTCAGGCCTCCGAATCTCGGGTCACCTTCGATGTATTGAATCAAATTCTTGAAAACTGCATTTGAGGTATGAAATATCTTAACGGCAACAGAGAAACCATCTTCATTAGTTCCATGAAACACGTGGGCTTCTTTACCTCTGGCGATTGGGAAATCGAGGGTATCAATCACTCCTGATTTCATCAATTTGTATAAACTCATTAAAGTTAGACGATCAAATACAGCATCGAAAACTCGTCGATCAACCCAGTCATAAGGTCCATCTCCCATCACACCAGATAGTCCAGATTCTATTTCACTGAACATTCCTTTGTATTTCTTATCAGCCATCCAGCTTGTGCCTTTAGTAGATTCTAGGCTACTGACAAACCTAGAAGATTCTACGTCGTGATGGGTTTGGTCCGCATTTAATTTACGATGTTTGCGATTATGGCGACGTTGCTTAGTGTCCTTCGACAAATCTTCGTCCCAGTCGTTATTGCGCACCAATTCCAGACCCCCTCACATAATATTGAGGCTGGCCAGACAAATAATATTCGTATGCTCAACCGAAGAGATCGTTGATCTCATCATCGTCATCATCTTCCGTTTCTTCAACGGTTTCTTCAACGGCTTCTTCAACGGTTTCTTCAACAGTTTCTTCAACGGTATCTTCCGCTGCTTCTTTCTCTGTTCCTTTCGTTGCTCCTTCGCCGGCGGGTGAAAATAATCCATCTTCATCATCAAAGTCTTCGGTGTGTGAATTCATTCCGAAGATATCTACTTCAGAAGGTAGAATTCCTTTTCTTGAAAGATATAGCGCTTGAGTCTTGGTGTAGCGATGTTTTACATCAGCCTTAGCGTCTTGAAAATCCCATGGCCATACAATAATCAAATCACCATCACGAACCCATTGTCGACGGCGCATCTTACCTGGAATCCTTGCCATACGAGTTTCCCCGTCAGCACATAGAACAGTTACACGGCGTCCACCGAGTATCTGTTCAGCAATAGCGAACATTTCGTTGACCTTCTTGTTAGGCATCTTGACACGGATTTTAGAGGACTCTCCCCCTGCAGACCCCATAAGACGAGCTAATTCTTCCTCGTCTACTCGCTCTTCGCGCCTGCGGCCCATAAGTCATTCCAAAAGTCCTTCCTACTTGAAGGCAGACACTGGTGTCACGCTAGATTTAGGCTCTCGGCTGCTCGATAGCACATTTCGATAAGGGTGTCGCTTGACAATCCTAGGACGACTGTCGCTACCAAACAAATCCAAATGGCCATTCGAATAGATGCCCCGTATGGTAATGGTTTACGGCGGCCTTCTTCTGGAACCTCAAGGAACATTATAACACCAATTCGTAGGTAATAGAACACTGAAATTGCACTGTTGAGGAACATGGCTAGTGCTAACCACCAGATCCAGTGAAGGTCAGAGAATGATATTGAACCACCCATCCATTGGTCTCCAATACTTGCTGAAACAATTGCTGCAACAATTAGGAACTTAGACATGAAACCGGCCAATGGAGGTACTCCTGCTAATGCAAGCATGAATATGAACATCGCAGTACCGATTAGTGGGTCCCTGCGTGCTAAGCCAGATAATGCGGATAATCTGCTCGCTCCGCCTTCCATCTCCAATAATCCTAAAACAAGGAATGCTCCAAGTTTGAAAGCGACTAAGACGAATAGATGGAACAGTATTGCAGCAACGATTGCTTCTGCATAATCTGCCGGTGCTTCGACATGGCCCCAATGCCATGCACCAACTGCAGTCAAAGCAGCCATCATGTATCCGGCGTGAGCAACAGATGAGTAGGCTAGCATACGCTTGGGGTTGGTTGAGCCCAACGCGGCCAAGTTACCCCAAGTCATCGTAACTACCGAAAGGGTCGCAAGGGCGTATAGCCAAACCGCACTACCATCGGTTTGAGTATCAGGAAGAGCAACCACGAGAAGAACTCGAATTAGTCCAATCATACCCATTGCCTTGGAAGCAGTTGCTAGTATACCCGCAACTGGAGAATTTGCTCCTGCGTATGCATCGGGAGCAGCAAAGTGGAATGGTGCCGCACTTACTTTGAAACCGAATCCAACCAATACCAATCCAAGAGCGATTGTGGCCAATATACTACCATCGCTCCAACTTGCAGACAAAGTAGACAATTGTAGACTACCAAACTCTAGGTAAAGCAGGGATAAGCCGTACAAACCCACTCCGCTAGCAACTGAACCTACGATGAAATACTTCACTCCAGCTTCAGCCCCTGCCTTGGATTCCTTGTGGAATGCTACTAGGACATATGTCGCTAAACTTGCAAGTTCTAATCCTACAAACAGAACGAATAAGTCTTGAGCCAAAGCGACCATACACATTCCCAATGCTGTTGTTAGCATCAAGATGTATAGGTCGGCCTGACGACGGTTGTCGTACATTTCTTCAAGGGTTTTCTTTCCTTCGAAAGTATGAGCTGGCACACGGTCTAGGCTAGCCATAGATGCTAGAAGAATGGCGGCCAAGAAAATTATTTCAAAGAAGCGAGAGAATGCATCTATCTGGAGTAATACAATATCGCCACTGGTAACAGTTGTAGTTTCCATCTTTCCATCGATGACCTCTATTACCATCATTCCCACTGCAACAAATAGCGTTGCAGTACCTAGCATACCTGGTAAAGCAGGTGAACCGGTTAACTTGAATCTGCGACCTCCGAAGAACCAAGGAACTTGAACCTTAGTCAGCGGAATTCGGAACTTAGAGTTTCCAAGGTTTGGTAAGATAAATACTGCAATCAAACCAACGACAAGAACCATTTCTGGAGCAAATGCTCGCCAGAATTCAGTAGAGAATACTTCTGTGTTCATTCAGATACCCCCATTGAATACGCCCTCGAAGAGAGCTACAGCCCATTGATCCATCATCCCCAATGCAATGAATGGGAAGACTCCAAAGATTACAGTAAATATTGCTAGAATGAGCATTCCGATATTCTCAGAAAGTGTGATGTCAGGAGGTGTTTCTCCGTTTAGTGACTCAGGAGGTTGTCCTTCATCTCCACCTTCGAATATTGTTCGTTGCATCGACCATAGGTAGTATGCTGCTGTAATTGCTAGTACAAATCCAGGCAGTAAAATCCACCAACCATAGGTTGGCCAATAAGCGAGTAAGACCATCAATTCGGCAACGAATCCTGCAAGTAAAGGTAGACCAAGGCTTGCCATCCATGCAAACATCATGTAAACCGATAGGTATGGAGACCATCTTGCCATTCCACGCATTGAACCTATTTCCATCGAATGATAGTGATGCTTGAATGCACCACAAACCGCGAACAACATTGGAGAAATGATTCCGTGAGCGAACATCATGAACAGAGCAGCAGCATATCCGATCGGCTGCATACTTGCGATTCCAAGTAGAATTACACCCATGTGGGATACTGAAGAATATGCAACCATTTTCTTGAGATTGGTTTGACCGAGACAAACCACTGCGCCCCATACAAGTGAGATCAAGCCAATCGCCATGATGACGTCTTGGTAGTACAGCAAAGCGTCAGGGAAGATTGCAATTGGTATGCGGAGCATTCCGTATGCTCCCATCTTCAGCATAACACCAGCCAGTAACATCGAGCCACCAGTTGGGGCTTGAACGTGGGCATCGGGAAGCCAAGTGTGGAAAGGAACGGCTGGTAATTTAACCAAGAATCCAAGCATCAGCATTGCAAATAGTACATTTTGCATATCTTTGCCAAGGAATACATTGTCACCCATATTGAATGCTGTTGCATTGGAGAATAGTACCGTCATGTCAAAGGTACGTCCAGTCACAGTACCATATTGAGAACCACTGCCTTCAGGTTGTAGGAAGTAGAGTGTGATTAGGCCCAATAGCATGATTACAGATGCACAGAAAGTGTAGATGAAGAATTTCTGAGCAGCATATCTGCGGTCTTTTCCACCCCACTTTAGAATTAAGAAGAACATTGGAATCAAAGTCAATTCCCAGAAGATATAGAACAAGAATAGGTCAAGAGCAACAAATACACCAATCAATGCCCCACCCATCATCAGCAAAAGTGGATAGTAAGTCGCTCCATCTTTTTCATTCCAAGTCGCGATGATGGTTACAGGAACTAAGAAAGTAGTTAGCCATACCATAGGGAAAGAAAGGCCATCCAAGCCTACGTGCCAAGAAACTCCGATGGATTCTATCCAAAGGTACTCTTTCTCAAGAGCATAATCATTATACGCTAAATTCCAATCTACTAGTATCAACCAATCGAAGAATAATGCAGTTGAAATCGCTAACGGTATCAATGATGCACAAAGTGTGAACAAACGAATCGGTACTGCGATTATATCTTTACGAGAACGTGTTTCTTGGCTTGCGAATGCAAGAAGAATAACACTGATAACAATTGGGAATCCCACGAGAGGAATACTAATCCAATCTACTGTCGAATTAGAATCATTAAGTGATGGGAAGAAAGCCATCAAACCTGCTACGACAACCAATAGGCCACCGATTAACATGAACTCCTTGTTCTTGATATCCATTGTTTTATTACCGCTCAATCAAGCCACCCCCCATAGTAACATGAAAATCACTAATGTTCCTAATGCCGCCATCATGATGTAATCTCGAGCGCTACCGGTGGTTAGAGAACGAACTCTTCTGGATGCTTCTTGACTGGTTGTTTCAATCGTCTTGATTACGCCATCGATAACCTTCGTGTCAAAGATAGCAGAAATATTTGCGAAACCAACAACGATTTTCAGCATTGCAGCATCATAAAGATCATCGAAATATAATCTCTTGTGCAAGGCTTCTGCGAGACTTGAATTTGCCCATGCGCTATTATCGAATTTAGAACTACTATTTACTTTATCAGAGAGATTAATCGCCCACTGCATCCAAGGCTTTGCTTTCTGGCCTTTATCCAGACTACCGCCGTAAAGAGCCATAGCAAACGATGGACCGAGAATTAGTGATAGTCCAATTGCGATATATGTCAGAACCAGTAAGAATGGGTCATCATTTAGGAACACATGTTTCAGTTCAGAGCCGACTCCACCTAAGAAACTAGAATAATGCCCGGTCTCAAAGTTGCCCAACCAATTACCTGCATGCATACCTGCTAGGATGAATGCACTAAGAGTCATGAATGTCAATATAACTAGAGGGATTGGTATCCAAGCTGTTTGCTCATGAACATTTTTAGCAACTTCGGTTTTTGGTTTTCCAGCGAATGTCATGAGCCACATTCTAGACATATAGAATCCAGTCATACCCGCGCCGATTAGTATCAGCATAGCGGGGAGTAGGAAAATCGGTTCCTTCAATGCGACTTGCCATGCACTAGAAATGATTCCTTCCTTAGACCAGAAACCACCGATTAATGGAATACCAATAATCGACATGCTACCAAAGAACATAGCAGTGGCGGCAATTGGCATTCTACTTGCTAAGCCACCCATGTTTTCCATGGATTGTGCATCGAAGTTATCGTCATCGTGCTCATGGTCGTCATCCCCATGATGTGCAATGTCATGATGTGCATGATGCATTTCATGAATAACCGAACCCGATGCCATGAATAGCATACCTTTTGCCATCGCGTGGTTGAATAGATGGAAGAGTGAAGCGCCCATCGCAAATGCGGCTAACTCTTCATACCCATTGTTTGCAAACCATAGAGCAGACCCGAGACCTGTGAAAATGTATGCTAATTGACTCATTGTGGAGTATGCTAGTACTTTCTTCAAATCCATCTGTACGAAAGCGATTAGTGCTGCCATAACAGCGGTAATTCCACCGATACAAGCGATGATTATTGCGAGAGTTGAGAGTGAGCCTAATTCTGCACCGCTGAAGAATGGGAACATTCTTGCAACAAGATATAATCCTGCGTTTACCATAGTAGCTGCGTGAATAAGAGCAGATACAGGCGTTGGTCCTTCCATCGCATCCGGTAACCAAACATGGAGTGGGAATTGTGCAGACTTACCTACCGCACCAATAAACATCATTCCCAATGCAAGTTGGAGGTCTCCTGAATCAACTGCAGCGATATTTGCTTTGTCGAAAACATATGCATAGTCAAGGTGACCATCGAATAAATTCCAAAGCATCACTAGGCCGATTATTAGGAATACATCTCCTACACGCGTGGTTAGGAATGCCTTCTTTGCAGCGTAAGATGCGCTTGGCCGTTCCCAATAGAAACCGATTAGAAGATATGAACAAAGTCCCATCAGTTCCCAGAAGATGAATAGCCAAAGGAATGAATCTGCGAGTACCATTCCGAGCATACCGCTACAGAATAATACAAACTCTGCATAGAAACGATGGTTTCGGTTATCGTTAATTGAATCGGTGTTCATGTATCCAATTGAGAATATATTAATCATGAAACAAAGGAATGCTGCAACAAATAGCAACATCACAGTTAGATGGTCGATATGTATTCCAACGCCGAATACCTTAGTGGTAATCGCGCCGGTTTCTGCATTCCACCATGAAGATTCAAACCAGGTGAAAATATTGGCTGAACCGACGTGATTCATATGTTCCTTGATGACTAACAGGGTAAGAACTAGGCTTGCCCCCATTACAGTTAGTGCGATGATTCCTCCTTCCTTGGCATTCTTGACCCAGGTCGGTGTTCCATTGAACAACTTGCCAAGGAATAGAATGACTGGGAATGCCAACATAGGCAATAGAGGGATTAGTACTGCATAATCGATGATTGCGGATTCACTCATGATATCACCTCAGTTCTTCAGCAGATTTACCTCATCGAGAGAAATCGTCTCGTGCTGACCATACATTGAGAGGAAAATCGCTAATCCAATAGCGACTTCTCCTGCTGCGATTGCGATTGCGAAGATTGCGTAAACCCATCCGGTTACATCTCCCCAGTGATTTGCTGCTGCAACAAACTGTAAGTTTACTGCGTTAAGCATTAATTCGATACACATCAGAACGACAATTGCATTCTTTCGACTAAATGCGCCCCAAAGTCCGATGATGAACAAGATGGCTGCCAAGCCGGATACCCATGCTGGATCAATCATTCTTTTTCACCTCCAGAGAGTTCCCATTCTAGATTCACAAGGCGTTCATCACGAACAAGATATGCCGCTCCAACCATGGCCATAGCCATCAAGAAACCAAGTGCTAGCAATGGTAATGCCCAATCGCCAAATAATGCAGAAGCGAGGTCGCCAGTTGTAAGTACTTCATCTGAAGAATCTTCCCAGATTATATCTGCTGAAACTGCAGAAATTAATACAGCCCCAAAGAATACCAAGCCGACTCTTGCAAGGATAGAAAGTAGTCTCATTCGAAATCCTCCTCCAGAATTTGCCTTCTAGTCAGCATAATACCGAATAATACTACCAGCATTACACTCGCTAAGTAAACTAAAATCTGGATTACTGCAAGGAACTCAGCACCCATCAGGATGAATATTCCCGCTACACCTATGAAACAGAAAATCAAACACATCATTGAATGTGCAACTCTTTGCATGTAGATTAGACCAAGAGCGCCGCCGATGACGATTGTGCTCATGAGGAAGAATACCCCGATTTCCAAGTATGCTGCGAGATCCATATTCAGGCCTCCGCTGCAGCAGCAGCCTTTGCCGCTTTCTTTGCTCTCTTGTCACGCTCTTTGCTTGCCCTCTTAGCAAGTTCAGAGTCTACCGCTTCTTGATGGTCGCCAACCAGTACTCTGGTTCGACTAGCATCCATCCAAAGTTCTTGACGGCTGAATCCAGACATTCCATCATATTCGTTAGTCATGAAGAAAGATGTGAAATTACACGCTTCCATGCAAAGTCCACAGAACATACATCGTCCAAGGTCAATTCTACCCGATACGATTTGGTCATCTGCTGGATACAATGATTCCAATGCAACAGTGTCGATTTCGCCACTGTCGTTCCAACGCATTTTTGCGCTGTCTCCGGTTAAGTCGAGAACCTCTCCAAATCGCCACTCGTTGGGGGCATCGGTATGTGCGGTCGCTAGATTGAAAGAAGCCATAGTTTCTGCAACTTCTGGCTTTTCGATAGCAGCGAATTTTCCAACTTCTATCTCTGCTCCGAATCCTTCCCATTCGCCTTCAGCACTATCTAGGACGTCAACACGTAATTCTGTGGTCATATGCAAACAAGCGTTTGGACATACGTTGACACACATCTTACATGCAGTACAAGTCTCCCAGATTACGCCAATTCTTCCATTATAATTACCTGGAACGAACAGCCAAGGCTCTATTTCCTCAATGCGCTCGTAAGGGTAACTTACCGTTTGTGGCTTCCAAATAGTAGGGGTTAGGTCTGTACCTGAACGGTCAGGTGCGTACTCGTGAGCAGTGATGTCGTTGAGATGCTTTGTCTTCTCTGTGCGAGCGATAGCACCATCATCAAGGAATTCTGGGTGCACAGAGTTATGATAACCGCTAGAGAATCTACGACCAATGAAATCAAAGGTTCGAAGAAAAGTCAATCCAGTTATCTTAAACGGGTACCAAAATAGGTTTCTAAAGTTGGGCTTGCCATGTGGATGTGATGCCATTTTCTCACCTCACTCCTTTCCTGCAGTATGCGTCCCCGCAGGAGTCATCGTTCGAATGTGATACATGCGTTCTTCATTCTCCACGATGTTTTCATCTTTCATTAGAATAGCGAAGAGGCCAATCCAGAACATTGTTGTCAAGATAGGCAATCCCCACGGAAGTGTGTATCCTAGAACCGTAAGGTCCCAAGTCCATCCGCCAGCCACGGTATCAGATAATGCACTAGCGTCAAAGAAATACAGACGGTAGACGAGTGAAAGAGCAACCTGAAGTATTGCAAGTGGCAGTAGCATTCTCCATCCAAATTCTAGAATCTGATCGGTTCTAATTCTTGGAAGAGCAGTTCGTGCCCAAACGAATACTACAGTGAAGATAAACCAAGCCTTGAGCAAAGTCCAAATCACTCCTGGAATGGCTAACCATGCCGCTCCCAAGTACGGAATTGAACCAATAGTTCCTGCAAATGGAGCATGCCATCCGCCCATGAAGAAGTGAGCGAATAGAATACTAGCTGCGTAAACTCGCATGTACTCTGCAGCGAATAAAAGTCCGAATCTCATGCCGCCATATTCGGTCCACCAGCCTTCTACCAGTTCTGCTTCTGCTTCTGGCATATCGAAAGGAATTCGTTCTACCTCTGCTATCATGCTGATTAAGAATAGTACTGCACCTAGTGGCATCAAGAAGAATAACCAGGTCCCTGATGAATGTTGGAAGTGGACTATCTCAATGAAATTGAAAGAGCCCGCCATGATACAAACTCCCAAGATTGACAAGAGGAGTGGTATCTCATATGCGGTCAATTGTGCCGCACTTCTAATTCCTCCAAGTAGAGTGTACTTGTTGTTGGAAGACCATCCAGCGAAGAACACTCCCAATGGTGCGATGCCGAAAATTGCGAATGCGAATAGTACCGATAGTTCGGGGTTTGCTCCATAGATGCCACTCGAGAGTGGAATCATCCCTAGAATCATAATTGTTGAAGAGATTACCAAGAACGGCGCCAATTCAAAAATAATTTTGTCAGCACGGCTAGGGACCATATGTTCCTTGGTTAGGAATTTCATTCCATCTGCAATATTCTGGAAGAAACCCGGGAAGATTGTAACTCCGTACCACGAACGATTTCCTACTCTGTTGACCATTTCATGCTTGTGCCCTGAGTTTCCGGCCACTTTGTTTAGCCAGCGGTTTATCGCCCCGATTGGCTTTCCTAAACCATATGGAACCATGTTCCACCATTCTCCGGCTGTAACACCATTTTCTCCAACCCAAAGGGAACGGAGAGCGGTTGTTGCACCACGGCGGTCGTTTACACGAGCGTAGAATTTTCGCTCTATCCACAAAATCATGAACATTGATAGCATGATTCCACCGAATGTGATCAAACAGACTGACAGTGTGAAGATAAAGAATGCAATATCATTGGCTGAAGATTCAAGGAATGTTCCTTCCAATAGCCAATTTGCACCCTCGCGAGTACGGTAATAGATGAAGTCGTGAAGTCCTAACCAATCATTCATGATAATCACCTCAACGGTCCGTCTCCCCGATACATGGGTCGAAACTTCCCATGATAGCTGGTATATCTGCAATCTTGTAACCAATCATAGTCTTGGCTACATATGGAATTGTGATAAACATTGGAGAACGGATGGATAGTCGATACGGATTCTTTCCTCTTCCGTCTCCTCCGCCTTGAATGTAGAAATTAGAAACACCTCGAGTACATTCGTAGGTGCTGAATCCAGTAGCGCCCTCCGGTGCACGGGTTGGGGCCTTTGTGAGAATCATCTCATCACCTGGCTGGTAGTGTGTATTTGCGCCGCCTGGAATCTTGTCGATAGCATCGAGTAACATACGGCAGGATTGACGCATTTCTTCCATGCGAACACGGTAGCGGTCGTAACAATCCGCACCCTTCACACTGGTCGGTTTCTCAACTGCAGGTTCCCAGTCGACTTGGTCGTAAACAGAATATGGATTGGTCCAACGTGTATCGGTATTTACTCCCGCTGCACGGATATTAGGCCCGGTAACTCCAGCGTTTAGTTGGTCTTCAGCGGTAGCGTATCCTACCCCTTGTAGTCTAACCAGCCAAATTGTAGATTCGTCAAGAAGCATTTCGTATTCGTTGATTCTGTGTTCAAACAACTTGACTTTCGCCTTCAATCGATTACCCCAGCCTATTGGAATATCTCTCTTAACGCCGCCAATTCGCGGGTAATTGTAATGCATTCTTGAGCCACCGAGTTCCTGTAATAAATCTAAGAACATTTCACGGTCGCGGAGACACCAAGTCATCAAAGTTAAATTTCCAATATCTGGTCCAAATGCGCCAAGCCACATCAAGTGGCTTGCAAGTCTTTGAACTTCGGCTGCCATCAATCGGATGTATTCGGCTCTTTCAGGGACTTCTGCCTCAAGCAGGTCTTCTGCCGCCATAACATAGGAATGAGCCCAAGTCATTGCACTTACGTAACAAAGACGGTCACAGTATGGAGTGATTTGTGTGAAATCTCTAGCTTCACAAATCTTCTCGACACCGCGATGAATGTATCCTAATTCGGCCTCTGTGTCGGTTACTGTTTCACCATCAACCTTCACACGTAGCGTCCACAAGCCATGAGTCATTGGGTGCTGAGGCCCCATTGTAATCCACATTTCTGCCATAATAACACCTCACTTTACCCGGCCCTCATCAACCGGCTTGCGACCAAATCCTTGCGGGTCATCGTACATTTCATTGAAATCGTGATAGCGAATTTTGTGTTGTCTCTGAAGTGGATGGAAGGCGACTGGTGAATCGTGAGGATTCAGAACTCGGTGCATGTTTACGTGCCCTTCGAAATCGATTCCAACCAAATCCCAGGTTTCTTTCTCATTCCAATCCGCACCTTCCCAAATGTCTTGGATGGAAGGAACCGACGGTGTATCTCCTGCTGGAAGTGGGATGAAAATTTCGAATTCCACAGGGATTTCGTCTCCTTTGAGTTTATCACCTTCAAGCACCGTCATTGTATGAGCTGCTACATTTGCGATTGGCCATCGGTACATGTGATATGCAACCTCCCATCCTCTATCTGCGCCACCTTCGGGGAAGTGTGTCCCCGTCACCATAGCACAGTAATTTACTCCGACCTCATTCTTCAGATGCTTTGCAACACCTCTCCATTGGTCTGGTGAGCAAGTAATTCTGACAAAATCATACGCCTTTCCGGATGTATGAGCGATTACCTCGGCTACAACACCAGCATCGCTGAAGCGTGAACTTAGGTTTTCTACAACAGCCTTTGCAGCTTCTGCATTCTGTTCTTTAGTAACAGCAGTAACCATATTCAGTCATCTCCTACAATAATTGGCTTCTCGCCATCACGGCCAGTAGATGGTGCACCACCGATTCGAATTATCTTCTCACGGAGTTTTCCAAAGCCGTCGATTAGAGTTTCAGGACGAGGCGGACATCCTGGGATGTAAACGTCTACAGGGATAAGCGTGTCAACACCCTCTAGGATGTTGTAAGATTGGTAATATGGTCCACCTGAAATTGCACATTCTCCCATTGCAATACAGTATTTCGGTTCTGGCATTTGCTCCCAGAGACGAACGATAGGGTCTGCGAACTTCTTGGAGATTGGCCCGTTTACCAGTAGAACATCTGACTGGCGGGGGCTCGAGCGGAATAGTACTCCGAAACGGTCTCCATCAAATCGAGGGGTAGCTGCTGCGGCCATCTCAATTGCGCAACACTTGATTCCAAGGTGGAGGGTAAACAGAGATTTCCTTCCAGCCCAATTGAAGAAACGTCCAGCCAAAACACTGAGTAATTGCTTGATCTTGGTAGCCTTGAGGGCTTCGTCTGTAACATCCCCTACAACTTCGACTAATGCACGACTGTTGAATGTGGTATAATTCTCTCCAGTATCACTCATATTCTCACCTCAGATGTAAATGCGTCCTCTCTTTCGGAACACGTGCCAAACGCCCAAAACCATAGTAGCAAAGAATACTGTCAACACTATCATTTCGGTTCCAACCATGTCGATTGGTGAACCGCTGGATGTTGCACTGGTCGCATCCATAGCCAGTAAGCCGCCTAAAGCCAAGAACATGAAAGCAACATCGAAAACCAAGAAGATAATCGCATACCAATAATATTGGAAATGGAATTGTATCATCGCATCGCCGACTGGATTAGAACCACATTCGTAAGTTGAAAGTCTACGTGGATAGAGGCTGTGGTCCTTCTCGTATCCATCCATTAGCCATGACTTGGTCATGTGGGGACGGGATGGGTCAACCTTGGGCATAACGAAGTATTGAGTGATGAAAGCACCTAGTGGCATGCCAATGCCAATGAGCGTCATTAGTGCCATTGAAAGATAAGTGCCTGTTACCGTTTCTGCGCCGACCAAATATGCCACCAACTGAGAGAGTTAACACTCTCCAGTCACGCCCAATCGACAACCGTCCATAAGCGTTGTCTCATGACCGAGCGATAGAATGGCTTGCTATGCCTATGACCCCGTAGGGGTCAGCGACGACGTCGGAATGCGAGTAAAGCCATCCCTACAAGCACAATTGCGCCCATGGTCGGCAGAACATACTTTTTAGATACGGCCTCTTTGAACAGTAAAACGATACCGGATTCCGCTGGTTCTCCGTTTACAGTCAATTCTAGATTCTCCCTACCTACAAGACCGGTCTCATTTGGTTCTGCCGAAATGGTAAATGTAAACGAATCTTTAACCTCAGCTGCATCTCCCCCAGGAGGATTTACCTTAGCGTAAACTATGATTGATTCGCCTTCTGGGAGTGTGCACAGAAGATGGGATTCCGCGGTTTTGGTACAATCTGCTCCTGTTTCAAAACTCAATATCACATTCCAACCGCGCAATCCTCCACTCGAGAATATCAAAAACTCCGATTCAACATTGCCTGCATTACTCACGATGATTTCGAATTTAGGAGATTTAGCAGTTACGCCCAAAGAAATATCTTTTTCAACACCGCCAATAAGTTTCATTTCAACATCTAAAACTGTTTCAACAGAGAGAGATATAGCGATTTTGCCACTACGGTTTGCTGCATTTGCCACAGATGTAACTACCATTTCCAATAGTCCACCATCGCCATTTTCAGCCCCCGAACTAACTTCGATTTCTAGAAGTACGGTTGCATAATAAAGCATTGGAATATGGGAGTCAACTAAATCGTTGGTTACCATCTTATCGAAAATATTGTCTTCGCTTGAACCAATAAGTGGTGAATTACCATCGTAGAAGAAAGTGCCTGTTGATTCGTTGAAAGCACCCCAGCCCTTTGGAATTTGGATAGGACCGTCAATTATCATCCCTCTGAAATATAATGTGCGTGTTGCCGTACCCGATAATCCAACGAAATCAAAGGTCGCCTCATCCGTCATGTCCCCAGTATTATTCACCTTGATATGGAATGTTTGTGAACCGCCAGGCGGCAATATTAGCATTGCATTACGAGACAGATCATCAGGGGAATTCATGATTAGCGCATCCATTGCAAAGTCTCTATCTGAAAGGATTGCTCTGAATTCAAATTCTAGTTGATTATCAGGGACATCGTCATTATCTTCATCGCCGTTATTGTTATCTCCAAGATTGGTTACTCTAACTGTAAGTTTGGTGCTCTCCAATTCCTCTTCACCGGCAATGGTGACTACAAGATACATTATGACTGTAGTTTGTGCATCGATATCAACTTCTGTAACCACGGTGCCATCAGCGGTTTCAAAGTGCTTACCCCACCCTGGTTGTGCGGTTTGAGAAATTACTGAGAAACGGAAGCGATCCAATGTATTTCCATCATTAGTAATTGTAATTGGGAATTGGACTGTGGTATCCGAACGGCCTGTTTGGTCATCCGCTTGGCCACCACCACTCATGCCATGTACCGCTTTGACAGTGATTGTCAATTCTTGAGTATCATAAGCGCCGCCACTAGAGGTAGGCATTACAGAGAATGTAATCGTGATTTCTTCTGTTGCAAGAGCACCAGTTGGTAATGAAATCGAAACTTCGATTGTACCACTCTTATCGTTACCATGCCTAGATTGTGTAGAAATAGTGGATGATTCGAGAGAGACAGTCCATCCGGATGGAGGTGTTGAGGCCGTTATTCGGAATGTGTCAGGGCCATTACCCTGATTGGTAACAGTAAGAGTTGTCGAAGTATCTTCTCCGGGCTCTATGTTGTACAATGCAGTATTACCTAGAGATATCGAAGCTCCGTGAGATTGTCCAACTGTTATCGTGACATCAGCACTACACTTCTCTAAATTGCCATCCTTACCCTGGATGGTGATAGATTTTTGAGAATTCGCCTCGATTGAATCATCCGGAGTAATTTCAATTGTGAATTCTTTTTCACCATCGCCGTCATTGTATGGTAACATTCCACTGGATGCTCCATCGACACTAGCCCACGATGACTGGTCACCTGTGAACCCTACATTGACTGACCAATCGGTATTTCCGTCATTCATGAAGGTTGCCACAAGAGTTCCAACCTCATCCGGCTCAATATTCAAACTAGTCTTTGAGAGTGTAACTTCACATTCTTTTAATTCGGGAACATTTAGATCGAATTCTTCTACATCCGATGCACTACCGTTAGGGTTTTGGTCGTTAGAAACGACACCTTCAATCTCCCAGCAAAACTTGTCACTATCTTTCCCTTCTGGAACCTCTAGAGTTATGGTTACCCATTCGGAGGAATCGTTGTCCAACTGAACTTGGCTAGGCTCGACATCGATGGACATACTTCCATCAGCCGTACAACCTGAACCCCCAACAACATCGATTGTAAGGTCAACAGTTTCTTGAACACGTCCAGTGTTCTCTACCTCGACATCCCATTCAATTGTAGTTTCGCCACCCCACACTTTGTGAGGTGTATCAATGGTCAGTTCTACACCGAATAATGCAGAGCCTGCACCATCTCCCGCCGTAGTTTCAACATCCTGCGTCTCCTGTGCTGGGGCACCGGGTTGGTCAGGTGGAGTTACCTGTTCGTTAGCATTAGCAGTAACAGTGGTCAAGCAAGACCCTTCTGCATTCTGAGCTAATGAAACATTGAGGAAGGCTTCCTCGAAAGAACCTGATTCGATAGGTTGGCTAATCTGCCCTATGGCAGATGAATATCCTGTACAGTCTTGCTCATTAGTAGCAGCCAGATTCACTGAAACCGAATTAGCCCCATTGTTATACACGCGTACAGTGTACTCTGCAGTCTCCCCGGGGTTAACTGTTTGAGAACTTGGACTGACTGAAAGAGAGATGTTAGCGTCCCGGCCTGAATCATCCGCAGTAACTGGGTTTGCTATCGCTGGAGCCAATGAAATAAGCAGCAGCGACACCAGTAAAATACTGGCTCGGCGCTGGCCTTGTTTTGAGTCTCTTCGGCGGGGTTCCATGAACCCCGGTCGCAGTAGTCACATGAAAAGCCTATGCGCTAATGCTCATGAATTATTCCACATTCACAAAATTAGCAGATTCCGTATTACAATTTACGCAAGATGCTACTTTGCAAACTGAGTGATATCTTGCCCCACAGGATGGACAACCTAGCATCCCTGACAATATTGGCTGCCTACAAGAGAAGCATGGTGTTGCATGCTCTTGTTGGGCCAGTGCGGGAAATTCCATCGAATTTGGTGCGGTCAAGGGGGTTACCCGGCCCTTCTTTTTCAGCAATGTAACCGCAACAACAAACACTAGGATAACAGCAAATATCGATGCTAAGGTGGTAATCAATCCCGAACTTTCTTCATGCAAGATGTCTCCTGCACTTGTCATTTCTATTTCAATTATCGAACCCGCAATATCCCCATCGCCAGATAATGAAACCTCAATCGTTCCATCCCCTGGTTGATTTGCCGTTATTTCTAGACGAATCATCTGGGATTGACCAGCTTCTAGATTTACTGTATCTTCGCCATCAAATACAATACTCCAACCTTTTGGAGAGGTAGTTTCAACAACACTGGAAACAAGAGTGTTCCCCCTATTGGTGACTGTCATTTGAATCGTTGATGCTTCACCGGTTGAAATGGTGGTATTCCCCACTACTTCCCAACTCACTTCTTTGGTCAACGCAACGAACATTGTAACCGAAGTATTGGTTGAAACCTGATTTCCGGTTAATGTGACTTTGAACTCCGGTTCAGTAGCCGCATCAGCCATTGATGAGATGATTATAGTACAAGTCACCGCCTTGACATCGCCATTAGAAATCGATCCCGGCTGTGTGCAATCACCGATTAAATTGTTTTCAAGTTGCAATAATACGGCTGGATTCCAAACTGTATCGGCTAGATTCTCTACGACCCATGTATAGTTGATTGGGACCCCTGTTGGGTGCTGCCCTGGGCCGAAAATAGTAGACCAGGTTTCCCCTGCAATTTCAATAGATGCAAACGTCATTACAGGTTCGGCTAAAACGATTACATCGACATTTGTACTGTGACTCCAAGATTCTTGATTAGAATCCATAATCAGTTTGATATCACCACTCTTAGCATCCTGTTCCGCCGTAACTGATATGATAATATTTCGAGACTGAGTCCAAGGCAAATCTATTTCTTCTAGAATTGTATTTTGTGACCAACCAATCGGCAACTGTAGGATTGGATCTAGAATTAAGTCCACATTCCCTTTATTCTCAACTGTATATTGTAAAGAGAATCTATTTCCTGGGGTAACCGATGAAAAGGAGGTCTCTAAATCGATGACTGCCTCTACGACTTCTTCGACTATCAATGGTAATTCATATTCAAAGATTCGTGCATTTTCTGTTTGTGATACCACCTTGAGGACAACTGTAAGTTCGGCTCCCGCTAATGTCATAACTTGTGGAGGGGTAAAAGAAACACCGAGGGTCATCTGCCCATCTTTCAACATCAGTCCAGTTGATGCTGAATTAGCACCTCCTTGAGACGATAAGTCGTCGAAACCGGCATGCCAGCCAGGGGGAGATTCGAGGAATAAATCGTAACCTACGTCACTATTTCCAAGATTAAATAATCGAATATCAACCGATGTTGCCTCCGATGGATGAACCGGTATCACAGTATAATCGAACTCAATTCTGGTTTGAGAAAGAATTGGTACCTCAAGCGTTAGAGTATAGGGACTACTAACGCTATTGTCCTCATCTAACCCAAGTAGGTTCACCATATACAGACCAGGTTCTGGCCCTGCTGGATGTACAAGTGTGACATTGATCAATGCACCTTCCTGCCCACTCAATTCAAAATCTATCTCATCAAGTCCAACATACCATGATTCAGAAGTGCCACTCGGATTGATTACCCCGGTCGGTGAAATGGAGGCATTGGTGGATAATAATGCTGTATTGGTCAGAATTATCTGCCAAGAGGAGGATGTTGCGTTAATATCGTTTAGAGTATAAATTGGATTTGTTGATTCTATTCTTACCCCAGGTGTTGTAACATTAACTAAAACATCAATCCGATTATTATCTTCATTTATTTCATCAATCATGTCATCGGTATCCACTAAGAAAGATAGAGTTCTGCCACCTGAAGTTTGTGGTGACCAATCCCAAAACAGAGTTTTAGAACCGCCAGGGCCTAGGTTAATCTGTTGACTATCTATTGAAATCCCTTCTTCTTGAAACAACACTTCGATGTTTTCTGCTTCGACATTTCCTAGATTCGTGATTTCAATTTCAACAAGTACATCATCTCCAACTTGAGGAATCGAAATATCGGTTTTGAATGAAGGCAAAACCAGAGTGGGGTCTGGGCGTAGGTCGTTAACACCAACCCCTGATACTGCAACAGCAAATGGTTGAGTTTTTGAACCGGAATGGCCAGCATCAGTGACCTTAACTGTCCACAGTCCCATCTCCGCCGAGTCTACTAAAACCACTTCGACATTGTTCAGATTGTCATGTGCTCCACCTTGAATTGAACGTCCTTGAGAAAACTCATTCCCTTTGTATTCAACCCCACTGGGAGTAGTCACTAATAGATTCAAATTGTTAACCAGTTGAGTATTTGAGAATCGTGACCCCCTTTCGTCAGACCATACTACCACTGCCTTGAATGGTTGATTTGGAGTTGTAATATCAAATGAATAACTCTTGGAATTCCCTGTCGAGGATAAGATTGAGCGATCATCAACCCATATTCCTCGACCATTGTTAGGGGCTAGTGTTGCTTTGAGGTCGATACGCCCCCAGCCTTCATCCATGTTAGGTATATCACGTGAGCCAACGTCTTGAGCCCCTAGAATCATCAATGCCTTTACCAACGCACCTTGGGGTTCTGGCCTTAGTCCAATTTCAGTGATGTATTCTCGTATCAAAGCGGCCATACCTGCCGCATTTGGGGTTGCCATACTTGTCCCTGTATACTCGAGGTACCAAGTGTCAGCCCAAGTTGAACCGCTGGTATCTGTAGCTTCTTGAGCACGACATGAGCGGACATATCCACCCGGTGCTAGAATGTCTGGCTTGATTCTCCCGTCATCGACAGGCCCTCTACTTGAACCATCCATTATCGTGTTTGGAGCGCCTTGATATCTATTTTGAGAATTACCAACTGTGATAGTATTCTTAGCGGTTGCTGGTGAACCGATCGTGTCGCTATCTGGTCCATCATTACCTGCTGCAAAGAGTACGACTAATCCCTCCCTCCCGCTGTAATATTGGTCATAGTGCCGTGTCCTATCATCGACATCCTCTGAAGATGAGGTATAGACTCCCCAATCTGCTGATGATTTTGACCCCCATGAATTGGTATGAACTCTAGCTCCATTACTGTAAGCGGTGTTTAGCATATTGTTGATACTTGACCACTGAAAATTTCCACTATTGTCGTTCTCCATTGCCTGGAAATACAATTCCGCCTCAGGAGCAACACCTCGATAAATGCCCCTTGTACCATCTCCAAGAACTGTACATGCCACATGGGTTCCATGCCCAGAATGGGCATCCGCGGTTGAACCATCTCCGATAACATCGACATTGCCCACAATTCGACTACCAAAGTCGCCATGGTCGTGATCTAAGCCTGAATCCGCTACTGCAATTATCTGACCTGAGCCGTCAAGGTCTGTTGTGAAACTTGTTTCCATTGGGCCGATATTCATCCAATTACGTGCTTTTTCATTCCAAATTGTCAAAGTGGGCTGATGCCCAATCCATGCAACAGATGGTTCTGCGGCGATTGTAGCAATTGAAGTTGAAGTAATACCATCATAGCGTCCTGTTTCTGCCAAACTTGAATCGCTAAGCATTGTTTTTGCAACTATATCGATTTCTTGATGTAGCCTCATGCCCCAATTATCTGCGATATCCACTCCTGGAAGCAAAGTTTCTCCTCGCCAAGATTCGATTCTAACCGGGACTTCTCCGTCGCTATCCATTACTGAAAAATCGACAATCATTGCTATTGGCACCGGTTGGATTGCAGCGACTCCTTCAATTTCCTTCATCATATCCAATCCGCTTTGAGTTCCCTGAACTAACAACCCAGATGGTGCTATGAATTCCCTCACCTCAACTCCAATTTGATCGGAGATTGAGGCTCTAACTTCGGAAAATCGGTATTCGGTAGAAACCAATACCAAGGCGAGGTCGGGCCTGATCGTTAGTAACTCCTCTGGGATTTCAGTTTCGAATAATACCCCTGAAGCATCGTGTATACCAAGACGAGAATAAGCCAATAATGGTCGCTCTTCCAATGAAAGAGCCTCATCTAACTCCCCCACAAGGTTTCTAATCGAATCATCTGGAAGATTGAAACGAATCCACTCTGTATCTCCTTCTTCTGAGATTTGTACCGATTGATTGGTAATTGGCATTCCCGATAGAAGGAATACTAAGAGTAAAAGTACAGCCTTACGCACACCTCTTGGCCGATGAAAGCCCCCTTTAGGAGTTGCTATAGATTTCTTCACAGGAACCACGTCACCCCTTCACATTCATCTGAGAAGGTAGCGGTTTGAGATTCGGAAACAAAATGAATGAAATTTTGCTGGCTTTCAACGCCTCTGAAATTAGTCCATTCAATTGAAACATGAATCGAATATTCATCCCATACAGTATATCCTCTAGCGATTAATTCCATTTTGTCACCAGAAATACTAGTATGGCTGGGAATTAAATCAAATGCCACTTGTAAATCAGCAATTACAACATTATCTTTGTCTAAAAACTCAACCCTAAGGGTAACATCGGTAATCTCTCTGCTACCATCATTTACCAATTCTGTGAGGACTATGTGGCCATTTCGTTGAAGGTATGTAACCTGTATTTCCACATCATCTCGTGGAATCACCCAATACCATGTAGATGCTAGTGCACCCATTATCATCAACAGAACCAATCCTGCTAGAACAATCCGTAGCGGGTGTACTCTTTCGGCAAAGTCCTTCACTCTGTGTCCCACTTCTTGAGACAAATCGTGGAGTTCTTCCTCCATCTCTTCGTTGTATTCCTCCATTAACCTGTCACCGCCGCGATTCCAGTTGCAATTAATGAGGAGAATGGGTCTACAATCATTATGTGAGTAGTTTCAATCTTGCCTCCAGTAAGACTACTGATCAAAGATAAATCGGTAACAACGCCATTTACGCCAAGGCTCGAAGCGGTAGGAATGCCTCCGGTAAATTGGGCATCCAATAGCACACCTCTGGCATCTATATCCATCCCAAGTACGGTTATTTCTGTGTGGGCTGTTGCTACGATACGGCCACCGGTAATGCCATCGATAACTATGACTGGATAACCGAGTAACATATACTGATGTACTTCTGCACCCTGTAGGTTTTCACCTACCATTTCAGCGGTTATCAATTGGACACCGTCTCTTACCAATGTGTCACTACGACGAATATACAATTTCTCAACACCATTACCAGATGCTGAAATTCGTGCACCGAAATCTTCGGTTACTTCCATCGAAAACCGGTCGGGTAAATTCTCTGCAAGCATGAGATTACTACTTCGAGTATTCTGAGATTTGCCTTTGGTCTCAATAAAGAGGTCCATTTCATCACTGTTGGAGGAATAACTCATCTCGAACATTCCTTGGAAAGACGTTACTTCATTGATATCGAAATCACTTGCAGGTTTTGCCAGCAGATGCATTTCCCCCGGTACGTCTCGGATGAACATCGTCGATGGCCACCACAAACCATCTACTCTTCGAAGTTGCTGTAACATCAATGAATCTGCAGCATTGAGTCCAATTCTGTCAGCGGGTGGAACATTCAAATCCGCTTGTAATATATCACCAATCTTTGAATAGAGAGTTGCGCTTGCTGGTGCATCGAATAGCATTAGTTCTGTTCTAATTCCACGTAATTTATTATTTTGTAATACTCTTGTACTATCCATTCTTTCACCCATATCATAATTCATATCGATGGTTGTTCTTGGAATTATCAATTCGGACTCGGTTGCGATGGAAATACGTAATTCAATATCACGTTCTAAATCGGTGTCCAGCCCAGAGAGCACCAGCATTGAATCGGTTCTTGCAAGACCATTCAGTTCGATAGTCAATACAGGACGGGCTGGTGTCCATTCATCGAGTTCGGCATTAATTTCAAAGGTTGGTATATCATCATCAATCGTTACTTCATATGACAATTGTATCCTGCCCCCTGGTAATTGTGGCATCCAAATTTTGCTATGCCAAGAACGCCTCTGTTCGAGTTCTAATCCCTCGGACGCCATTGTGTCAAGGTCTAGAAGGGTCATCTCTCTTGCTGAAACATAACCATCTTCCATCACATCTACAATCGCTGTACTATTGCTTAGTCCACCCCATTCTAATGCTTCGATTACATCGGCTCTTTCCGTTTCATTTATTTCCATATCCTCTAAAGCGCTTGAAACTACTAAGCGTGAACTTTCTGTAAATGAAGGCATTCTTGAATAATTATATTTCAACTCTGTAGCTTCTAAAACTTCACCGGTCAAACCATGAACCCATCTTGGCTCGTTTGGTATGTTTACTCCTTTGGCTATATCCAAGGTAAGGTCAAACTCTTCGCCTGTGATCAAATCAAGACCAATGCTCATGTTACTTTTGATATTAGAAGCATCGCCCAAATCAACCATACTCTCGATTGCGAAATCATTTACTGACGCTCCAAAATCAATCATTCCTGAAAGGAAAAAGGAGAGTGAAAGCACTCCATCTGCTTCACCGAACTCTGGCGCAGAGATAATCGCTGAGTTTTGAGATGAGGGCAGTGAGAAGGTAACATTTGCTGGCAGGGGGTCCAAGTAAACACGGCCAGATAACCCCAGAAATTGATCTTCCCTTTCACTGACGTCCTCGAGAAGTACGCTAAATGGTGCAGAACCTGTGCGATTCATAACCATCTGGCTATTTCCTCTTGGCCCTAATGCACCAGGTTCATCTGGTGGGTAGAGAATTACCGATGTAAGGTTTGATAGTTTAAGAGACATACTCGCCTCGCCAGAATTCTGATCTATCCAGAATCTTGCATGGTCCCCATCCATCGTAAGAGGGATTGTCGCATTGGAAATCTGGACTTCGACCGAACCAACGCCACCTGGTGCGATAAAGGCCAGAGTATCGCCTAATTTCAGTTCGAATTGTGATGGTAAATCATTTAGACGAAGTGCATTGTATTGGCCGCCTCCTTCTCCACTGTAAGTAATCGTTCCGATTTCTCCAGTTGATAAATATGTGATATCTGTTCCTTGCTGACTGATAGTAAGATTCTCAGGGCGATTGGAGATAGATGCAAATTGCTTTACATCGCCGTCAGTCGTGTTGTGCAAGTGATTTAAGTGACCAATTATTAATTCTTCACCAGAGATTCCTGACAGAGAAATTTTACGTAAATCGGTCTGTTGGTCGTATGAATAGGCAACTCCTGAGACATTTTCCAATAAGACACTCATACCGACCGGTACCAATGGCTGTTCAGCACCATATTTACCATTGACAATTGAATTGTCAATATCCTCAGCCAAAAGGATATGATTTCGTGACATTACAGGGTGAGGGCTACTGCCAATTGCTAAGTTGATACGCCCAATGGTGCGTTCGGAACGTTGATTTCCATTATTCCAATTAGACCTTATCTGATTGTAGCATTGAATAATAATTTCACCACTAGATTCACTAACACTGCCGACGATAGCATTGGGCAATCCATTCAATATTGTCCCTAAATCCAATACGATTTCCACTAAATTGAGAATTACATTATCCAATACTTCACTTAACAAATCAGGAGCGGTACCAAACTCTACACGTACCCTATTTGAAGATGGGATTTCAAATGTCCCAAATACCACAACAACTTCAGGTAAATCAATTATTTCAACCTCTAAAGAGGATGAATCCAAGGCATAACCATGGCGTTGGAATGTAGAAACATATTCGATTTTACCAATCCTTTCAGTTCCTGCAATTAAGATTAAGCTGTTCCAACGGTCGTCACTAGGATTGAATACAAGACTACCATCATCGGCATTTACGGAATTGTCTGCTGTATAATTCTTTATTGAAATTATCAGAGAAAGTCTATTCGGCATTTCTCCGGGGAAATTTGTTGAACCGGGGGCTTCTCCAATCAATGTGAAAATTGCATCGATTTCTTCTTGTGGAAGAGTTCCTTTTGGCATATCTCTGACCCATCCTCTCGAATCGGTAATGTTTCCAAATCTTCCACCTTCTTCGATATGTCTTGAACGGTCTTCGAAGTAGTGGAACCACAAATCTGCATCTGTATCACTGAAAATTTCAATATTATCAAATGAATTCTCCCCCGTGTTATCATTGCGAATAACCAAATCTACTTCTTCTGGAATCAATGTGCTACCCGCTATTGGATGAAGTCCGACATCAATATATCCCAATTCGTTGAGGGCTCTCTCTCCACTTGAATCAGGTTGGTCGAAATGAACGTACCCAATTCCTATTGAGTATCCACATTTGTGAAATCTGCTTTCCTCGTCATGATCTAGGTCCGGGTCATACCAAGTCGAATCATCACAATCGGTTTGCTCGTTCGCTGAATTCCGATTAGGGTTTGAAACCATAATGGAATAGGGCGCTGATACTGCAGCAATTTCCAATCCGGAATCGTCGCCTCCACTGAATAGATTCAACACGTCAAAAATAGTTGTGAAGGTGCCAGTTACGTTGAGTGTCATCTGATCGAGGCCAACCCTTACTTCGAAATCGTGAGGGGGCTGGGTAAATCTAGAATCGATAACCAATGCATAGGATTCTCCTTCTGTGGACAATGACAAGTCATAGGCTATTCCTTTCATCAAGGAGACTTCCATGCTTGCCATGTCGTCCCACAATGCATCATTGTAATCGAGAACTCTAACCTTCCATTGGAAATTTGGACGAATCCAAATCGATTGAATTACATCTACTCCAGGGATTAATCCCTCTCCCCATGTAACTCCCCAACCTTCTCCTTGTTGTCCTAATCCCGCTATTGACAGGCCAACTGCGACGTCGTCACTACCATCCCCATCGATATCTATAGGGTTCTCAAACAGTTCAGTATCAGTGGTAAGAAGCGAAAACACGTCCCCGGTAAAGGTTCCATAATCCCAAGCTTCGTACTGAGGGCCATTATTGCGTGCAGAATAATTCACATATAGCGAATATGTGTTTACGCCAAATGCTAATGGGTCACTGAAATCAGGAGGTAATTCAAACAGTGTATCCAACAAATTGCTTGGCCAACCTTCCGGATGAGAATCCGGCTCTGTCAAGAAGACATAGGGCCGGGGGTGGGACGCCTCTAAGGGGGATGTGTCACGCATCGAAATATCTCCGATGATGCCGTCTGTTGCCAATAATGCATCTCCGTCGCCTATTTCTCTGCCCCTAGACTCCAATGCACTCAGCACTGCCTCAGCGCTATCATGAGCGAGTTCATCTTCCCCAGAGTCACGCTGCTCTGCGAGTGCATTGGTCATAGTTTCTAGAACGCCAAAGTCATCTCTACCTGCAGATTCATCGCCGGTTACCGGATTAATAATAGGCAAAAACATGATGATTACAAGAAGAACTGCAACCCTACGGGAATCGAGGGGTAACGGGACTCCGCGGTGGAGCATACGCACGCTTTCCGCTGACATCAATACTAATTGGCCTTCTTTACACAAATGAAACCATCCCTCTCGCGAGCGCGAGATATGCCGGTTTTCATCTTTCGAACAATTGGTCACTACCACAAGAAGGGCAGGCGACTACTGCACTGCTTACCCCTTGAGGCATGTTAACGGTAAACGCTTTGCCACAGGATGTACAATCGCTCTTTAATGTGTGATTTACAGGCGGCGGAGATTGAGGTAAAGCGACTCCACCGCTCTTGACCTTACCCGATACAGGCACGGATGTAGCGACGGGTTTGGCCACAGGCTCATCTGCAAACGCTGCCAAAGCGGCTTCTGCAAATGCTGGGTCGACTTGTCTTGCTGGGGAACTGGGTCTAAACCCTGCATTTGGATCAATTTGAGAACTAGGGTCGTCGCCATAGATTGCAGCAATTTCATCAGCACGTGCTTCAGATTTTAATTGTTCAGAAGATTTGACAACTCCACCTTCAGACATTCCTGCCATTTCTATCGCTTTAGCAAATGGTGATAGTTTTACAGTTATTGCAATTTCTTGTACTCTAGCAGTAGCTTCAGCCAAAGTCAATCCGTTTTCTATCAACATCTCAACCGCATGTCGTCTCTGTATTCCTTTGTGACCAAATAGAACGACACCAGACACTATGATCACTAGCAAGAAGACGATAGCAACTATTCCTAAAATATTGGTTTGACCCGGGGGGTCGACCACTTGGATTTCAAATACTTCAAAATCAGTATTACCCGACCCATCATACACTGTTAAGGCAAAGTTATGTTTACCATTTGTTTCAAAAGATGTGGTGAGGGTCTGGCCTGTGAAATCCGCGTCATTTCGGAAATCACCGTCACCGTTTGAGTCCTTTTCCAAGTTCAAATCCCAAGTAAATATCAGAGCGCTTTGTTCATCCCACAAGTCTACTGCTTTTCCTTTAAATTCGACATCTTCACCGCGATTAACTTCAGTTATTGCGGTAATGTCACTGGTTTCCAAAATAGGTATTGTTGAATCATAAACGACAATTGTAGTATTTATTGAACCGGTATTTCCCGAAGGGTCTGTGACTGTCAAGGTGACTGAATATGTTCCAATCTTTGACCAACTAACCGTAAATTGTGAAGCCGCTGAGGCTGGAGCGCCATCAACATTCCATGATGCTGATGAAATTGAATGGTCATCATAGGAATTTGTTGCTTGGAGAACCAAATCTGAAAGGCGCAATAATCTCCATTCTCCGTTAAGTCCCTTTACCCCTGAACCACTGATTACAGCATTAGGGTCTGTGACATCGATGACTTCAATTTGATAACTCACAACCGTTGTTTCTCCAGTTTCAGATTCCGCGGTCAGATTTATTGTTTTCAACCCAGGTGAGTCCCAAGATGCATCTACTAGATTTCCAACCGCATCGTAAGACGAATCGGAATCAAAATCCCATGATAGGGAACGGATTTGTAGTAGGCTATTGGGGGTACTTCTGGCATCAAGAGTAATTATCTGTCCAATGGTTGTTGTACTGTTTGAATAATCTACAATCGCTGGTGCTAATACTGGATCAAACCAACTTTTCAATGAAAAATGAAGTGGTGTAGAGCCTGCTTCAACCATCAAATTAAGATTTTGTAAATTCAAAAACTCTGGTATTGTCCAATCTAGTTGAGTTGTTTCGGCTCCTCCAAAATCATCAAGATTTGTATCCGTAATTATCAAATCGCCATCCAACTGATTATCAGATTGAATAAAAATATCTCCTGTACCAGAGATGGGGTGTGCCAAGTATGAAAAATCGGAGCCAGCATCAACACTGAATGATGCAAGATTTACTCTTTCTCCTGGCTGAATTATGAAGGTGTCGTGGATTAATCCATATTGTTCGGTAGATGCTGGAGCGAGTTGAATCTTAAATCGACCAGTCATTCCTCCTTGGTCACCCATTCCCTCATCCCCATCATGTGCAGTATTGTCAAAAACGACATACCAGTTTTTGGGATTGGAAGTTTGAGGAGGCGCCCAATCTAACCATTGATTACCAACCAGTGATTCAAACGAAGCCTCGTGAGCTATCAAACTATGATAATTTTGACCACTCTTGTAGACTTGAATACTATTTTCATCGAATAATAGTACATCCATTGCATCATCCATTACTTCGTAATCAATGGCCAAAGTAGTACTATGTCCACGTACTCCTATATCTACGATAATACAAGCCCCGGGGTCGACTCCCACCCCGGACCCAGATGTGATAACATCAGACAAATCAAATTCCGCACATTGAGGTGCTGCTCGCCCATCGGTAGCAACAACAGCTGGAGTAATCATCAGGCCGACCAGCAGCAATACGAGCAAACGTGGGGTACTCATGTTAACCCAAACAAGCATCTCGGCTTTCAAATTGCCTCACTCTTGTTGAGACCACCCTACGGGTGACTTGACAAGATGTTTCAATGAGTAATCATTCTGTAAGATGAGGCGGTCACCATCGGAAAGTCCAACAACCGATGGATGAATTTCACTTGCCTCTGATAGTGAGCCCTTATGATTCTCTAGACGTGCTGAGTAGTGGGTTAAGGCGAGATGCTGGGCTTTGCATTCATTCGCTGTCCTCGCTGCGCCTGCTGCAGTTGAATGTAAATGTTCATTGGCAATATCTGAATGCTCTTGCAAAAATGTTGCTTCATGGATAAGAAGATCACATTCACCATCTATCGCCTGTTCTGCAGTATCACCTGAAATAATTACTGAAATCCCAGGCTTGTTTTCAGAACGGAAATCCGCGGCCTTCAATAGTTGACCTTCATACTCACTATCTTGGCCAGCTGCTAATGATTTCTTGATTTCGAGAGGTAATTCTTTACTCGCTGCCCGGTCGAATTTACCTTTCCTTTCAGCAGTAGCAATCTTCCAAGCGCAAGACGGAACCGTGTGTTGAGTTGTGTAAGATGAGATTGTAGTATTAGTCAAAGGCTGAGGAAGGTCTATTTCTGACCCATCAGTCATGTTGACCCACCTCTCTCCATCTCCAAGAACCCAGACAATATCGTACCCTAGAGTTTCGCTTGTAGCACCTAAGTCCATCCACATATCATATTGTATGACCAAATCAGAAGGGCTTACTTCAGGCTCGCCTTCTGAGCCAAGTAAAGTGTCCACAACTTCCGGAGTTGTAGGGCCAATAACCCAAAGTTTGTCTGTTCTTCCATCCAAAGACAGAGTTTGCAGCCATGGTAAGACTCCCCATGTGTGGTCAAGGTGGCCATGAGTTAGCAAAATCGCTGCGACTTTTGACATCTTCAAACGATGTCCACCGTGGGATTTCATCTCTGCGCGATGCGTCACCAGACGGTTTTGAAAACCTTCACCACAATCAACAACTATCATTCCATCAGTTGTTTCTACAATAGAACCTGAAACTGAACGGCCTTGAGCAGGGCGTGCAGAAGAGGTTCCTAATACATGGATTTCGAGGGTCATGTTTTCACCTCAATGTTCGTAAGGAATCGGAGTTTTAGGGAACCATCGCAAAATTACTACGTCCCCAATTGAACGGATCCATCTCCAAGGAATGGTTAGATGGACTCCCTGTTCCACTAATTCCTCAGGACAACCCGCTACGAAAAGGTGCGTAGCAGATAATTGCGCACCATCCACTACGGTCTCACCGACTATTCCTAGCAGTCTACCGTCTGGGAGATAAATCTCCTTTCCGTTCAACTGTGAAATACTCAAATCTCCCGACATAGTACAGGTTCCTCCCAACTTTGCGAGATAAGCGCTCCGCAATGAACCCAACGGCTAATCGAAGAGTGTATCTTACAATTACATTTGTTGTAATTCTACAGATGGGCCTTTTTGACGTCCTAAGAAAGCAAATAATCCAAATGTTAAGAGACAGGCTCCTGAACATAAACTCAATAATCCACCATTGGTTTCAAATATCGATGTATTTTCTCCAATTTCAGTCATTAAGTCGGTTTCGAAATAACCAGTTAGAACTAGCAGGAGTATTAGTAGACCATTTGTCCCGAGCAATGCTTTAGGACCCCAAGGAAGGTTTGCAAACTGGATAAGAGAAACAACAAATAGTCCAAAAGATACTATAATTACTAACGTCCACATCAGTGAAATTGTAGAAATTGCAGATTCTATATCATCTGTTAACGATATGCCAAAAGAATCGATATAGGATGCTGCCCTATCATAATCACCTTTTAGAATGAAAGCAAGCCAAACGATAGGCAATGAAAGAATTATTCCAGACAATCCATTGATAATACGCCATGCTGCACTAGGCTTCTTGACAGGGACTACTTGCAGGGGCATTTGTCCGCCAGGCATTCCAGGCATTCCAGGGACTACTATCTCTGAGGGTATAGATGTGGCGAAGTGGTTTGTATTAATTGTATTATAATGTACTACATCTCCTGCAATGACTGAGTCTTGCATAGTAACCCCAGGTGCTGCAATCTCCACGCTAGCCGGCATTGTAGCAGGAGCTTGAGTTGTTGGTGCCAGACTAAAATCGGGATAGTGTTCTTGCGTGTACTTTTCTGCTTCTTCAGCAGGATAGTT
>Ga0209709_10000472_pt1 | contig 38372 bp, 43 predicted proteins | sample ArcticOcean_MG_C_2_FD_187435 | JGI IMG/M metagenome (GOLD analysis project Ga0209709, IMG submission 187435) | Marine microbial communities from western Arctic Ocean - ArcticOcean_MG_CB4_136 (SPAdes) (version 2) | ecosystem: Environmental > Aquatic > Marine > Oceanic | place: Arctic Ocean... | reverse complement strand
TCCCGGTGGTGTCATACGTTGCCGCAGTGTTCGCCGCAGCTGGTCCCACAACCCTATTTGTGTTGGCATTCCCACCTAAGCTCCCGTCAACGTACACATTGGCCCCAGTCGTTTGGGGGGTGTTCATGATGGAGGTGAAGGTGGTATCGATGGAAGTGTTCCCTTGTGTAGCGAGCTCCTCGTAGCCGTAGTATTCAATTTCTGATACCCATATAGACTGTTGTCCAGCTACACCTTCCGGTCTAGCGGACTTTACTAGAATTGTATAGCAATCAAATGCTGTATCGGCGTTTACATTTAGTAATGTGGATGTAGTGTCACCCACCGCGGGTGTGGTTGTAGAAATGTCAGTTTCTGTATGGAGAAGTGTCCAACCCGTTAAAGAAGATAAACTTGAGTGTCCTAAAACGACCAAACTCTTAGGGTACCTATAAAGATTGAGCCCTATGTATAAATTGATATGTTTGACCTTTATTTTGTTAGGAAACTTGGTTTGTATCCACATACCCTGGTGAGTACCACTATTTGTATCGGTGAACGTATCTCCGCGGTCATTCGATGTATCGTACAAACCAGTGTTTCGATCAAAACCAAGCTGTGTGTGCCACCCATTTCCATTCGCACCCACGATATCACCATTAAATGCCTGGTGGGCTACACGAGAAGTCGTTTCACTAACAACTTTAACAGTAGTACCTGCTTGTAAGTAATATTGTTCATCGTATGTTGCGGCTGTGCTTGTTCTACTCGCATCAAACTTCCCATCCTCGAAGACAATTTCGGGATACTTCTTCAACACCGCAGCCCCCCTCAAGTGAGGCCCGTGCTGGTCCATCACCGTCTCACCACCGGATACCGCAGATGTTGCCATAGCCACCTTCCCCCCATCGATGGAGAAGGACTCGGTGAAGAGTTTCCAATCTTGGATGGCAACGTTGGAACTCTCTCCAGCAGCCTTTGTCGCCACGAGGGCATACTTCTTGAATGGTTCCGTTGCGTTAACAACAATGGTTTGAACGTTTGAATTTGTCACGGGGTTACGGTCCTCCCAGTAATTGATTTCAGTCCAAGTGAAATTATCATTGGTCGCGTAAATATTCGCCTTTTCGGGGAACTGTGCGGCTGTTAGGGGAGTCAACTCCATGTGACGAAGCGTGCTTTTATAGGGTAGGTCAATGGCAAGCCAGTCACCAAACCTCGTGGGGTGTAAGTTTGAGAGTTGGGTAAGGTTGTTTTCTTGGAACACATTGCCACCACCGATGTACCCACCAGCGAGCCCACCACTCACCCAAGCGTTCGCGGTACCATCAAAGACATTGAAAGTATTAGAGTTTGTAGCGAGGTTAGAAGTTGTTAGGGTGTATGCACCGTGGTTAGTTACAGTTGTTGCATTGGCGAAAAGATCTGAAGGTGGTTGATCTGATACAACTGCGAACTTGTTCAAGAAAGTACCCGAAGAATCGAGGAGTTCACCGGTACTTCTGTTGTATGTTACGATGTTCGCAGCCACGTCAGCAACCCTGAGTGTGTCCACGAAAACATTTGTATCAAACTTGAGACGACCGCCAATCTCGATGTTCGAAGTTACATCTAGACCCTTTGTAGCGTTTGTAGAAATAATTTGCCCCGCGACGTGGATATTGGAATCCGAAACAAGACCCGTGGTTGGATGTTGAAATTGTACGACTTGAGTTGTGCCATTACTTACAAGAGCTACATGATTTAGACCATGTGCCGCTTGAATTGAAAAATCCCCTATATTAAGATTACTAACAGCAACATTCCCGTGAACTGTTAAAACATTTCCAGATGGACCAACTGTGTCATTGACAAACAGATTAGAACCTATACTCAAAGTATTGAATCCTGGTGATGTATTTTGAATACCCACGTTACTTGAAGTTACAAAACCTATACCCTTATATCCAGGAATGTCTGCATTTGAATCAAAGCGAACAACATTAACTGAAATATTACCTTGATCTACAATTGCTTGTAAATTTGTTGCAATGTTGGAAAGAAGACCACCATCACCTTCGAAACGCGTGGCATTAATTCTGCCTTTTACTACCATTGTGGGTGTAGATGTTGACGCGAATTCGGAAGCATTATTATCGAAGTACACGTTACTACCAATGCTCAACGTGTGACCGGGATTTGTGTTCTGAATACCAACATTACTTGTAGTTACTAGACCAACACCACTATAAATACTCCCTGCACCCGAATTAAGTTGGAGGACGTTTGATGTAGTATTTCCCTGTTCTACAATAGCAGAGAGGGTTGTAGCGATATTCGAAAGAAGACCACCATCACCAACAAAAAAGTCAGATTTAATCTTTGCGTCATCATCTGAATTATGTACTGTCAAAATATGGGTAGCTACATCATTAGCGACTAAATTGGCACCGACATAAAATTCTTCTAAAACTTCTACTTCACCAGTAAATGTCTGAATATTAGTCTTTACCATTTGTTATTAACTTACAATTTTTTTACGGATGAAAATCTTATACACTTGGAATGTATATAAGATTTTGTTCTTTTGATACTACTGACTATTTCTAATATCCAAATGTATGTGTAAGATCGGGGTTGGGTGCTGTATCAATTATAGATACAACCTTACCATCTGGATTTGAGGACATGTACTCTATGAAAATATCATAGCTATCCTGAGCGTCAAGTGCATTACTCGCGGTCAATGTGATTTTATTACCTGTTGTTGCAACTGTTGGACTCCAAGGATTTGTATTTGTTTGGTCTCCGAAAATATTCTTAGTACCAATAGCTATATTCTTTGTTGGTGTTTCACCATTCTTTCTACCACCTGAAACTTCTAGAATCATTGTACTCAAGTCTTCATCACCATCTATAAGTTGAGCTGTAATCTTTGCATAAAAGATGTTTGAAGTAAAGTTTATATCGATCGAGGGTACAAACCCTGATGCTACTGTTCTTGAATGACTATATATTTTCTTAATAACACCACCCATATTCGTGATAAGTCCACCAGATACTGTCAGGTTCGATGACACGAATGCATTCCCAACGACATGAAGATTGGAATTTGGTGTCGCGGTTCCTAAACCAACACTCGCTTCTGATGCGTCAACATAGAGAAAGTTAGAACCGACTTTTAGGTCACCCGTCCCTGTTAGGCGAGCCTTCTCAGTTCCAGCAACAGAGAAACGAATGTGTTGAGAAGCTGGTGTATTCAGGTGTGTAACCCCAGCGGCTGTTTGTTTAAGAGCGTAGTTTGCAGTTGTATTTTTATCCACATGTGCGAATGACGCATGGTCGCTCTCACCCGCATAACCCAACGCAGCTCTCCCAAAGCAAGATGTCGTATCAGTATCAAACCCTGCGATTACGTTCGCTGTTGCGTACACATTCCCGTTTACGTGAACGTTTGCGCCAATATTGGCGTTTGTACCGAAACCGACGTTCCCCACGTTATAGTAGATATGAGTACCCGTAGTGACCCAAGGAGAAGTTACGAATTCTCCATTAGTGTCGAATAAAGTTCCATTAAACTTAATATCACCTTGGACATGAAGGGTTTTTTCTGGTGTGGTTGTACCAACACCAACCTTATTGTTGACCGCGTCTACGTGGAATGTGTTTGTATCCACAGTGACATTTGAAGAAACGTATGCGTTCCCAGTTACTTGGAGATCATACGTGGGTGCAGCCGTTTTAACACCTATTTTACCACTCGTTATTATACCTGTATTAGTGTTTGTAAATTGGACTGTGTTTGAGGTTGTGTTACCATTTGCTACAACTGCCCCAAAAGTTGTTACAAGACCTGTGAGGGTACTCCCATCCCCGTAATATTGTGCTGCGTAGACACTTCCCGCGACACCTAGACCACCAGCAACTTTAGCTGCACCGGTCGAGGTTGAACTGGAGGCGGTTGTATCTGTCACATGTAGACTATCCACCTCGGTAGCCTCGAAGTTTACCGTGCTTCCGTAGATAGCACCAGTGACACCTAGACCACCAGTAACAATTAGGGCACCATTTGCCTTAGCTGAAGAAGCGGTGCTATTAGTCACCTTGGTAATACCGTCGAGTTCAGCGGTAGATCCGAAGAGCGCACCAGTTATACCCACACCACCACCTACTATGAGCGCACCCGAGGTCTTGTTGGTCGCAGCTGTAGTATTTTGAATGAGCGCACTATCTACTGTAGCAGCTTCAAAGTTCACATCTGTTGCGTGAATGTCACCACCCACCCCAATACCACCTATCACTGTAACGGCACCAGATATTTTATTAGTTGCATTCGTACCACTTGTTACTATAGATGTTATAGATCTCGCGGCAGAAGCATTCGAGTTCCCATGAACATCAAATGTATATCCAGGATTAGTTGTGAGTACACCGACGCGATTCGTTATACAATTTGCATGGAATAGTGTGGTATCGACAGTGAAATTATTTTGAACTTGGAGGTTCCCTAATACATCTAGGGTTATATTGTTACTATCTGGGTCAATTTGTGTAGCTGTATACTTATTTTGTGTATATCCAATTGACAATCGTTTGACTGCTTCATTGCCATGGTGGGCAATAGCAATGTTATGTCCGGGGTACTCCATGATGATACCAACATCGAGAGCACTTTGGGTATTATTGTTTGCGAGAGTCAATATGCGATCTTGGATTACAGTATTCTCCGAATTTACAACAAATATGGTACCATTTTGGATTATATCACCGGTAACTTGAAGACCACCAGAAATAATAATGTCACTCCCAGTTTTAGTTATAATAGAATCTTCAAGGAATTTGGTAGACCCTACAATTGGGAATTTGTTTACACTGAGTCCTGCAATTGAGATGTCACCACCTACGCTAATATTTGCACTCACAGATGTATTACCTATAAGAACTAATGTATTTGGGCCATTTTCGTCGACATAGAGGTGTGTACCAACACTTAAGGTGTGACCCGGTACTGCATTAGCTACACCAACATTAGAGTGTGCTACAACACTTGTACCCACACCAGTGAATTGAACTATATTCGATGTTGTATTTCCATTTTCAGTTATAGCTTGTAAAGTTGTTGCGATATTTGAAAGTAGTCCACCATCTCCAACAAATCTAGAGGCGTAGACATTGTCGGCTACACCGAGACCACCAGCGATAATAACTGCACCAGTGGTTTTAGAGGTGGATAAAGTTGTATCTTCAACTGTGACACTATCGGCGGTTACATCTTCGAAGTTTACATGTGTAGCATAAATATCACCAGCCACACCTAGACCACCAGCTACACGGCTGGCGCCACTGGTTTTAGATGTTGACGCAGTTGTATTGGTAACATAAAGACTCTCGAGTCCAGCTGATGACCCATAGATAGCCCCAGTGACACCTAGACCACCCGTAACAATTAGGGCACCATTCGTTTTAGCCGAAGAGGCTGTGCTATTAGTTACCTTAGTTATACCATCCAATTCAGCAGTGGATCCAAATAAAGCACCAGATACACCTAGACCACCAGCAATTTTAACAGCACCGGTTGTCTTAGAAGATGATACAGTCGTGTCTTCAACAACTATACTATCGGCCACAACATCTTCAAAATTTACATGAGTCGCGTGAATATTTCCACCTACACCTAGACCACCAGTAATTTTAACGGCACCAGTTGTTTTGGAAGTGGTTGTTGTTGTATCAGCGATTGTTACATTTGATGATACGTATGCATTACCCACGACGTGAAGTTCGGCGACAGGATTCACCGTGTTAATACCCACATGATCTGATTCAACATCTACATGAAGTGTATTGGTATCCACGGTTAGATTTGAAGATACATATACGTTACCTACTACATGAAGATTGGCATCAGGATTTTTAGTTTCGATACCCACCGAGTTGTTTATAGAGTCTACATGGAATGTATCGGTATCCACGGTTAAATTGGAAGACACATATACGTTACCTACTACATGAAGATTGGCATCAGGATTTTTAGTTTCGATACCCACCGAGTTGTTTATAGAGTCTACATGGAATGTATCTGTATTCACCGTTAGATTGGAGCTTACATATACGTTACCTACTACATGAAGATTGGCATCAGGATTTTTAGTTTCGATACCCACGGAGTTGTTTATAGAATCCACGTGGAATGTGTCTGTATCCACAGTTAAGTTTGATGAAACATACACGTTACCTACGACATGAAGATTAGCTTGGGGTGTTTTAGTTTTGATACCCACCGAATTGGTTGCGGAGTTAACATGGAATGTATCTGTATCAACAGTTAAATCTTCAGAAATGTATGTATTACCCATTACATGAAGTGTTGCATCGGGATGATTTGTTTCTATTCCTACAAAGTGTTTGTTTACATCAACATGTAAAGTATTTAAGTCAACTGTTAAATTGGAACTCACGTATACATTACCCACAACATGAAGATTGGCATCGGGTGTCGCCGTCCCGAGTCCAACTGAGTCGCTCACTGAATCAACAAAAAGTGTATCCGTGTCTACAGTAAAGTTATTTGATACATGAACGTTATTGTTTATAGTATTTCCGTATGTAAATTCTTTGGATCCCGCATTATACATCAAAATGTTTGAGTTATTAACATTTCGTACAGGATTTATAAAAAGTGCATTTTGTGTCGTTGTATTATTGAAACCCGCGACACTTGTCCCACCGTTTATGATAACTGACCCATCTGCTTGCGCGGTTGGATACCCCGCATAGTATCCTATAGCTATGGCACCGGCACCTTGTGACATCTTACCCGCACCATCACCGATAGCGATAGATTTTTGCCCTTGGTTTTGACTACCAGCGTCTTTACCAATGGCGATAGAGTTATTCCCTTGATTTTCACCACCAGAATTTTGACCGATGGCAATGGATAGTGTACCTTGGTCGTCATACCCAGATTTTTCACCTATGGCTATAGAACTAATTCCTTGATTTGTTTCACCGGATCTTTCACCTATGGCTATAGAGGATTGGGATTGTGTGACACTCCCAGATTTATAACCGATGGCGATCGAATTTGATTGTTGAAGATCATAACCAGCTCTATATCCCACAGATATTAAATGTGAATTTGAAGTCCCGTGAATTGTAGTTCCAGTATCTGTACCCAAAAGGATTCTATCGTAACCAGAGTTGTCGACACGTCGAGTAGCTGCAATTGTTCCATTCACATCAAGATCCTTCGTTGGATTTTTTTGATTTATACCGACTCGGTTACTCACTACATCTACATGAAGTGTATTTGTATCAACCGTTAAGTTTGAGGTTATATACGCATTACCTACGACGTGAAGTTCTGCATTGGGTACTAATGTATTAATACCAACTTTATCTGCACCAGAATCTACAAAGAGAGTATCTCCATCTACTGTCAAATCCGCAGAAATACTTGTATTACCGGTAACATTCAAAATGTTAGAGCCAAATTCATCTACGAAGAGATTTGAACCCACATCCAATGTATGGATAGGACTTGTGTTTATGATACCGACATTTGATTGTGTGAAAATCTGTCCGTACACATGGACGTTGATATCCTGATTGGTTAATGGTGTTATAGTATGCCCGCTAGCACTAGAGTGTGTGTATCCAATAGCAAATTCATTTGAACTTTCTAAATATCCCATAGCCACACTTGAACCTGGTCGAGTCATAATAAAACCAAGATCCAAAGATGCATCCCCATTAACGTTATCTTTACCAATTTCTATGATGGCATCCTTAATGGTTGTATTATTTGAGTGTAAAGTTGTGACCAGACCGTTGAAAGTCGCGTCTCCATCAACAACCAAGTTCTTTTGTATATACGTATTTCCTAAAACGGAGAGTACATTTGATGCATTAATATTTACATGGAACTTGGAACCTGCGGATATTGTATTCGTGGGTGAACTATTCGCGATACCAATAACCCCTGCAGTTACAAAACTCGTAGGGTTAGCTGTGACTGTAGTACCAAACGCATCGGTATACGAATCAAATCGTATTGTATACGGTGTGGTATTTCCATTTTTTGTCGCACCAGCAAGATTAAAGTTTAGGATTTCACTTGCGATTGCATTTGAATCTGTAATCTCTTTAGTAACCCTATTATATGACAAAACCATAACGTTTGCAGCTCCACCCGGAGTTTGAACGGGATCTATGCGAATGGGTGTCAAATATGTAGTTCCGGGTGTAGCTACTTCTAGTTCGACCTCACTCGCATTGAACACAATTGTATTTTCTGCCTGTTCATTGGTACAATTTTTACCGAACCTGATTTTAGTAGATCTCTCTACCGTCGGCAAATTCTTGACCATTTAATATAGATTGGTATTTTAATTCGCGTAAAGAAGTCCCGCCATCCCATTCTCAATGCGCAATATGTTGTAGTTTACTGCGTATATAGGATCTATTATATTCATGGTTTCACTCATGAGCTTCACTGTACTTAAACGACTAAAGTTCAAGGTACCCGTGGGCTGAAGTGAGCTCGTAGATAAACAAAATGGGTACAAGAAAAAATCGGGGGACGCCACGAACCCTGTGTGATAGTAGTACATAACATCGATGTAATGAGGTTTACTCCAACGATAGTTTGCAAGATCTGTACCGTTTATATTGAGTTTCACTTTGTTTGCGGGTGACGTAAGAGCGCTCGTAGTCGATGTATTAGACGAAGCTAGGTACTTAACGGGGTGATTGAATGTCAACTCTAGAAGGTTTGTTCCAGATGCAATGTTCTTTTGAACCTGGGTGATGAGAAGATCGTGTTTTCTTGCTGATATATTCCCACGTTCTTCATTATCTAAGTAGTAATAATTGGCGAAACACTCGACATTGTAATCTGTAGCTGTTGAAGCCCAATGAATACGAATTTCGACGTTATGGTAATTGAGGGCAACGAGAGGGATGGCACACTGTGGCCCTTCACAAAAGAAGAAACGAAGGGGGTAAAAATATGAACGAGAGCTGACACCCGGGTGTGTACCTTGAGCGCTTTTGGAAACGTTAGTCGCGAAAGTATCTATAGCTATGTTTTCTGTAAATACAGAATCTTGTGTGTCAATAACAGAACCTCCAATAAGAAGTTCTACTTTATCAATAATATTGTCCCAGCGTTGAGAATCGAGGGCAGTACTATTATTGTCTATCGTGAAATACACGTAACTGAGAAGGTCGCCAGATCGTTCGAATTGAACACTGGACATCGAGTTGTTTTTCACCGCTCCATAGATGGTTTGCTTTTCGATGGATTGTGAAAAATTAGCATGTCTTTTGAACGTTGAAGTAAAGAAAGAAACCTGTGGGTCACCAACGATGTATTCATCCTGGGCGCCGGCTGCAATCAATTGAACAATGCCTGGAGACATGGTATACTATATTAAAGAGAGAAAATTACAAATTTGGTTTTCTACACACGAAACGAAGAATTAAGAAATTATCTTTAGCTGGGCTTGATGGTACAATACCATCACCTGATTGGTTGCGAATATTGACGGTAAAACGATCAATGCTACGAATTGGGTTCACGTATTGAGTAACTAATGGATAGTTGTCTTTGAAATTAAATGCAGTAGTACCGTCACCGATAATACTAGCAAATGAATTACGAAGAACACTCGCTCCAGCTTGGCCATTTGGTTCGTTCGAAGCACGTTCAGAAAAAATGGTATCCAATTCTTCGATGGAAATGTAACAATGTTTGGTAGCCACTGTTGTATTAATTCTAGCAGCCATTAATTTGGCTTGAACAACATTTTTCAAGGGTTGTTGGAGATGACATGTGAACGTATTGGAAGAAGTCTGTCCAATAGTGTCAATAGTCACCGTGTGATATTCATGTTGAAGATCTGGAATGAGCTGACTAGGGGATGTAATAAGCGCCATTTAGTATAAGCTTAGATTAAAGATCCACCGATTCCGTCGGTAATTTCATAACCAGCATGGGCGGCGACTAACTTTTGAGCGCCACAAATACCTCCTGGAGTTAAACCTTTTGAGTAAGGGCTGTCCTTTTTACCCGAACCAGCAGTACATTCTAATTCGACTGGGAGATCGAAAATAGATTGGTCGGTGATATTCTTAGTAATAATTGGTCTGGGTTGGTACTTGCTTGTGGCGGTAGAGGACTTGAAGGCGGCGAGGGCCGAAATTATCAGAAGAAGGATAACGATCATACTGAGAGCATTACGACTTGTACGATTAAGGGTAAACATTTATAATCTACAAAGATTTTTTTAAACTGCGTTAAAGGTAATTTTTTTAGTTTCTATATAAAGAGTAGATGGACGAAGAGATAGTAATCGATCGAGGAAATACCAGTGTCATGAAATTAGATGCCGACGAGCAGGCCATCATGGATGAAATCGAAATTTCTGCTCCACGACCCCAACGTGTTCCACGACCAACTAGACCAAAATTCGCCCCACCCCAAATGGGACAACAACAGGAAAGTATGGACGCTTTTGTAAATCCAACGAAGCAAACAGTTCAAAATCACACTACTCCCGACGAAGAAATTGATTACGGTGACGGCGATGAAGATGCTAATTTTTTCGATGATGGTGAGGATTATGGTGAAGCTGGCCCAGGACAAGAAGATGATAAACCAACAAAAGGGTATGCTTCAATCGACGAAGAAAAGGCGGACCTTATTAATAAACTCGGACGCCTGGAGAAAAAGGGATTTGCCGTAAATAAACGACTCAATGCATATTCGAATATTGATGAATTGCGATCCGAGGTGAAGCGTATCACTTATAGTATTGATGTCGAACAATCTGTCCGCTTTTCTAGAAGAATGTTGGTCGCCTGTGTAACTGGTTTGGAGTTTCTTAATAAACGGTATAATCCCTTTGAGGTCCAACTTGAGGGGTGGTCTGAGTCTGTGATGGAGAATGTAGACGATTATGACGGTGTATTTGAAGAATTGTATGTGAAATACAGGTCTAAGATTACAGTTGCACCAGAGATCAAGCTCATTATGATGTTGGGTGGTTCAGCCATGATGTTCCATCTCACCAACAGTATGTTTAAATCTGTTATGCCAAACATGAACGATGTGATGAAGCAAAACCCAGATCTCGTTAAGAATATGATGAGCGCAGTACAGAATACGACGAGAAATACAGGAGGACCCGCAACGGATGCCCCTGTCGGTGGAACAGGTGACTACCAAATGCAAGGACCAGGGATTGATATCTCCAGTCTGATGGGTGGTATCATGATGCCACCTGCACCCCCAATGAATACGACTGCTATTAGTCCCACAGAGCAGGTGGAAGAAGATGATGACATTTCTGATATCATTTCAATCTCAGGTGATTCGACTGGGGGTGAGGTCAAGGAAGTCCGTGTCGCGGCTACAAGAACCAGACGTACCAGGCAAAAGAAAACTAAGAAGGAAATTAATCTCTAAATATATATAAATGATAGCTTACTATCCTTTGGAGGAACTGGATCCTCCAAAAAAAAAGGAACAGGTAGATCCTGTTATCCAACCTGAAAAGAGTCAGGTCGGTCTCGAAGAAAGTGAATTAAATTACATCGTGATAGCTTTCATTGCCGGAGTTATCGCATTAGCTATATCCGACGCCATCAGGGCGTAAATGTTATTTCTACCGCGGGGTTTCCCCCCGTAGTAAAATTAATAAGTAAAAGTTGCTATTTCTTCACCGTTATCGAGATCCAAATTCTGGTTACTAGCGGGCCATAATCCAACGTTGTTTTTGATAGTTTTAAGTTTCCCACCACGCGAAGTCATTAGTTCAACATGTATGTCATAAGAATATATCCTACCCGAATTCGTATTTAGGGGTGTTATGATTATACCCTTCTTCCCAACGCTAATATTTGGACTCCATGGATAATCTGTATCTCCACCAAATAGATTTTTGGTACCCACTGTGATGTTTTCATCTAATGCACTTGTACTTGAATCATGTGTACCACCTTGTACTTCCAGAACCATTGTACTCATATCTCTAAAAGTAGCAGCCGAGTCACCGCTACCAGCCGGGTTTTTGCCATCGATCTTTCTCAACATACAAACAATTTTGGCATAAAATGAAGGGTTATCAAATAACAAACGAATCATCTTTGCTTTTATTGTTCCAAGTGTGAACGTCTGTGAATACCTCTTACATGCAACGTTACTTGACCCAGAAATCATACCACCACCAATCTCGAGTGCCGTGGACGCTGCTACACCCCCTAGACCAATAGCTACCTGGTTTCCTAAATCAATTTTACCATCGATGTCAAGGTCACCGGTGATCTCAACGTTACTATTGATAATCATCTCATTGGAGTATGGATCCACGTAGATATTACCCGAAACATCACCATAGATGTTAGAAAGAGCTAACGCGTTGGGTGGGTCGGCGGAGGCTGGTGTGGTCGTCGCAAATTGTAACATGGCATTACTACTCGAATGTTGTATACGTGACACACCATTGTAAACAGTGAAGTGTTCACTTGGATTTACAGTACCTATACCAACATTTGAAGTGTGTATTACATGAATACCATCACCCTCGGTGCCTCCACTTACAGCACCTATGACTGTACCATGTACGGAATGAGTGGAATCACTGAAACCCCTTACATATCCTCCGTAGGTGTCGTCTGTTGTGAGAGTTAGACCAACCTTAGAGTTAGTACCCGGGTTTTGAAGTTTAAGTACATCTGCATCACCCGAAGGATTTGAGTATATATGAACATTAGATGTAGGTGAACTGGTACCAAATCCAACCAATCCTTCGTGTGTAAAACGAAGATATTCGACGTTGTTTTGTTTGAACGAAATGGGAGATGTATCCAATGCTTCAAAAACGTTTACGAGACCACCAGATGTAAATACATCCATTTTACCAAACTTAAGTTTTTGTGTTTCACCGAACTCTAAACCACCGTTAATAAATAATGTTGTACCCGCCGCGAGTGTTGCTTCACGAGCCGGATTTGATGTACCCATAAAAATTTTACCATTGTTACCAATTAACATAGCTCTATCAAGATTTGTACCATTTCTTATAGCGCTATCAATGAGTGGACCACTGACAGGTGTATTTGTTGAATATACTTGAAATAAATGATCCGCTGCTATATGGCGAATTCTATCTGGACCAGCTGCCGAAGTGGAGTCAGTACCTTTAAAAATTACAAGTTCGGAAATACCATTATCAGAATCATATAAACGCTCACTAATAAAAGAATTACCAAACTCATCGTTAAGAACACCACTAAACGTAAGTTTATGACCAATAACTACATTACCGGTAACCTCTAACTTACCTCTAGGAATATCTGTACCGATACCGATATTACCTGAAGTACCATCAACAAAAAGTCGACTTGTCGTTGAATCATTGATAGTAAATGCATTATTGGTGAGTCTAAAATCACCTGAAGACCCGGTTACACCCATAGAAAATCCGGACATATCACCAGCAATACCATCACTTTGAATGAACGAAGCGAAAGCGTTAGAAGCTGTAGTATCTGTTCTCATAGATACAATTGCATCATCTGCGGCATTAGAGATCTTTTCACTATGAACGAGTAAACCATTTGTAACCGAATTTCCTATACCGGTTGTGATAATTTCCAAATGGGAAGCGGGTGTTGTTGTACCTATACCAACCCGTTTATTACTTCTCCATGTCATCACATTTTCTTGAGTACTATAGTTGTCACCCGCCAATGACAAATTCAATTGAGACCGGGAGGTTCCGGAACCTGTACCGTGTTTACCCATTTTGAATACACCCCTAACACCATGTTGACCCGCGGTACCACCTTCACGGGTGAGTTGAAGAACATCTTGGAAGTCTGAGGTGTTTGTAATCTGCGCCGTGTTTGTGATTACCATTGGAGATCCCAAATGACTCACACCACCACGGTTAACAACCTGATCGTTAATAAATACAGTACCACCAGAAGTATGTAAAAGACCTTGGGGTGTAGCCGTTCCAATACCAACATTACTCGTCTCTAAAATTGTCAACTTCGGTGTACCCATCGTATCAGTTTGACTCGCATAGAAATTGAGACCTTTCCCACTTCCTACCTTGTTTTCAATTTTTGTTTGACTATTGGTTGTATCTGTAGAAATCTTTAAGAAGTTTGAATCTTTCCCAAAAATAGCTGCATTACTCTCATTGAGTCTAAGGTTACCCCCTAAGGTCAACATTTCACTTGGTTGAGTATTAGCAATACCAACATACCCATTTGACGCCACACGCATACGCTCACTGTTTTTAGTTTTAAAAACAACCGATTGGTATTGATGGGACGTTAATGCACCCATAATTTCAATTGAAGTTACATTAGATCCAACCGTTCCATCGGCGTTATTTGGACCACATCGAAGACTGACAGTGTTTGAAGTAGAGTCACCACCCGATATATCACCGTGAACAATAACATTCGCGGCGGATGATATACCGGATTCACCTTCAACTTCAATGAAATCCTGTACTAAAATAGATTGTGTAATGAGACGACCCGTCGCTGTATTACCAAGTACTGTCAGAATGTTAGCAGAATCTACATTAATAAATATTTTGTCACTGAATGACAACATATTCGTTGAATTTGTGTTTGCTATACCAGATGGTACACCATCCCCATTCCCATCTACCCCAGTTGTCTGAAAACCATGGGATTGAATTTGAGATGCAACCACCATGGGTATCGCTGCATCGGCATCTAATGTAATTAAATCACCCACATTAAGTCCACTACCACCAATTCTCAGTCCCTCAAAGAATCCAAAACCATTTGTATGTAACACATTATCGTTAATTGTAGCCGTGTCATCTATATACAGGTTAGAACCAACGGAAAGTGAATAGGTGGGTGAAGTGTTTGCGATACCAATGTTGTTTTGGGTATAGACGTCACCGTACACGTGAAGATTCACAGTATTGGCGGTATCGAGTATATCATGGAATGTTGCTGTAGTTGGACCACCGAATGTTCTCGAAAGTCTCATTTTATCACCATTATGTGTATATCCTAAAAATACATTAGATTTGGCATCCGCATCTTTCATGAGAAGAGCCATATCATATGTTCCATCGTTCCCAAATGCCATTTGTATGACAGCGTTTGATACGACAAGATTGTTAATACTTGTATAATCAGGAATCTCAGTGATCGCCAGGTTACCAGTAATAGACACATTACCGGTAACATTCAAGAAACCATCGCGAATTACAACATTACCATTTTCAAAAACGGCTACGTTAGTTCCAGAGTTGGGAGTAACTTCATTACCAACCAACAAATGTGTACCTATAGAAACATTCGTGGAGAAAGTGTTACCCACCACTGTTAAGATATTTGACCCAGACGCATTAACATCAAATTTATTATTTGTAGTTTTAAATGAATTGGTTGCAAAAATATTTGTTGATACCACGTTACCCTGTACTGATACAAGGTCTGGTAAATTCCTATTAATGATGAAATCACTTTCGCCAATCTGAAATTCATTTGTAGGATTATTCGTTCCGATACCAATTTGTGTCCCCGTGAGACGGAATACATTTGTGAGTCCTCTGAAATCAGTATTTTCTACATCTGCAAATACCTGATTTGTAATGGTAAGATTCGAAGCTGTGATTTCATCTACTGTGATTTCACCTGCATCGATACTTGCGAGACCACTCAAAACATCGGTCTCTTTTGGAGCAGCATCTAGACTTGTCACAAAAATCTGGTCGAAACGTACTGTTCTGCCCATCTATACATTAGTTACCGAATAAAATTCCAGCCAAACCATTTCGTATTCTTAATACATTGTAGTTTACTACGTATACAAAAATTTCCTGACCCGCTGCTCTAAGATTACCCTTTTCTACACCATTGAGGGACAATACCGCATTGTCTATACGGCTGAAATTACAGGATCCGGAAGGATTGTATTCTGATGCATTGAGACAGAAGTGGTAGGCAAAATACCTTGTGTTAAAAAGTACATCAGTTTCTGGAATATAATCAGAATGTCCGAAGGAAGATTTATAGTAATTCTGAACTGTATGAAAATAGACGGGTGACATTTTTTCAAATAGATGTGTACCATTTATCTGTAAATCGGCTTCTAGGAAGGTAAAGCGGTCATTCGCAAAGTCTTCACTCGATGCACCGAAGCCCCAGAATATAGATTTAACTGGGTGATTGAAATGTGAAAGATCTATTTTATTATGTCCACCTACATCTACAGCATTATTTGCCACAGTAATGAGTTCTGTTTTAAATCCTTGAACTTGTGTGATTATAAAATCTAAATTTCTTGTTGTAAAAGTTTCTCTTTCCTCTTTATCTAGGTAAATGTAGTTCCCGTATACCTTCGCTGTTTTTTCTGCTGCACTTAAACCTGCAACATTTGTTTCATCGAATGTAATTTTGATTTCAACTTGATGATGTTGTAAAGCGATCAAAGGTAAAAATGCTTTGTGGTCACAGAAAAAGAAATGAAGGGGTAAAAATATATGATTTGAAGTTGAGGTCTTGTTATTAAGTTCCTGTGACTTCGTGTACGTATCCGCGAGATAGTTCGTCCATATATCGGAGAAGTAATCATAGTCCTGTGAATCAATTTTTTGACCACCAATAAAGAGATCTATCGTTGAGTTGTAGAATAGATTAGAAGCTATATTTGCATTCTTAGAACCAGCCTCCAACCAAATACCATTGATTAAATCACCAAGTACAGGGATCGTAATAGACGTATCTGTGAGGGTAATATTCTTAATAAACTTTGGTGCTTGAGAAAAATTCGTATGCCGTGTAAACTTTGTACGAAAGAAGGAGTGTCCTTCTTCACTAATTATATATGCATCCTGTACGCCTTTAGAAACAAGTTGTATTAATGCACCCGACATTTATTAATTAGTCAGATTATAAAAACAAACACTTTCCCTGAGTGAACTCACTCTTTGGTTCTTCTGATTGTTTTCCACGAATCTTGAATCCACCTTGTCGATACACCTTTAGTCTCTTGTAATACATTGCTGTGAATATAGACCAGGGATCTTGTATATCGTAAATATGTGGATCATTCTTCTTTCCATCTGTTTCTCTCATAATACGACCGATACTTTGTGTAATATCAGATTTTGGTGAAGCTAATATAACTGTATCCAGTGTTGGGATATCCAGTCCTTCGTGGGCTTGACTAAAGGTTGCAAAAATGATCTTCTTCTTGGAAGATTCCTGAAGTTGCGCCTCTTTCATACCACCCATATACAGTCCTGATGTTTTAGGAAAGCATTGATGAAGTAATTCACAATGTAGACGGCGGTCACTTAAAACTAGAAGTTGTCTCGTACCGCTAGAAGCCTTTTTCACCAATTCAACAAGCATCTTATTTCTTTGTCGATCCTCGACGAGTTCTGTAATCATGTTTGGCATTGATATTTTTCCATTTCTCATAGACGGTGGGGGGTTCCTATAGTTTGGGGATTCATATACGATTGAGAATACTTCAACTTGTTCTTGATTTTTTCTCTCAACTGCAAAGAATGTGGGACCCATAAACCAATGAAGTACTTTAGTGAGTCCATCCTTCCTTTCTGGAGTTGCCGAGAGTCCGTAAATGTGTTTAGGACAAAGTTTAAAAAGAGATTGACTAAACACTTTGGCACAAATATGATGTGCTTCATCTACTATAAGTGTTCCTATACTCTCAAAATCTGAAAATGAATATTCTTTTAGTGAAAGTGATTGAAGCATTGCGATAATGAAATCACACTCTACTTCCTTTTTATCTTGTTGAACTACACCTATGGTGGCACCCGGACAGAATTGTTGAATACGTTCTCTCCATTGGTCTGCTAGAAACTGTTTGTGTACTACGATCATCGTCCTATACCCCAGTTTACATGCTATGGCCAGGGATACCGTCGTTTTACCATAACCACATGGTAAAGAAAGGACGCCATGCCCTGCTTCAATCGCCGATCGGAGAGCATCATTTTGATGGGTGGCATCTCGAAGTTGGCCCACGAATTTAGTTTTAATACGAGCGGGGTCTGGTCTTTTATCTTGGGAAGGCTCCCCGAGTTTAGCAGTTCCGTAGAATCTTGGAACGCAGATTCCACTCTTAGCTGGTCTGAAAACTTTGAAAGGTGGTGGAGGGAATCCATAATCCCCATTTACTACAGGTCTTACCGTAAGTTCTTTTTTAATTTCTGCGATTGGACCCGTGTTTACTATATACCCAGTTCTAGTGAGAACTGACATGATCTACTTATTTAAAGATGTGAAACTTTAAATGAGTAAATGCCTACTCTAAACATTGATGATAACATTAAAAGACTCCAAATCAACATCGAACAGATGACACATGAAGTGTATAAACTGCAAGGGATGCTTCAAACATTTACTGATTTGAAAAAGAGTGGAGTTGAAAATATCGATGTACCCGGTCAACCTGAGAACGAAGAACTTGACAACATCCAAGAAAACCCTGAATAATTACCAATATTCCAACCACCCTTAAAATTTATCTCAATTTCAACTTCATCATCTTTTACAAGAGATTGCACTGGGCGTCCCCGGACTTCACACATCACTCTCCTGTAACGGAATGGAACCTTTACGGTTAGAACTCTACCATCAAGTGGGTTATCAACATTTTCATGTAAGAGAACATGTGTTTTATATGCATGTGTAAGTTCGATTATACCTGCATTCTTTTCAGGGATAACGAATCGTATATACTTTTTATCATTATGTTCGTAAAACGGTTCATATACTTTAGCTATAAACTTCATCTATATTTAACTAAAAGTAAAACTATAAGTAACACAATAATACACTTAAGAACATCTGTGACGAGTCTAGGTTTGAGTGGTTTTCTTGTACCAAAGCACAAATTACTCAAAGACCGTGAAACTTCTACGGATGATTCAATGCTTGAATATGGTGTGTTTCTTGGTGACATCATACCACACATAGCTACACTACGACATTTACCAAAGAATGGCAATTGTCCGTGAAGACTGAGTACACCAGATGATTGTGAAAAGTTCCATTTGTTATTTTTCCATTCTGCACCCCAACCAATTCTCGATGCTATGGGGTGTGACAGTCCAAGTTGTTTGATTACCTCTTGTTTAATTGTATCTGGATCAGAATTCAATACCTCTTTACTGAGATCACATATAACACACGAGACTGTATTAGTACCATGCAGAACCTTGGGTTGTAAGTTCCATTTTGTTTCGACTGCAATTTCCACATCTGTTTTTAAATTAACTGGTTCATCATAATCAAGGAGAACATTGATAGCACCGTACGTACTCGCTCGGAGTTTTTTATCTGCATCGGGTCCCCAGTTATCTCCTAATAGTTTCAAAGCTGGGCTATTATCTAGACATAAAAAGAGTAATCCATCTTCTACAACTCTTTCGTCAGAGAATTTCGCGACGAAATCCTTTTTACCATATTTAACATCTAAGAGTTCTGTACCGAAAACAAAGTTTGCACCAGCATTGAGAAGAGCTTCTTCCATTGCATCACACATCACTTTACCGGACACCTTTTGTGTATACATTTCGGACATGATAGTGTGATCTAAGTTTGTTACAAATTCATACGCTGACATGACATCCCATGTGACACCATCCATTATAAGTGGTAAATGTTCGATGTAATCACTACCTTTCTTACTTAGAAACCCTACTGCGTCTTTTAGAGATATACCCAAATACTTTTTGGGTTGTGAGAGTACAGCCGAAAATAGAGATATGAGTGTAACATAATCTCTTAGAGTAAAACATTCAAAAGCATATTTCAAAACACTCATTTTTTCTACAGATTCAAACATTTCACTCCATTCAATATTCATTTCTTTTAAAAGAGATCTTGTGTTTATAAACGCGCGATCAAATAATATTCTATGTGCGTGAAGATCCCGGGTCCCTATTTCAGGTTCCCACCAAGATCCCCCCGCTGATATTTTTTTGTCATAAATCATGACTTCATGGTCGCCTGACTTGAGTAATTCCCATGCTAGCGACATCCCTGTTGGTCCCGCTCCAACGATATGAATCTTCATTCTATATTTAACTTACAGAATAATTCAAGGACATTTAATTTTTAACCGTTTTAATTTATCTTCAAACTCCCTCCGTTCACCCGGGGATTCAATTTCTTTACCAGTGTTTATAGCTTCTATTTCAGGACCAGTGAGTTGCATGGCATTTACACGGAAATCCATGAATGCCTCCATCGAATGTGGTACTAAGGGTTGAACGAGTTCATAAATAGCCGTGGCATAATCTTGGATCTCCTTTTGTGCGTGATGATCCATTCTCAATTGCAAGAAATGCATGAGATTGTGGAGATCCATTTTCCACACGAAAGATGTATACGTGGATTGTGGTAATACACCTCGCGCCTGTTCCCTACATACACCTGTATCTAAAAGATGTTGATACAATTTGAAGGCGTTCTTATATTGTGTGGATATGACTTTTGTGAGTGTTTCGTCAACTTCCAATACACCTTCTGATCCTTGGTGATTTATTTCAGATTGCTTACGCAATACTTCTGGTTCATAGTACTCTTCGTCAACAATGGAATACCTGGCAGACATCTCGTTTACAGAGGCTGTTCGGTGCCTCAACCACTGACGAGCGATGTAGAGTGGTGCTTTGATACGGAATTTGAAAACCACGAGTTCGAGTGGTGAAGTGTGCCAATTACGAACGAGGTATCGAATGAGACCACGGTCCCCTCGGGTAGTTTTAGTACCTGTTTGATAACTCACACGAGCACCATCAACGATAGCCTTATCTAAATTTTCTTGGGGCATATGATCGACGAGTTCTACAAACCCATGATCCAATACTTTCTTCATTATGGATATATATCCGTTCTAATCTTTAATATTTACATTCATCATTCATTGGAACCTCTCCGCAGAAATCATATAATTTATATAACTTGTCTTGTGCATCTTTACTAACAACTTCAACATCGTTCATGGCATCCATGGCGTCATCAACTAATTCTAGAAATGTATCGAGCTCATCAAGGGCTACACGATGATTCATTCTTTTCCTTTTCTGAGAATGAAAGGCAGTTTTGAGACGCTTGTTACTTTTGATAACCTTGTCCAAGTTGGGTTTGTTAACAGCGCACATTCTAATGGTGAGACTCATTTGTATATTATTCACTTCAAATCTTTAATCATTTCATTAATGTCTTTGTAATATCTTTTTAAATCTTTCATAAATCTTTTATTATTTTCAAGAACTTCACAATCAACTTTGTTTAAATAAATCCATGCTAAATTACACTTCGAATACTTTGACATTTTTTGATTTTCATTTGGACGACGAGCTATGAGTTTAGTTGTTGCTTTCTTCTTTTTCGAAGAACTTGATGCAACTTCAACCCTATTCACGAAACTAAGTGCTTGCATGACAGTATCTGCAAGATCATCTTTCTTCTTTGATTTTACAAATGTATCAATCCAGTGAGAATTTACAGAATTACTCCTAATAAAAGCTTCACATCTTTCAATTGAAACTTTCTTTCTTTTATTATACTGTGCTTTACCTGGTCCAGCAACATCTGGGATTTTGTGTCGAGCGTCATACAGTATGGTTTCGGCATTAGGACATTTAATTATAAAGTATGAATGAAGAAAGTGCATAACAGAAATCATTTTCTTATTACGATCAGGTTGCTTCTCAATTAAAATTATTTTTGCACCAAGTACCCAAGGACGCTCATCAAGATGATCCCTTAGGGATATATAAAGACCATCCTTATGTTCCGGTGGTACCCCTGAAACATCCCAATCTGTCACAAGATTGTCACGATCTTCATCGAGCATACACATTGCCAGATTTCTTATTCCGACATCGATACTCAGTATCATTGATATAAAGGATTGATTTCTCTTTAAGTAAATGTTTCGATTAACTTAAAGAGGATATTTTTCTTAAAGCTATGTGGTGTTGGTGGTGTTGTCACCCATGTGAGAATGAACCCCTAACTTTGCCTCACAAATACGACGATCGACGAAATAAATTTCATACAACGGGAAAGTTTTGTTCGTGGAGTTGTATGAAAACGTTTGCGATAGATAAATATGGCTGTAATAGAGGAAGTATTATATGTGGAAATATTATAATGATGCGTAAAAAGATGTACAACAAATTGGGGAGTGTCAAACCAGCTCCGTGGAGATACAAACTAGATGTATTTGGAGGTGACATGTCTATAGAAGAATTTCGTAAAAACCAGACGATTGATATAGATGTACCACAGGAAATACATATTAAGCCGGTGGTTGATAATGTGATACCCTTTGTGTCAAACACCAAAAAGATGGATGAAATAAAGAATGCTTCTTCAAATAACAGTGCGCTAAAACTAAAAAGAAATAAGCCACTAAAAAGAGACTACAATAATCTGGAATCAGCTTTAGGTCTCATAATAACTCCCAAAACCTAGAAGTCTTTTTTGTTTAGGAGTTGGCATTGAAGGCGGTAAATGTTCCGTTTTTTTACTATGAATCCACCTTTCTCCGTCGTGCGCTACCCAACAAATGTCGTACCGCTCTATCATTTTCCGACATAAGACACAGGGTAATGATATAGCGTCACCGTGAATGGTTCTTCTATATACAATCAAATGTCCGTATTTTCTGTGTAACCAATCACTAAACTGATGAGATTTATGACCTTTTTTTATACACTCTCGGTAAAGGCGACGAATAAGTTGTCTTTCCGCACACATATGATTGTTACTAACAATTTCAGGTCCTCTCGACATAGAACTCGTTACAGTACAATATTTCATAGTTGACAGTTAAGACATACCTTACCAGAATAAACAAAATCACACCGATTACATTCACTTAGGCACTCGACATGTTTTTTGGATACTAGACCACTTGCAAATCGTTCAAGTTCTTTCACTGTATATACTCCGTATTTAATCATGGTTTCCAATGAAGGAAATCTCATTCTACTTTAGATAAGACTGTAGCCCTTATGTTAGTTTTCGCCAACTAGGCATGGCATACATTTTAATAGGCCTTGTTTAGTCTTAAGCATAGTCGCAAATGCGTCAACCATTGGTGGTACCAAAGTCTTGAGAATTTTCTCAAATTCAGAATCTTCTTCACCACTGTCAATTTGTTCGATGAGGTGGTTCAGAACACCGATAACCAGTTTCTTCTTCTGGGGTCCGGGGAGTTTCTTGAATTTAGTAGTTTCCATCATGAGACGCCCCAGAATAGGTGGGATATCCTCCTTAGTAAACCCATCGTCAAGGTATTCAACCTTAATGTCATCCACAGCCTTGACTAGACTTTTAGCGTCAATTTTCCCAGCGAATTTTTGCAGTATCAGATCCATTTTAATATTTGTATACTATAAGGATACAAATGAAATTTAACGATCTTATCGCATCCACTGCACTGGCCACAGGTTTAGTTAAAATGTATATGGATTTTGAAAATTCTGGTGACGTAGATGTAAAGTTCAAGAATTCAATCGTATTTGGTCTAGTTATCACTGTTACATGGTTGATCTATTACACAAGAGAGTATGGCCTGAGTCATTTCACATTTTACACCATCATTAGTTTACTTTTACAGCTCTATGTATTGAATAAAATACTTGTGAAAGAAGATACTCTTCCTAAAAAGGATTAAAGAGTGGAGTACTCTCTTATTCAGTAATGAGTTCTGTCATCAGTGCATCCATCAAACCCTCTTATTACAAGCGGTATGAGACTAAGTTGAATACCAGGCGTCGTACACGTTCATTCCTCAGGGTTCGTTCATCGGTTGAGCCTCCGGTCGAACCTTCGGTTGAGCCTCCGATCAAGCCTTCTATCGAGCCATACGACCCAAAGACTCGATTCGCTGAGGTTCTCAATGGTCGCGCTGCTATGCAAGGTGTTCTATGGGGTTCTCTAAACTGGATGATGACGGGTGAAAATGTCATTCAGCAGGTTGAGGATCCTGCGTACGCTATCGCTGCGACTGGTGTTGTCACTACATTGGCACTCGCGTCTCTGTTCACAGCCGAGAACTTCAGCACCGAGAAAATTGGAGCATTCACACCTGAAGCTGAGATCAAGAATGGTAGATTGGCTATGCTCGGATTTACCACCTTGTTAGGGTTGAGTGCCATGTAACCGAAATATTCAATCATTTTAACTTTCTCTTCCATTGAAAATGTTCCTGCTCTACGCATCACGTAGGCCAAGGACATCATAAGAATATAAACATTCACGGCTATTGGCCTCATACTTATCTTTTATCCACCTTTATTTAAAGATGTAATCAATACACTTTATATGAAGATACTCGTTTTAGGCTCCCACGGAATTATTGGTTCTGGACTATGTAAACACTTAAAGGAGATCGGACACCATGTAATTCCATGGGATATCAAAATTTCAAGTACCCATGATCTTACTAACATTGAAAATATGCATAGATTACGGGATGTTTTGAACTTTGTAGATTTTACATTTTTTCTCGCGTATGATATCGGGGGTTCTAAATATATAACAAATTCTGGTCTTACATTTATAAATAATAATATGAAAATCATGTTAAACACTTTCAATCAACTTGAGAATAATAAGTTTATTTTTGCTTCAAGTACAATGTATAACATGAGTCATGTGTATGGAACTCTTAAGAGTTTAGGGGAACAGTATACCTCCAAATTGGGTGGTCTTTCTGTTCGTTTCTGGAATGTGTACGGACCGGAGGAGAGTTCTGATAAATCCCATGTCATTGCAGATATGATTCATAAATCAAAGACGCAGGGATACATAGACTTGTTGACAAGTGGTGAAGAGAAGAGGCAATTTTTACACACCGACGATTGCGCTAAAGCTCTCACACAGGTAATGAATAATTATGAAATTATTTCAAAAAGGGCACAAAGTGTTGATGTCACAAGTTTTCAATGGATACGTATCAAAGATGTAGCGAAAATTATATGTGACGATGTACGTGTCACAGATATAACAATCACGACGCATGATAGACGAAACGAACCGAGGTTATTTATTCTTAATTATTGGAAGCCTATGCTTTCACTTGCGGAGGGTGTATCATCTCTTCAATTAGACTATCGATATCATACTCTCTAGTCCATCCAAGCTTTTCAATGGCGTCATTGTTACCCACGAGTAAGATGTTATTATTTGATTGGTAAAATTCTTCTGAAACTTTCACCATACTTTCACCATCGATTATACCAACTTCGTTTACACCTTCTCCCGACCATTCAATCGTTTTATTCAGTTTTTTTACCACAATTTCTATAAATTCTCGGACAGAATACGTTTTACCGGATGCGATAATGAAATCCATCGCCCATGGTTGTTGTAACATCAACCACATGGCTTTTACATAATCTTTTGCGTGCCCCCAATCTCTTCTAGATTCGAGATTTCCAATTTGAAAACATTCACCAGATTGTAAACCTTTGATGATCTTTTGTGTTACATATGTACCAGGTCTTCTTGGTGACTCATGATTATACAATATACCCGAACATACAAATATTTCCTCCTTATCCCTATAATATTTGACTAAAGAATCTGCACTCTCTTTTGAAATCCCATATATACCCCGAGGTCCACGCATCGTATGTATCGTTTGTGGAGTAGACCACGTTGATTTAGTGTTTGCAAAAATCTCTGAACTTGAAGCTTGAAAAATTCTACACTTTGACTGTATACCAATACTCTTTACAGCTTCTATTATATTAAGAATACCCGTGGTATTCACATGAAACGTTTTGGGTGGAGAATCATAATGAATTTTTGCGGCTAGATTGTACACCTCAATTTTTTCAAAATCTACACACTGTTTAATTGATTCATAAATTTCATGATAATTGGTTATATCCCCTATAAATTTTACAACTCTATACCCTTTTTCTTCAAGGAGTTCACATAAATATGAGCCATCTTGACCTTTTGCACCTGTCACTATACCTGCATACATTTAAAGATACAACGGCTTTAAACTTTAAATGCGTATCGAAGTATCTCAAGGAGAGCTTATTGATAAGATCACAATTCTGGAAATTAAAGATGAACGTATTACAGATGAGGAAAAATTGAAGAACATCCGTCGTGAACTTGATGTACTTATGAAATATGAATTTGAAACTATTCTAAAGAAAGACTTGAAATTTGTAAACAGTGTAATTTGGGATCTTGAGGATAAAATCAGAAACCTGGAAGAAGATGAAGATTTTGGTGCAGAATTTATAGATAAGGCGAGGAATATCTATAAATTTAACGATGAACGAGCGAGAATTAAGAAACTTATAAATGTGGAACAGTGTTCCGAAATCATCGAAGAAAAGAGTTATTAAACAAACGTCCAAACTTGGTCGCTAAAGACAGTTTTAACTGTTCTTGGTCCATAGTACTTATGAGCTACATCTAAATGAAAGAAGTTTTTATTTGGGTTACCAATGTTCATAAGTTCTATCATCCAATTGTATGAACTATTCATACAATGTACTTCATCGGCGTTTTCAATGACTGAAATATACTCAAAAATGTTAGGTCGATCACATTGAAAGAATTCTTGTTTTTTATCTGTAAGTTTAGAGTCGGGTTTATATATATACTTATCAGTTTTTACGTCAATGACTCTATCTCTTTCTGGATCATCGTGGACGAATATGTAATTTTCCTTATCGATTGTAAATTCTTTAGACTTGTCGCGAACGACTTTAAATTTTGAGTACATATATTTTGGATTCACACCCGCTTGAATGTATACACCGTGCGCCCAATTAGACATGACACTTCCTTGTTCTTGTGTCATAAAAGCCCACCCACCATCATCTATTCCATATGTGGCGAGTGCTATGACCTCCGCATCCTTAATTTCTTTCACTTTAGACCAAATTTCTTGAGGATTTGTATTTTCTACGAGAATAAGTTGTACCTTGTCTGCTATATCCTTATACATGAATCGAACACTTTCTTCATGACAATTCTTAACAACGACAGCTACATTACCAGTCTCTGCAAAGTGTCTCACCATCCCATTAAGCATGATTTGATCCCCTAGACCCAAGTGGTGAAGAATAACTTTCACCATTTACTTTGAATTGTATCAAAAACTTTAACTATCATGTCCTCAGTTACAAACTGACTATTTCCTATGTAGACACCATTATCATTGATAATTGTTGCATTGGGTACAGCGACACTATCTTTCCATTTTTTTAGGAATGGATGGAGAAGAAGGTTTCCGGAAACGATGGGCCTATATTCGATTTGTAACTCATCAAATATTGTTTTCAATTTTAACATGTCTTCTCTTCTTTTACATACGAATGGTAACGCAAAACTACTGTTACCTGGATCATTATACGGAAGATAGAAATGTTCGGGATTTAGATGTTTCATAAAACATTCAAAGTTTTTACGTCTACTCTCGATATGTGAGTCTAACCGTTTTAATTGTTCGATACCTAGAGCAGCATTGAGTTCAGTATTTCTGAAATTATATCCATCTGTAAGGAAAAGAAAACTTGGATCAATATTCGGATGATGTTGGATAGCTATTTTATATAGATCTGGTGATAGAAGGCGAGCCATACCATGACTCCTTTTGATTTTCATCAATTCGTAAAGTTCTTTGTTATCGGTTGAAATCATACCACCCTCAATGGTCGTCATGTGATGACCGTAATAGAAACTAAATGTACCACCCAACCCCGTACTACCACGTTTCATACCATTTGGTCCTTTTACTCCATGGGACTCACAGATATCTTCAATAAAAATCGCATTGGGGTATTTTTTCTTAAGTTTTTCTACGGGTGAATTTAGTCCAAGTAGATGTGTAATAAACACAATCCGAATATCATCTTCCGGTAAGGTATCTAAATTGAAGCTATACCTTTCTAAATCTATATCACAGAAAACGGGTTCGAGACCAACCTGAAATACGGGTGAAACATTCGTAACCCAGGTACATGCGGGAACTAAGACCTTGGATCCATTTGGGATGCCATACTTTTCTTTTACAGATGCCATGAGTAACAGGTTTGCAGTACTACCAGATGTCACAAACAATGAATGTTTACAACCGAGCCATTCACTCCATGCATCTTCAAATTCTTTCACCTTTGGACCACATGTATATTTATCAGTTGAATTAATAAAATCGACAAGACACTTTTTATCACCATCGGTGATGGCCGTATCCATGAGAGGCCACCGCATCTTTATAACTTTTATTCATTTTCTTTTAAGTTTGTGTAAAATGTATCTTGTTTATCTTGCTTTTGAACTGATTTTATATGCCAAAGGGCGTGTTGTGGACTAGCTTGTAATTGTGCTATCTTATCTGAGCCGACGAGGCGTTCGTGGAGACCTAGACTCCAATTAATTTTTCCATTATTTTTAAAAAAGCGACCCTGATAATCCGGCCAGTTGATCCAACCCATTTCATTTACAGAAAATTGCATTTTTTTACACCATTCTTCGGTGTATCCGGGTATGATGTTAATTCTAGGCAGAGCTAGAATGTCACCATCAAATGATTTTATATTCTTTAGTAACGCTTCTTGTGGAATTTCATCTGCATCTAATACAAAAATATACTCACCCGTACACTTTGTAATGTGGTAATTTCTATGCTTTGAGAAGTTTCCACAGAATTCACGATCGTTGACTACAATCCTTTTCTCAAACTTTTCGAGTACATTTCTTACTTCTTCTGTAACTTTACCCGAGTCTACAAGTACATTGATTTCATCTTCATCGTCTACGACTTTCACAAGAAAAGATAGAAGTGAATTTAATTCATTGTCTTCATTACAAACGCAAATAGCATAAGATATTTTCATATAAAATATATAAAGGACAAAACTTTAACTAAAACTATATGAAGAAGATCATAAGTTTAACAAGTATTCCATCTCGTTTTAAAACACTCCCAGCTATTGTGTATGATTTAGAGAAACACCAAGATGTTGATGAAATTTGGGTAAACATCCCTCATAAATACAACAGGTTTCCGGATGTTGATGTTGTTGTTCCAGACTTTTCCCTTTGTTCGAAAGTTGTCATTAATCGATGTACGGATTATGGACCTGGTACGATGTATATGGGTCCAGCTCATTCGGATAAATGTGATGCAGATCTCGTAATTGTTGTAAATGATGACACTAAATACCCAAATAACCTGTCAAGTAAACTAGTGGAACTGTATCAAAGTGATCTGAGTTGTTGGTGTCTTTCGGGTTTCCGTCTAGATGAATATATAAAAAACAATGGTAAAGTTGGACGTTACAATAGAGAGTGTATTGATGTAACAGAGAGTTATGGTGGGGTTATTCTTAATATGAAATGGCTCCGAGACATGAAAGATATATTTTTAGATTTTTATAAGCTCACTTACAATGATGATATAATCATTAGTAATTTACTTTCCAAAATGAATATAACCAAGAAAAGTATAGTGGATCACGATATGAATATAGGAATGATTCGGCAATATTCTTATGGTATGGGTGAAGATGCCTTATTTCAAAACAACGGTGAAGGAAGTCACGTAGAGAATAACAAACGTGTATTTGAATTGTTAAAAGGTAAGAATTTAAGTTATTTTTAATCTCAATAGTAATAAACTATAATGACGGTGGTTACAGAGTTGGAGACACGTATAGATGAGTTATCAGGGATTCTACAAGATCTCCCAACTGATTATAGACTTGCTGAGCGATACATGAATATCGACCAGGAAATATATGCGGTTAAAAAGAATCAAAATGATGTAGATACCAGAGTGTCTACTATTTATAGTGATTTAGATGCACTAGCTCTCGATATACAACATTTCAAATTACGAGTGTTTTCTCATGACCAACGCGGAGGCTCGTATTCACGATAATAGGAATACCTGCATCGGTAAGATTTTTACAAAATGCAACATCTTCGGAACACGTATCTCTTAACAAGACCCCATCTTTACCTTCAATCTCAATGAGAGGGTAGCTAAAGTATGGATATTTTAACTTCTCTATAACACCCTTGCGACACGCGAAGAAACCCATACCATTGTAAGCTACGGGTAGGTGTTTTGGTTCATCCTTCATATCCTCTACGGTTGCAAACTGAAATGACCCATTATTTTTAAAGTGTTCCAAGTCCCACTCCTTTACCATAGCGTAATGTTTCATATCCTCCATTCTGTATATCCCCGAGACAACTGGATATTTATCTGTATCTTCAATAAGTTCTAAAATTTGGCTTTGTGTGTATATGATATCAGAATCAATTGTCACCCATACATCATAGTCTAATTCACCACCAAATGGTTTTTGATCCACACCCTTAAGAACATCTAAACCTAATGTTTTCATTCTAGAAAATGTAACATAACTTGAATACTCATTTGTAATAACTACTTCATATTTATGTGATCGAAGTGTTATAAAAGTTTCAAGTAGGTTTAACATAAATTTACCAGAAAATGTTCGACCAGGTAAAGCTAGAATAACTTTCGTCATTTAATGTTTATGAATTCAACACTTTAAGCACTTCATTTACCACTGGGTGACGGACAATATCCTTTGCGCCCATTTCCACATGTGTAATATACTCTAGTTCTTGACACTGCATTTTGTAAATGAGGTTTCTGAGACCGTTCTCTTCACCTAAATCACTTTGTTCTAAATCACCTGTGATGACGAGCTTCGTACCTTCACCGACCCGTGTGAGAAGCATTTTCATTTGGTTTGGTGTAGCATTCTGCATTTCATCAGCAATGATAAGGGTATCCGTGAATGTCCGCCCCCTCATATACCCCAATGGTTCGACGGTGATAAAACGGTCCATTTGATTATGGTTGAAAAAGTTCCCAAAAATGTCGTACATTGGTTTCGTCCAAGGCTCCATCTTCTGATCCATATCTCCCGGGAGGTATCCCATATCCTCGTCGACCGTTACAATTGGGCGAGTGAGTATAATTTTGGGGCGTTGGAATTTATATACATGGTCTAGGGCAAGTTGACATGCGAGCGTCGTCTTACCAGACCCCGCCGGACCGGTCCCTATAACAATTGGTTTATTTGACCTAAGTGCTAACATGTATTTACACTGACCGGGAGTCTTTGGGAAGTTCATCTATATTAATTAAAGATTTTTTCCTTATATACTTTATATGCAGTTTCACTTCCTAAAATTAAAATACAACGATACATATCTTAGTCTTGTGGATCCAAATTCGAAATCTCGTTTCGTATGTTTCGCTGAAAAGGATGTAGCAATGAAGTGTTTAAACTATTCAGCTGATTTTAGAGCCCGAAATCGTATTTGGCCCTCACTTGATATGTCTTCGAACAATAGGAAATTGGAATTAAATGAAGAGGTACAATTTCCATATGGACCACCTCGAGTTATAAAACGTTCATTAGAAATTGAATCATTTGATTTCCACACTTTGGATAAAATATCGAGTAGAACAAATGTATCTTTTTATTGCATTCTAGCATTTGATGTTATTTTTGGGGAGGACACAGAGTCTATAACTATGTCCGGGCAGGAAATGGATGGTATTGCAACTCCAGAAGATTTTGGAGAGTGGATGGACTTTAGCTTAAAAACAAAATGACTTGTAAAAACAGTATGTGTGGTATAATTGCATTATTCGGTGAAGAAGTAGATATAAGTTCATATCTTCTTAATCACCGGGGTCCCGATGATTATAGAACTTCTAAAATTGGGAAGTGTCGAATGGATTTTTATAGACTGGCTATAAATGATCTTACAGATGCTGGTATGCAACCATTTATCCAAAATAAAGCAATGCTCGTCTGCAATGGGGAAATATATAACCATCGAGAATTTCGATTAGGTAATGAAAAGAGTAATAGCGATTGTGAAATTCTTATCCCTATGATTCAGACGTTCGGTATAATGAAAACAGTTGAGATGATAAATGGGGATTTTGCATTTGTATATACCGATGGGAAGCGTATTATGGCGGCTCGAGACCCCGTAGGTGTGCGCCCACTTTTCTACACGCGTTATGATAATAACTCGATCGCGTTTGCGAGTGAAGTCAAAGCCTTGACATCATTGGGTGCGGAAATACATATATTCCCACCCGGTCATATATACGATTCGTATATTGACGACTTTGTCTGCTATCATACAGGGTATTGGCATGTAAATAAACATGTAAATGGTGGGATGACTAAACAAATCCGTGAATCATTCGAAAAAGCGGTTCATTTGCGTCTGGATAATACTGAGAGAGACATTGGTTTTTTACTATCCGGTGGACTCGATAGTAGTCTTATTGCTTCCATTGCTTCTAGAAAATTAGGGAAAATCAAAACATTCTCCATCGGTCTAGAGGGAAGTCCCGATTTGAAAGCTGCTCGAATTGTTTCAAAATATCTAGATACAGATCACACTGAAGTCACGTTTACACCACAAGAAGGGATTTCTCATCTCAATGATGTAATCCACAGTTTGGAATCGTATGATACTACGACAGTGCGAGCAAGTACACCCATGTGGTTGTTATGTAAGTATATCAAACAGAAAACAAATTGTCGTTATATATTTTCTGGTGAGGGAAGTGATGAAATTCTAGGTGGATATCTCTATTTCCGTAACGCTCCAAATGTTGATGAGTTTGCATGTGAGAACATGCGACGTCTTCGTCTTATTCACCAGTTTGATGGTTTAAGGGCTGATAGGTGTGCGAGCGCCCATGGTCTTGATCTCATTGTTCCATTTTTAGATAAAAAATTCATTGATGTGTGTATGGAAATGAATCAAAATGATAAAGTTGGAAAAATCGAAAAAAATATTCTTCGTGAGGCATTCGAAGGGTATTTACCACACGATATTCTCTGGCGACAAAAGGATGGAATGAGTGACGCCGTTGGTGTAAATTGGGTTGATGAGATTAAGAAATACGCAGAAGAGAATATTGATGATGTATTATTCAGAGCAACCAAAGTAAAAGCCCAAGGTCATAACCCTTCAATCACAAAGGAGGAAGCTTTGTACCGGAACATCTTCTGGAGGTTATACGGAAAAAACAACGATCATCTCATATCAGAGATCTGGAGACCTAGATGGACGACTGTAACCGATCCGAGTGCACGTCTACTTATAGAAAAGAAACATATGTAATATATAAATGGCTGAAAACGCGAAAGAGTTTGTAAAAAATTTCGACAGTAAGAGCGAAGCAGATGTAATGTGGTTAAAACGGGTTGGTGAAATCACCGTGAAATCTATGGAGGGTTCACGTGTTGATATTTCTAAAGTTATTAATGACAACCCAATCAAAGGTAACCCTAAGATGAACAACCCAATTGATTGGGCGTATGTACATTTTCAATTATGTATGAAGTATGCCAATGCAGTTCTAAACGAGGACGCGTTCGTCCCTGGTTCCAAGTGAGTGGTATTCTTCTAGTGTAAAATCCTGTGGGTCTGAATTTTCATCCATCCTCATAAGTAGTACCTTTCCCCGTATATCTTCACCATGAAAAGGAAAGTAGAGAGTATTCTCGTTATCGAGTAAACCATGTTCGGGTTTCATAATAACAACGTCTATTTCAGGCCATTGACCTATAAACGTAGCTCTCCCGCCTAATAAATTAAAAATTTCGTTTTTTGATGGCTCGATGTCAACCTGTATTTCTTCAATGTGATTTTCTGATTCATGAATAAGAACGGCTATTGTCATCTTAATCTCATCATATAAAAAAATATTTATAAAAGATATACTCAAGATGCATCGCAAGACTATGTTTCTTCTCGCCGTTATTCTATTCATGATTGTGTGTGTCGTCGCCGGACAATTCACCCCAAGTGGTTCAAAGGATGGGAAGGATCCAAGGTTTGTATTCGCTGAAAAATACCGCCCACAACAGTCTGATTACAAATACGGATTCGTAGACACTAACCCCGCTCGCCGTGTTGGTGCCTTTTTCGACAACTGCTCCCCTGAAAATATGGGAGATTGCAAGCGCAATGATCCTTACAAAGGACTTCCTAAACCTTAAGTAAATACAGTTTCACTGAGAAAAAATAGATTTCTCACTAAAATTGTCTTAAAAGAATACGTCGAGTAACAGGTAAGATGGATAACCCCACGCGTACGTTTGTCATTGAACGCCTGTCTAAACTATTGGACTTACCTGTGGATGATGTAATATGTATAAATCTTGAAAAGAACATATTAAATCATTCGATTAGTCATAGTAATGATGCTGCCTGGGAAAATCCCAAATTTACAAACATCTATAAGCATAAGTTTTTACAGATTCAATACAATCTTAATAAATCACCTGAACTTAAACGGCATATTTTAGAAAAGAAATTGAAAACGACGGAGGTTATTCAAATGAGACCCGAACAGTTGTGGTTTGATGGACCTTGTGCTAAACGAATTGAAGATAAGATCCATCTAGATATGCGGAAACAATCACATGACAATGAAATCAAAAACCAGGATGGATTATTCAAATGTGGGAGATGTAAATCGCAGAAGACATCGTATTATCAAATGCAAACAAGATCAGCTGATGAACCTATGACAGTATTCGTGAGTTGTCTCACTTGTGGGAAAAATTGGAAGTGTTGAGTTTATGTTCCGAATCTGTGAGATCGGTTTCTAAATCCCCAACTGATAAAACAAAGTTGTATGGTAACTGTTGTTTCATTTTAGTTTTAGTTTTAGCACTCGTAAACCCTAGATAGTCATTAGGAATTTTATATTTACCAAGTTGAGTTATCGTCCAATCAATTACAGGTTTTAATCCTGGTCTAGCTGTAATAATTACGATTTTATACCCCAAATGTTTAGCTATATGTAAAAGTTCAATCATAGGTGTATTTGGGGTACCATCTGTAAATATAAGGGTGTCATCTATATCGAACATCACTGCATCATTTTGTGTGATTATACGCCCAGATATATATTGTACTCCTCTTACTTTCAGAGTATCCATTAATGTAATTAAAGATTTAAATTTCATTTTATCCATATATGATCGTTGACGTTCATTGTGATGATGGTACAACACAGATAGCTCGTATCGTACTCGAATCTGGTGATACGTACACTGTAAATTTTCTTGAAAAAAACAAATACCGTCTATACGATTTTGTTAATATCAATGAAGTTATTGATAAAGGTTCTATTTCCGGTTTCTATGACACCGATGAATTAGAAAAAACGCAACTTTATATGAAAAACATAAATGGGTATGAACTTATCGATGACAGTGAAGATGAGAATTATACAGCTTCTGAGATAGAAAGTAATAGTGAAGATGATGTAAGTCTTGTCGATGAAGACGGGGACGAGGATGAGGATGAGGATGAGGAAACCTAAGTGTATATAGAAATTATATATAATGTATACATTATGGAATATAAAGAACCAAAAAAACGTGTGACTAAAAATGACAAGAAACATCAAAAAGATACATATTCACAAAAACACATTAGAAACATACTTAAACAAAAAGAGATAGCAGATAGTAAGAGAAACAATGTCACCATACAATCCACCGAACGCACACTACTCACAAATGGACGTATCCGGGTACGATGAAGATGCAATTTTCTCATTCGTTGGTAAAGCGGGTAAGAAGTTTTACTGGTTGACACACAAACTTGAACTAGATTATCTTTGGTATGACAAGGGGCGTAAAGTATTTGAGATTTGGGGGCCGTATCATACACATGTCAATCAACAATCAGAACATGTTATTCGATGTGAGCTCGATTATTTTATGAAACCTAAGTTAGAGGATACTCTTGCCGATAATCAAGATGTTATTATACAAACGACCACCATATCGTGTTAGGGCTCCACCTGTAGATCATGTGGGCGAACCACGTGAGGGAAGTTTTTTATACAATATAATCAAAAATAATGGATGTGAGAGGCCTGTTCTTCCAATAAGACCGATTTATCACCAGGATGCATATTTGAAATTACTCAAAAAAAATCAGGAAAGTCTAAGTCTCCCTTTCATTGACCCCAATTTACCAGTGATTACATATCGGCCACCACCCCCTCCACCTATCGAACCAGAATTGGATGTACCTGACCGGGTTTATTTGAGAATGCGTGTACTTAAAAATGGTACTGTCCGTGTGAAACTAAATGCTATGATATGGGATCTACATGAAAAGTATTATGAACACGCCAAACATCCACCATTTAAAAGTATTATGAATGCTTACAAAGCACACGGATTCAGTAAGCATTATCTTGAAAGGATAAAACGAAGTAGTGATGCAACGTTTGAATTTGCTAAAAAGGTACCGGGTATTATTAAGAGGATCTTTGAAAAGGAACCTGTTAAAAAGGTTAAGAAGGTGAAAGCAAAGGAAAAGAAACTTGATGATGAGATTGAGGAAGAAGTGCCAATTGATGATATCGTCCCAACCCCTGTACCTGAAGAAGACGATGGAGCCCTAGATGTTGAACCAGACGAAGATGAAGAAGTTGTGGAAGAGGAATACGTTTCCGATGGTGAATAAAAACCTAAGTAGTCTCAATTTTTTTATAAAATATACAAAATGAATATATTTTTCTTATCATTAATTCCAAAAGAAATCGCTAATATGTCATGCGATCAACACGTTGTTAAAATCCAATTGGAAATATGCCAAATGCTCTACACAGCTTGGTACTTTTCCAATGAGGAAGAATTCGTACACACACACGCACCATTCACTAAAGATGGTAAGAGAAGGGGGTATAGACCAGCTCACCAAAAGCACCCAATGACCATGTGGGTTGCTTCAAGTTTGGAAAACTATATGTACGTATGTAAGATCGGGATCGCTTTGACCCTCGAGTATACACGTAGATACGGTAAAATCCATACATGTGCCACACATCTGATGTGGTTACATGAAAATCGTCCATCTTATTTCGAGGAGCGGAAAAGTGGAACGGCCTATTATTCCAATGAAGGTATTCCTGAATGTATGCCGGAAGAATATAGATCTAAAAATGTAGTGGATGCATATCAATTATATTATATGGTGGATAAGATGGGGTTTGCGAGATATAAAAATACAGCTTCGGGTCTTACTTCGGGCTCACCATAACCTAATGACTTAATATATTGATGTACCTCGCTATCTTCAGAGAAATTATGAATCTCAACAAGAATGACAGGTTTATGTTTTAAAATGGTCTCTCGTGCACCTTTTATAACTTGCATTTCATGACCTTCTACATCAATCTTTATAAATGATGGGATACCTGTGTATATATCATCTAGTTTTTCACATTGAACGCCTATACCTTCTCCTTTTATATCATCTTCGTGATGAAAACTTGTACCACCATAATTGATATGTGTATTTGATTCACATCCATGTGATGGGATATGGATCTTTGACATAGTTTTTTCATCTGATAGAGCACATGGTATCACTTCAACTGGGTATCTTAGTTGATTGTTTTTAACATTCAAACTAACTATTTCATGGAATACGGGTTCAAATGATAAAACGGACCCATAATCCGAAAATAGTAGGGTATTGTATCCGATGTTTGCACCAATATCAAGTATATGGGTACCCGGTTTATGATGGATCCGAACATCGCGACGCATCCAACGATCCCACTCATGACCCTTGGTGATAGCTGGTCCTATGTATTCATCGTCGTTAATTACACATACATTGTATATTCCATTATTTACTTGATGGACGTCAATCTTCATAGTATTTAAAAATACCACTATATCTTTAAATGGGACCACCGACCTCGGTGTGGTGGATTACCGCACCACGGTTCTACCGAGGCGTGTGCTACCCCTTCCTTTAGCTTGATGAGCTACCAGATTTTTATACAACTTCTTCATATTCGTCTGGTTCACATTTGGTAATTGATTTCCTCGTCTAGGTTGAGGTAGAATTGTTCTTGTATTACTACCTGGTGGTGTATCTATGGGTATTAAATTTATGTCTTGGATAAGCTTGAGAAGGTTTGTTTTCACTTCCGTTTGACCTTTGAATGTCAGTCTCCCCCCCGTAATAATCGTCGTATCAACCATATTTAAAAACCGTGACTCGAATTGTTTTTCGATATATTGCCTTACTCTTGTCATTGATTCCTCGATCTCCTTCTTTTTGTTAACATTTGTAATGTTTGTGGCTGGTCTCATCCTTGAACGATTATTAGGATTTATCAATGCATACACACAATATAGAAAAAAGTGAGCGTCGTACATGGGACTTGATTTTGAACCAATCCCCGAATGGTTATAGTTACCATTTCTAACTTTGGGATTAACTGCACCACCACTTAAATATTTATT
>Ga0209709_10000471_pt1 | contig 38425 bp, 39 predicted proteins | sample ArcticOcean_MG_C_2_FD_187435 | JGI IMG/M metagenome (GOLD analysis project Ga0209709, IMG submission 187435) | Marine microbial communities from western Arctic Ocean - ArcticOcean_MG_CB4_136 (SPAdes) (version 2) | ecosystem: Environmental > Aquatic > Marine > Oceanic | place: Arctic Ocean... | reverse complement strand
CCACCAAAAGCTTCTGCACAAACACGAGTCAATGCAGCTGTTAATGTAGTTTTACCGTGGTCAACGTGACCAATGGTGCCGACGTTTACGTGCGGCTTATTTCTTTCAAACTTTTCCTTAGCCATGATAGCCTCCGACAATGGGCGGCCAATGGGCCGCGCTAAGTTAAAAAATGCAAAATTTACCCACTTATTGAGTAAACTGCAGATAACAAGAAGGGTAGATATATTGCTATATCTACCCTTTAAAGTTTACCGTGCTCCACCGCCACTTATGACAATGGAGCTCTAGGGCGGAATTGAACCGCCGGCCTCACCCTTACCAAGGGTGCGCTCTACCCCTGAGCTACTAGAGCTTATAACGCACAAAACTGGCTCTATATAGCCTTAAAACAATTCACTAAACTCAGCGAACCTTGCTCAATGTGGAGCGGGTAGCGGGAATCGAACCCGCATATACAGCTTGGAAGGCTGTCGTGATAGCCATTATACCATACCCGCAAAGAATGGTGGTGGGAGGTGGATTCGAACCACCGAAGCTTACGCGTCAGATTTACAGTCTGATCCCTTTGGCCGCTCGGGAATCCCACCCAATAATTCTTCATCAGGAACTGGTGCCGGCACGAGGAGTCGAACCCCGGACCTACTGATTACAAGTCAGTTGCTCTACCGTCTGAGCTATACCGGCTAAATTGCCTGTGCCCCTGAACTCAGGAGGGGCGTATAATACTGAACCAATTAGTAGGATGCAAGCATCAATGATGATTTTATTAAAGTTTTTCAGTGTTTGTGTAACCCAGCTACTTGCGCCAAGCCATCCAACACCAACTGTTCTACATAAGTAAGACCAAGGTCATTGGCAATGACTAATCCATCACCTCCACACAGTAGTATTTCGTAGCCCCGTTCTTGAGCTTCTCTCACCAAACCAAAAGCGCCATAATGAGCCATTTGGGAACACCCAGCTAATACGGCTTGGGCTGTACTAGTGCCCGGCTGAACGTCCTCGAGGGTTTGATAAGTGAAATTAATTTGTGCAGTATCACGGGCAAGTGCTTGCGACATCAACCTTGCACCAGGAATGATATAGCTTCCTTCATGGAGGCCTCCTGCACTCACATAGTCAAAGGTGATGGCGCTGCCGCAATCAACCACGCAAACAGCATTTTGGGTATATTGCCTTGCTGCCACCATGGCCAGCCATCTATCTACACCTAACTGCTGAGGTTGTTGATAGCCATTGGATAGATCTTGCCAATAGTCTTGGGTAGTAATTTGATGACACGGAGTATTTTTTTGATGCGCCCAGTTTTCAAGACAGAGGCCCTTTTCATCACTGGCAACACTTGCCCAATACACTACACTAGCAGACTCCGGCAAGTCTGCCTGCAATTGACCTAGACTTAGAACACTCACCAACATAGCACCAGAACACTGCACTACACCTTGCTCTTGCAACCTCCACTTAAGGCGGGCATTACCCATATCTACTAATAATTCAGTCACCTTACACCTCCATGGGCCTCAAACTAATCTCGCCACCGCTGTAGGCTTTCACCACCCCATCATGTTCCATTATTAACGCACCAGCCAGATTAACACCACGGCAAATGCCCTCGACACTTTTACCTGGAAGCAAGAGCTGAACCTTTTGATCTTGGTAATAGTGCTGCCGTTGCCACTCATCACGCAAAGCAGCAAAACCATATTGCACAAACCGATGCAAGTGCTGGCTTAAACGCAAGAGTATGTGCGCCACGATATCATTACGGCTTAGCCGATAACCTAGCTGCGTAAGGCTCACCCACGGCTGATCAATGGCATCATCATGAGTTAAATGTACATTTAGGCCGATACCAATCACCACATGGCAAGGGCCCGTTGTATCGCCTCTCATTTCTAGCAAAATACCCGCAAGCTTTTTGCCATCAACTAACAGGTCGTTGGGCCATTTAACCTGTACTTGTTGTACGCCCAAATCGGCCAGTGCTTGTGTCAGCGCCAAACCCACTGCCAAGCTCAGCCCTTCTAGCGCAGCTGCTCCTCCAGAAAATTGCCAACCTAACGATAATGCGATATTTTGGCCAAACGGTGATTGCCATTGACGACCTAAGCGTCCTCGGCCTGAGGTTTGCACTTCGGCTAACACCACCTCGCCATGAATAGATTGCTGTTGCTGGCGCTGCATTAAGGTTTGATTGGTTGATGGGAGAGACATGTGCAATTGCACATTAAAAGTAGGATCTAGCAGCGGTAGCTGGCGCTGTATGGCTTCCACATCTAACAAATCAAGGCCACCGGCAATACGGTAACCGCGGCCACGAACACGATGCAATTTTACCCCTAAGGCTTCCACACCTTTGAGCTGTTTCCATACGGCAGCTCGGCTCATATTAAGGTGCTGCCCTAAAGCGGTACCAGAGTGAAACTGGCCATCAGCCAGCAAGTGCAGCAATTGATTAAGGCAGGTCAGTGACATGGGGATTGTCTCCTCACCGCGCTCCTCGCAATAACACAGAATAAGAAACTGCTCACAATGACCCTAAGCATTACTTCTTTTTGGCCTTTTTCTTGGCTTTATTAACGTGCTTCACTAAGCGTTGTTTCTTAGTAATTTGGCGCTGAGATAACTGGTTCTTTTTGCCGTCGAACGGGTTATCACTAGTACGGAATTCAAAACGCACAGGGGTACCACGAATTTTGAGCACCTTGATGAACTTGTTTTCCAAGTAGCGCTTATAGGTTGTAGGTAATGCGTTTGTTTGATTACCATGCACAATAAATAAAGGTGGGTTAGAGCCACCAAGATGGGCGTAGCGCAACTTAATTCGGCGACCATGCACTAATGGCGGCTGGTGATCCAGTAACGCATCTTCAAGCAAAGTGGTTAACTTATTGGTACTCCATTTAGTGAAGGCACAGCCATGGGCCTCTTCAACGGATTGGTATAAATCGCCTACACCAGAACCATGTAACGCCGATATAAAGTGAATGCGTGCGAACTTGGCAAATTCTAAACGCGTCTGTAACTCATGCTTTACATGAGCCTTATCATCAACCGTCATGCCGTCCCACTTGTTGACCGCAATCACTAAGGCACGGCCTGCATCAATAACAAAGCCTAACAAGTGCATATCTTGCTCTGTTAAACCTTCGTGAGCATCAACAACTAAAACCACTACATGAGCATCCTTAATAGCCTGTAGGGTTTTAACGATAGAAAACTTTTCCACTGTTTCTTTAACACTACGACGACGGCGCACACCGGCCGTATCAATTAAGGTATAAGGTTTGTCATTACGACGATAAGGGATATAAATGCTGTCACGGGTAGTACCGGCTTCGTCGTAGACTACAACACGATCTTCGCCCAACATGCGATTAACCAAGGTAGACTTGCCTACGTTTGGTCGACCAACTACGCCGATACGAATACCGCCTTCAGATTCTGATGGAAAACCTTCGTCTTCTGGGAAAGGCGCCAATACATCTTCAATGAGTTGGCTAACACCACGGCCATGGGACGCTGCGATAGGACGAGGCAACCCTTCAAGGCCTAAGCCATAAAAATCACCCATAGCTACGTCGGCATCAATACCATCAGTTTTATTCACTACCAAATAGGCAGGCTTGTCACAACGGCGCAAGTGATCAGCAATCAACTCATCAGAAGGGTTCAGTCCAGCCTTACCATCCACCAAAAATAATACCGCATCAGCTTCATCAATGGCGAGCAAAGATTGTTCCGCCATCACCTGGTCGATGCCTGCCTCATCACCACTGATGCCTCCAGTATCAATAACGATATAGTCTCGCTCTCCAGTCTTACCTTCACCGTATTTTCGGTCACGGGTGAGGCCTGGAAAATCTGCTACTAAAGCATCACGAGAACGGGTTAAGCGATTGAAAAGTGTGGATTTACCCACATTAGGACGCCCAACAAGGGCAATTACGGGATTCATAAATAAACCAATTATTTCAAGCCAAGACGCGTAAGACGCCCATCTAGACTTAGTAAGAAAATATTATCTTGGTAGCTCTTGCTACCAATACGCGCACCTTTGATAGCCAATTTTTGACGCCCTATAAATTCGCCATCGCTTAACTGAAGTACATGGGCATAACCTTCCGTATCAACCACCAATGCTTGGTTAGCTAATCCCATGGGGGATGTCAATAAGCGGTGCTTCAGGGCATCGTTCTGCCATAGTACATGGCCACGCTCTCTATCATAAGCAAGCACCGTATCTTGAGCATCTACTACCAAAATAGCGTCCCCTACTAAGGCTGTGCCACTAATACTAGAAACAGGCTGCTGCCACCTAACGGTACCCGTTAAGGCATCAATTGCGGCAATATTGCCCTGATAGCTACTGACGTAAAGTAGATCATCCACCAACGTTAATGCGCCATCTATATCGACTAAACGCTCAATTTCTGAACGACCTATTGCGGCACCAATGCTCTTTTGCCAAACCACACTACCTACTTGATTATCCAAAGCTACCAATTTACCGCTGGCAAAGCCTGCATAGGTGTAGCTTTCGTTGACTAGCGGTGTACTAGTCCCTCGCAAGGTTAGACTGGGTAGGTTTGCCGCATAAGACCATTGGAACTTACCCTCTTTAACAGCATATGCACTTACCTTTCCATCGACGGTTTGCACCACAACAATTTTACTATTCGCTTGCGGTGCAGCTAAAGCCTCACTAGAGGTATTCACCTGCCACAATATAGACCCATCGGCACTACTCACAGCAACTAATTTCCCACTTTGAGTGACCACAAACAATTGCTGATTTATGTGGCCAACACCTGCAGTAACTTTCTCTGCGAGATCTATCTTCCAGTTAACCTCTCCTGTATCTACATTAAAAGACCCCAACTGTTGCCCAGAGGCTGCGAATATAGCGCTTCCTGATAGCAAAGGCTGCATAACTGAACTGCTCTTAACATCACCTTTACCTACAGCCACGGACCAGTGCTGCACTAACTGTACTTGCTGGTTAATCGCGTTTAATGGTGCAGGATCCGGCAGGTTACCACCAGATGACGAACACCCACTAACGGCTATCAAGGTTAGACAAATAATCAATAGCTTTAACGGCCTAGCGATCATGTTTACAATTCCTATCCTGGTCATTATCTGGAGGCCTCTTAGGCACTAAGAGTGCTACTGGGCAAGATTATCTAGCTTCAAACCTAACAGCGGATTGTTTGCACCACTAGCAGCAACCAGCAAAGAAGCCTCTGTATAAGCTGCTCGAGCAGCATCTAAATCACCTTTCGCAATCAGCAAATCGCCGCGAGCTTCTAGCCTCCCTAACTGCCATGCGTCATCACCATCCACCAATAAAGCTAACGCCTCATCGTACTGATCTTGCGCGCCTAGCACCTTAGCCAAACGAATGGTGGCTAAGGCATGAACTTCAGCATCACCTTGCTGCTTTAATACCCACTGTAATTCAGCTGCAGCAGCAGTCAAATTGCCTTCTTGAACCTCAACACGCGCTACCATAAGCGCTGCAAATTGAGCATAGGTACTAGAACCAAATTCCGTTTTAAGCAATCCGCTGTTATGGCGGACTTGAGCCACTTCCTCTTCAGTCAACTGGCCTACGGGGGCACTATTCATTAGCTGCTGAAAGTATACGCTGGCTGTTTCTGCTTGATTAACTTGATGGTCCTGATAGCCATTCCAACTTAGTACGCCACCAATGGTAACGGCAACAGTCAGTATTAATGACTTGCCATTTTCCTGCCACCAACGTTTTAGTGCTTCTACCTGCTCTTCTTCTGTCTTCATTTCGGCCACGACCAAAAACTCCTTAATGCTGCTTATAGTAATTATTAAATAAGTTCAGCCACATGCGCTGATACTTGATCTAGAGAGATGCTTTGCTGTTCACCCTGACCTTGTAATGGCCTCAACTGGATTTGACCCTGGGCTAACTCATCTTCGCCCATAATAAGCACCAGTTTAGCGCCACAACGATCAGCCTTTTTCATTTGATTCTTGAGACTGCCGCCACCGCAATGCCACAGTAAGCGTAAACCAGCAATGTCAGAGCGTAATTGTTCTGCTAATTGCATGGTGCGCAAACTTGCAGCATCACCCATATGGGCTAGGTATACATCAGCTTGCTGTCCTAAGCCAGCAGGCTCCTGCTGCATTTCTTGTAACAACAAAATCATCCGTTCTACGCCCATGGCCCAGCCTACGGCAGGTGTGGATTTACCACCAAGTTGCTCTATCATACCGTCATAACGACCACCACCACATACTGTACCCTGAGCACCCAACTTATCGGTCACCCATTCAAAAACAGTCTTGCAGTAGTAATCTAAACCCCTCACCAAGCGAGGGTTAATCTCATAACTAATGTCCGCAGCATCTAAAAGTTCACGTAAACGCTGAAAATGAACGCGAGATTCATCATCCAAATAGCCATAAAAATCAGGTGCACCGTCCAACAAAGCCTGGGTGTTTGAATCCTTACTATCCAACACCCGTAATGGATTAGTAGATACTCGACGCTGACTATCAGTATCAAGTAAGTGCATATTAACTTGCAAAAACGTCACTAAATCAGTTCGATAAGCAGCCCGGGCCGCAGAACTTCCTAAGGTATTCAACTGCAATGTCACGGCGTCTTGCAAGCCCAGCTGCCGCCACAAACGCGCTGTCATTATAATCAGTTCAGCATCTACATCTGGGCCATCTAAACCATACACTTCTGCACCAAATTGATGGAACTGTCGCTGACGCCCTTTTTGTGGGCGTTCGTAGCGAAACATGGGACCGTGATACCACAAACGCTGCACTTGGTTATAGGTTAGCCCATGCTCTTGAGCGGCTCGCACACAGGAAGCTGTGCCTTCTGGCCTCAGGGTCATATTATCGCCATTGCGATCAGCGAAGGTATACATCTCCTTCTCTACAACATCTGTCGCTTCGCCTATTGAACGACAAAATAAATCCGTTTTTTCAGCGATGGGCATACGAATTTCTTGATAACCATACTGATCAAAAACCAACTTCATTTGTGCTTCAAAAAATTGCCACAAAGGCGTTTGAGCCGGCAATATATCGTTCATACCACGAATGGCTTTTATAGACGCCAAAATGTGTTCCTTATTTAATGGAGGTGTCGCTAACTAATGCAGATCTATTTGTTCAGAGTAAGGCGCGCAATGTCCTTTCGAGTATGTGGCTTTAAATCAATGGCTTGGCCGTCAAACGTCATTGTAGCTACCCCAGAGGAACGCCCCAACAACACTTCTATTGGCGCTGTTACCACTTGGTCAATGGTGTCGCCTGCAGAGTACAAGTCCGACAGTATCATCTTACCTTTGCCATCTTTAATCTCTACCCAACAATCTTTATCAAATACCATTATCAGTTGAGCTTCATCAGGTGCAAGCACAAGAACATCAGCAGCCACTAGGGGTACTGGTTCTTTAACGCTTTCTGTCACCGCATCAACGTCAGGTTTAGCAGCAACCACTTCCACCACTTCCACCTCTTCAGACTGTATATTTGGCTCGGCTGCAGACGCAGGCTCTTCTGCAGGCACCGTTGCTCCCACGTCACTTTGAGTTGTAGTCAGTAGCACTAAATCAATACTGTCGTCGCCATCATCAGTTTCACTCGCAGGAGCGTCCACGACCACGCTGGTTGATTGGGAAAACATTAAACCGCCATTTTGGATTTGCCACCAAACAATTGATGCGGCTAGCAAACCAATAGCAAAAATGATTGAAGTCAACTTAACCCAAGTATCACTGGGCTTGCTTTGCGAACCGCCCTTAGGGATACCTGGCATAGGTTTAGTGCCGTGGTTTGGCGCGCCATACACCGCATCAAACTCTGCCACCAATGCTTGACCATCCAAGCCTACATGGCGGGCAAAGGAACGAATGTAGCCTCGAGCAAATAAAGAGCTTGGAATCAATTCAAAGTTATCTTCTTCAATAGCATTAATGACTTTTGATGTTAAATGTAAATCTCGGGCTGCTTCTTTTTGCGACAACCCCAACTCTTCACGGGCCTGGCGCAATAAGTGACCAGGAAAGCCTGGTAACTGACCGTCTAATTCCTGTTGATCCTGCATATCTAATGGTTCCACATCAATCACAATCAATACCCTTTATTATTATTCGACGTTGAATTACTTATCATAGTTAGACTAACCGACAGTCTTTCATAGGCCTATCATAACGCCCATTTTTGGACACTGCTAGTATCTGTAAGTTCCTTTACAAAATTTGCTTAGCTTCAATACGCGCAGCATGTGCTGCACTTCGGCGCGTACGATCTTTAACCTGCCCCACTAACTGGCCACAAGCGGCGTCAATGTCATCGCCACGAGTAGATCTAATGGTAGTAATAATTCCTGATTTCGCCATAATACGTTGAAATAATTCAATTTGTGGCCTTGGGCTACGACGATAATCTGACCCTGGAAACGGATTAAAAGGAATGAGGTTCAGCTTACAGGGCACCCGCTTAAGCACTTGAGCTAATTCACGGGCATGCTTGGGTTGGTCATTGATACCATCAATCATGGTGTATTCCATGGTAATCACCCGTTTATCATTTAGATTTTCTAAATAACGATTACACGCATCTAACAAGGCATCGATGTTGTACTTTTGATTCACCGGCACTAGCTGGTTGCGTAGCAAGTCGTTAGGGGCGTGTAAAGAAACAGCTAAAGATACATCAGTTATCTGGCTCAAACGGTCGATGGCCGGCACCACACCCGCGGTACTTAAGGTCACACGACGCTTAGAAAGGTTATATGCATTATCATCCATCATAAGCGCAATGGCTGGAGTGACATTATCAAAATTCAGCAGAGGTTCGCCCATACCCATAAATACTACATTAGTCACCCGGCGTGGGCCGTTTGGATCCACAGGGCCAAACGACTTAATAGCAATGCGCAGTTGGCCAACAATTTCAGCCGCAGTTAAATTGCGGTTAAAACCTTGTTTGCCAGTAGAACAAAAACTACAGTCCAGAGCACAACCCACTTGAGATGAAACGCATAAGGTCGCCCGATCACCATCGGGAATAAGTACCATCTCAACTTTGTTGCCACCTGACACTCCGATCACCCACTTTCGGGTACCATCTTTAGAATCGCCACGGTACAGCACTTCAGGTTCTACGATTTCAGCACTTAGGGTGAGTTTTTCACGCAATTTTTTACTGACATTGGTCATGCTTTCAAAGTCATCTGCACCAAACTGATGAATCCACTTCATCACCTGAATTGCCCGAAACTTCGGCTCATCCATAGTTTTGAAAAAGGTTTCCATTTGCGTTTGGGAAAAACCTAAAATATTAATTTTTGTGCTGACTTCAGACATTTTAAGACCTGTAAGTAATACATAGTTTTGCGCAGCCATTTATTTGGTCTAAACGCAATGCGGCGTTCACTAGGAACGCCGCACGTTGCATGCTGTTATTGCCGCTAAAAATTAGCCAAAGCAATAACAGCCTACTTTAACCAACAGCTATTAGCCACCGAAGAAGTAGGCAATTTCACGAGCGGCTGACGTCGTAGAGTCAGATCCATGTACCGCGTTTGCATCTATAGATTCTGCAAAGTCACCACGAATTGTACCTTCAGCAGCTTCTTGTGGGTTAGTTGCGCCCATTAGATCACGGTTCTTATTTACTGCGCCTTCACCTTCAAGAACCTGCACAACAACAGGACCAGAAGTCATGAAAGAAACCAAGTGGCCAAAAAAAGGACGTTCGCTATGCTCAGCGTAGAAGCCTTGAGCTTCGGCTTCGGACAACTGCTTCATTTCCATACTAACAACTTTAAGGCCGTTAGTTTCAAAACGAGAAACGATTTTGCCGATTACATTTTTTGCTACAGCATCAGGCTTGATGATGGACAGAGTGCGTTCTACCGCCATGGTATTCTCCAAACAGTGGGACCCATTAAATGGGTTAATATTAAAAAAATAAAGACGTACTAAGACGTACGTGAATTTTGACCGCGTAATTGTACGCTGTTTTATACGCCTTTAATAGCCCACTGGGTACTAATCCAACTCAGCGATCCAGGCAAGCTGAATGGCTTCTAAAATCTTTTCTCCACAACGCTTAGGGTCGTCATTAAAGTCTGGCAAGGCCATAACCCAACCCATCAAATCTGTAAACCGCACTAGCCGTGGGTCCACATCTGGATGGGTTTCATATAACTCAATAGCGATATCTAGCGTATCCGTCCAAACCATACTCATAAGAACCTCCCAAGGCCGTTAATAGTGTTAATGCGCTTCGGAGACAATATTAATAGTGTACTTGGGAATTTCCACTACTAAATTGTCTTCCGCGATAACTGCCTGACAGCTGAGTCTAGAATCTGGCTCCAAGCCCCAAGCCTTATCCAACATATCATCTTCTAATTCGTCAGACTCGATCATTGAGTCAAACCCTTCTCGTACTACAACGTGACACGTTGTGCAGGCACATGATTTTTCACAGGCGTGCTCGATGTCGATACCGTTCTTTTTGGCAGCATCTAAAATAGTCTGCCCAGCAGGCGCCTCAAACACTTGCCCCTCTGGGCAAAGTTCGGCATGGGGCAAAATAATAATTTGTGGCATTTAAGTTAGCTCCTAAGCTTGCGGCTATTATGACCAGCTGTGTTACAACTGATCCACAGACTTACCCGCGAGGGCTCGTTTAATACTATCATCCATACGCATGGCTGCGTAGGCATCACTGGCCTTAGCCATGACTTCAATTTGTTTCGCGATAGCATGATGATCTTGGCCATTGCGAGCCAACACCAATTGCTCCATTTGATTGACGATAGCCTGCTGCTCTTGTGACGTAAGTAGACGCTCCCCATCTTCTGCAAGCGCCATAGTCACCGCTTCTACAAGACGATCTGCCTCAACTTGCTGCTCACGCAAACTACGGGCGCTGCGATCATCTTCCACATTAGTCCAACTGGCTTTAATCATGTCTGCAATCTGCACGTCAGATAAGCCATAAGAAGGCTTTACTTGCACTGATGCAGCCACACCCGAAGTTAACTCACGGGCACTCACCTCCAGCAAGCCGTCGGCATCCACCTGAAATGTGACTCGAATTTTAGCCGCACCAGCCGTCATTGCTGGAATACCTCGCAACTCAAAGCGAGACAAAGATCGGCAATCCTGCACCAACTCACGCTCACCTTGCAAGACGTGAATAGACATGGCCGTTTGACCATCTTGATATGTGGTAAATTCTTGGGCGCGGGCCACAGGAATCGGCGTGTTACGGTCAATTACTCGTTCCACTAAACCGCCCATGGTCTCTAAACCTAACGATAACGGCAGCACATCAAGCAACAATAACTCTTCGCCACTTTGATTACCTGCCAACACATCAGCCTGACGTGCCGCACCCAAAGCCACTACCCGATCTGGATCTATGTCGGTTAGCAGCTGTTGCTGAAATAATTCCGCCACCCGTTCTTGCACTCGCAAACTTCGGGTTGAACCACCCACCATGACGATTCGAGCTACATCATCTGGCGTCACTTTAGCATCACGTAAAGTGCGCTTTGTCGCTCTAATTGCCTTACCAATAATAGGATCTAGCAACAGGTTCATTTGTTCACGAGTGAGCTCCAGATCGGCATAGGCTTCTGTGCCTGGCCAACCCTCAAAGGATAGTTGAGTACTCTGCAAATCACTTAACAATTCTTTGCCTGCGCGAGCCAGGCGCAGCAAAAACCGCTGCTGAGCCAAATCCAGCTTGGCGGGTATTTGACGCTCTTGATGCATCCATTCCGCTAGCGCGTGATCAAAATCATCACCGCCTAAAGCTGAATCGCCACCAGTTGCAAGCACCTCAAAAACACCCTGCTCCATACGCAATATGGAGATATCAAAAGTACCTCCACCCAGATCAAACACAGCGATAGTGCCGTGCTCTTGCTGATCCTGCTCCAAACCATAGGCCACTGCCGCAGCTGTGGGTTCATTAAGTAGGCGCAATACCTGGATGCCTGCCAACTGAGCCGCGTCTTTGGTTGCTTGGCGTTGCGCATCATCAAAATAAGCTGGCACCGTAATCACAGCACCAACCAATTCCCCACCTAAGCTACTCTCTCCACGCTGCACCAGGGCACGTAAAATATCAGCAGACACCTGCACAGGACTCTTTAAACCAGATACGGTGTTAATAAGGGGCATGCCCTGATCACAAGCTTCAAATAGGTAAGGCATGTTTTCGCCAAGACGCTTTACATCTTCAATACCGCGGCCCATTAGGCGCTTAACAGACATTACCGTGTTAGCTGCATCATCCACTAAATGAGCTTGGGCCTTGACGCCAACTTGAGGCAACTCGTCAGCCAAGTAACGCACCACAGAAGGTAATAAGTGTTCACCACGACTATTAGGCAGGGTTTCTGCTTGCCCACTACGAACACTGGCCACTAACGAGTGCGTGGTGCCAAGGTCTATACCGACAGCGAGTTTTCGTTGATGAGGTTTGGCGCTTTGACCGGGCTCTGCGATTTGCAACAAGGCCATGTGTGTATTCCTTAATCGAGCAATGCGCCCTCGAGGGCGTCTAGTTGCTGCTGTAACTTAACGATAAACTGAAGCTTACGTACGGTTTTTTCCGCGATTTCAAAGTCTGACGAACCATACGCCTGGGCAAATTCATTTTCTAATTGGCTGGCCTGGAGTTGGAGCCGAGATGCCATAACATCAATTTCTGCTTCCGGGTCTTGAGCCCGAGGCATGTCTTCTAAGGATTCTCGCAGCTCAATTTGCTGCAACAAAAAATCCATAGGCATTTGTGTGTTATTAGGTGCTAATGGGTCCATACCCTGCAACTGAAGCAGATAAATGCCGCGCTTTAACGGTTCGAGCAAGGTAGCGTAGGCTTGATTTAAATAGGCCGTAATTTGCACCGCTCTTCTTTGCTCACTATCAGGCTGAGATACAAAGCGATCTGGATGGTGTTGTTGCTGCAGTCGGCGGTGAGATTGACGCAACACCGCAAGATCTACAGCAAAGTCACAAGGCAAACCATAACAAGAGAAATAATCTTGACTAATATCCATAGCTCTAAAGCACCAAAGACTGCCTAAACGTTAAAGCTTTCACCACAACCACACTCGCTTTTGGCGTTGGGGTTATTGAATTGAAAACCTTCATTAAGACCTTCTTTGGCGTAATCCAGTTCTGTACCATCTAGATACAACAAACTTTTTGGATCAATCACCACTTTCACGCCTTTGCTGTCAAAGATTGCATCATCTGCAGATACCTTATCAACAAATTCTAAAATGTAAGCCATTCCTGAGCAGCCCGTAGTGCGGACACCCAGACGCACGCCTTCACCTTCGCCACGATTAGCTAAGTAGCTAGTAACGTGGTCGGCGGCTGCCTGTGTAATGGTAATGGCCATGATGCCTTCCTCTTATGGATACTTAAATAACGCCTAAGCGTTATTGCTTGCTCTTATAGTTGTGAATTGCGGCTTTGATCGCATCTTCGGCAAGTACAGAACAATGAATTTTTACTGGTGGCAATGCCAACTCTTCAGAGATGTTGGAATTACGAATTTCGCCAGCCTGATCTAAGGTCATACCTTTCATCCACTCGGTAACTAACGAGCTTGAGGCTATGGCAGAGCCACAGCCATAGGTTTTAAATTTGGCGTCTTCAATCACACCTTCGTCATTTACCTTAATCTGCAGACGCATCACGTCTCCACAAGCTGGCGCTCCCACCATACCAGTACCTACGTGCGCATCTGCTTCGTCCATCTTGCCCACGTTACGGGGGTTTTCGTAATGATCGAGAACCTGTTCGCTATATGCCATGTGATTATCCTCTCAAGCTATTTTATGTGCAGGCAGTGGGTAAACCACTGCGCCTTAATTAGTGTGCAGCCCACTGCACAGAGTCCAAATCGATACCGTCTTTGTACATGTCCCACAAAGGCGATAACGAGCGCAATTTAGTCACTGCGTTAAGTGACAACTCAATCGCCTGATCAATATCCGCTTCCGTAGTGAACCGTCCAATGCTAAAACGAATTGAACTATGGGCCAGTTCATCATTCATGCCTAAGGCACGTAATACATAAGAAGGCTCCAAGCTAGCAGACGTACACGCCGAGCCAGAAGAAACCGCCAATTCACGTAGAGACATGAGCAACGACTCACCTTCTACATAGTTAAAACTTATGTTTGCATTGCCAGCCACTCGCTGCGTTGCATGGCCGTTCATGTAGACTTCTTCCATGTCTTTAACACCATCCCACAAACGCTGACCTAAGCGTTTAATACGGGCATTATCAGCAACCATTTCTTCTTGCGCAATCGCAAACGCAGCGCCCATGCCTACAATCTGGTGGGTTGCTAAGGTGCCAGAACGCATGCCACGCTCATGACCACCACCATGAATTTGAGCCTCTAAACGCACACGTGGCTTACGGCTTACATACAAGGCTCCAATGCCTTTAGGGCCATAAGTCTTATGGGCACAGAAGGACATCAAGTCAACTTTTGATACTGCTAGATCAATGGCTATTTTACCAGTACTTTGAGCAGCATCAACGTGAAACAATACTTTATTGGCACGGGTTACCTCACCAATGGCCGTGATGTCTGTAATCACTCCAATTTCATTATTTACATGCATCAAAGACACTAAGATAGTGTCTTCACGCAGGGCTTCAGCAACTTGTTCAGCACTAATCAAGCCCTCCGATGTAGGGTCTAAATAAGTCACTTCAAAACCTTCACGTTCAAGCTGGCGACAAGTGTCTAAGACTGCCTTATGCTCAATTTTTGAGGTGATAATGTGCTTACCTTTTTTGTGATAAAAATGCGCCACACCCTTAATGGCTAAGTTATCTGATTCTGTGGCACCCGATGTCCAAACAATCTCCCTTGGATCAGCATTGATTAGATCAGCAACCTGACGACGAGCGTTTTCTACCGCCTCTTCTGCCTGCCAACCATACACGTGGGACCGTGACGCTGGGTTGCCAAAGTTACCCTCTTGCGTCAAACAATCACACATCAATTTAGCAACCCTTGGGTCTACGGGTGTGGTTGCTGAATAGTCCAAAAAAATAGGCAATTTCATGTATGTTCTCCACTGTTAGAAACAGCTATTAGTCAATCTTTAAAACAGGCAAGCAAGTTATCACTCACTTACAAAATTCAGTAATTCGGCAGTGTTAGTTTTCCCCATCTGACGCTGGGTATGCTCTTGCACCTCCCCCTCACTCACCAAGTCTGCCAAACTGATGTCACTTAAAAATGAGTGAATTTGATTACTAAGGTCAGTCCATAAATGGTGCGTTAAACACATGTTTCCCGCCTGGCAATTTTCTGTACCCCTGCAGCCAGTGGCGTCAACCGCTTCATTTACTGCATCAATCACCTGTGCCACAAAGATAACTTCTGCACCTCGGCTCAGACAATAACCACCACCAGGACCTCGCACACTCTCCACTAAACCTTGCCGGCGCAACTTAGAAAAAAGCTGCTCTAGGTAGGATAATGAGATCACTTGACGTTCTGAAATATCTGCCAAACTTATGGGCTTATCTGACGCGTGGATAGCAAGATCTAACATCGCAGTCACCGCGTAACGGCCTTTAGTTGTGAGCTTCATTAGAGAACCTGTGTTTTCAACATAGGGCCATTTTACTAAAACCTGACTAAATTAGTCAAGTATTAAAGCACATCCATTGACAGCTGATTTTATGACTGATGATCGCCCCTAGGGTCTATAGCTGCCTCAAAATCCGCCACATTCAATTCTGGTAGATTTTCGTCTATATAACTAGCATCCAGCTCTTTCATTTTAGCCGCCATACAATGCAATTTCCTGTCCACTGCGTGCATATGATCCAGTATAGCTGATAAGGATTTAGCCACCGGATCTGGCAGGTCTGAACTCATACCATAGGCGTCAAACTTATCAGCCAGATCTCGGCGTAATTTTTGCTCAGCTTCACTAGGGCGCTCAATAATGCGTCCAGGAATACCCACCACTGTGGCGTTTGCTGGCACGGCCTTAGTTACCACAGCGTTGGAACCGACACGGGCATTTTTACCAACTTCAAATGGACCTAGTATTTTTGCTCCTGCACCAACCACTACGCCATCATGCAGTGTGGGATGTCGCTTACCTTTATCCCATGTCGTGCCACCTAAGGTCACACCGTGATATAAGGTCACATCATCGCCGATGATGGCTGTTTCACCAATCACTACACCCATGCCGTGATCAATAAAAAAGCGGTTGCCTATTTGTGCTCCAGGGTGAATTTCAATTCCAGTAAACCAGCGGGTCACAGTGGATAAATAGCGCGCCAACCACTTAAGCCCAACATTCCAAAAACTATGGGCAATACGGTGCAATAGCAAAGCGTGTAAACCAGGATAGCAGGTAAGAACCTCTACAAAGTTTCGTGCCGCTGGGTCGCGGTGGAAAACGGAGGCGATATCTTCTTTCAGATGTCTGAACATGACCTTAATCCTAAATTAATGAAGCGAGGCCAGTGACTAGCCTAAGCTGTAGCGTTGCTATATTACTGGGTGCACAGGGATTATATGGTGGCTAACGGAGTTTTTTCAACGTACGTTGTGTGGCAGTTAAGATACCGCGCATAATATTATGCTCAATTCGATCCATCCGAGCACGCACATACAAACGCCTTAACCGCGCCATCAGCTGGCGTGGGCTTTGTGGATCCAAAAACTCCACTTCTACTAAAGTTTCTTGCATGTGCTCAAACAGCTTTTCCATTTGATCATTGGTCGCCAGCTCCTCATCCCATTCAGTCCCCCAAACAGGCGCTGGCGCATCGCCTTTTTGCGCAGCTAACAAAGCCATACGTAACTCATAGGTGATCACCTGCACTGCGGCAGCCAAGTTGAGTGAGCTAAAGTCTTCATGAGAAGGGATATGTACGTGGAAATTACACAAATGTAACTCCTCGTTTGTAAGGCCACGATCTTCACGGCCAAATACAAAAGCAACTTGATGTTTTGGCAGTTCGGCTAAGGCCTGCGCAGCTGTTTGGCGAGGATCCAGCAAAGGCCACGGAATATTGCGACTGCGCGCACTAGTACCTACCACTAAACCACACCCCTCTATGGCTTGTGCTAAGCTGCCAACCACTTGCGCATTTGCCAACACATCTTTAGCACCCGCTGAACGCGCATCGGCTTTACCACTGGGAAACTCTTGCGGGTCAACCAATACCAAATTGTGAATGCCCATGTTTTTCATGGCTCGGGCAACGCCACCAATATTGCCAGGATGTGAAGTATTTACCAAGACAATACGCGCATTGGCCATTAAATTTTGCATGGGAGCCACTAACCTAAAAAATGAATAAATTTTGAAGTTGCGATAATAGCTATATTCCACCATTTTGTCGTGGCTGGAGCGCAATTCTCCAGCCGTAATAGGTTTTTTTTACCACTTTTTTGCTATACTCCGCGCCATCGACGTATTTGCGTCCCGTTCTTTATAAACTTTAAGGTAATTCCCCCATGCTTCCGCTAATTAACATTGGCCTGCGTGCCGCGCGTATCGCTAGCGAACAACTCGTCAGATCAATGGAACGACTAGATCTTATTCACGAAGAAGGCCAGGAGCTCGATGTCCATTTGCGCAAGCAATGTGAAGGTGCAGAACGCACCATTGCCTATGAAATTCACAAGGCCCACCCAGAACAAGGTGTTACTGGCTCTATAGCTGGTGAGATGAATGCGCCAGCAGAAGCACCAAGCAAAGCATGGCGTATAAGTGCTATTGACGGCCTTGACCAATATGCCCATAGCCTACCCATGTTCACCTTGACCATGGCCTGCTACGAAGAGGGAAAATTAGCCCATTCTATTATTATCTGTCCTTCCAGCGGTGAAGAATTCTGCGCCAGCAAAGGCCGCGGCGCTCAGCTTAATGGCCGCCGTATTCGGGCCAGTAAGCGTGCCACACTGAAAGGAGCGCAAATATTCGGTGGTGGTAACCAAAATCGTGAAGACCTAACGGATTTCGATCGTGGCCAAGCCATTTCTCGCAACTTGTTTAGCCAAGGCGCTACCAACTACGCTCAACTGAGCAACAACATGGCATTGGCTTACACTGCCGCTGGCCGCTTAGATGCCTTATGGCATAGCAGTTTAGATGACACTGCAGACGCTGGTTTATTGTTGATATTGGAAGCTGGGGGTTTAGCTGCTGATTTTACTGGCGGTGCTGCCTTGAATAAGGGAGAGCTGGTCTGTGCTAACCCTAAGCTGCTTAAACTCATGCTTAAAACAGTACATAGCGCTTGATTGTAAACCGATAAGCATGTGATCGTGTCGTCACTGAACTCGAAGAGACATGGATTCTTCGCTGCGCTGCCATAGACTTTATTGTCTTTGCTAGCGCAGCGAAGCGATCAACTAAGGCCGCTCTAAGTCCTCATCAAAACCCTCACCCTCTTCGAAGCCTTCACCCTCTTCAAAGCCTTCGCCTTCTATGACTTCTTCTTTAGGCGGAACAATTAGATCTTCTTGGCTAATACCAAGCAACAACAACATGTTGGCCGCTACGTAAATAGATGAGTAGGTTCCCACCAATACGCCAATGATTAATGCAAACGCAAAGCCATGAATCAACTCACCACCAAACAATAATAGCGACATTAACACCAATAGCGTGGTGATGGATGTCACCAAAGTACGGCCCAGTGTCTGTGTGAGGGACTCGTTAATAATTTCAATGGTCGTACCCTTGCGCATTTTACGGAAGTTCTCTCGAATCCGGTCAGACACAACAATAGTATCGTTCAAGGAATAGCCAATGACCGCCAAAATAGCAGCCAATACCGTTAGATCAAAATCCAGTTTAAATAACGAGAAGATCCCCAATACAATAAGCACGTCGTGGACTAAAGCAACCACTGCACCCACAGAGAATTTAACTTGAAAGCGCAGGGCCACGTAGATCATCACAATAGCCAAAGCAAGCAGCATACCTAAGCCACCTTGTTCTGTGAGTTCCTCACCTACTTGAGCGCCAACATACTCAGAACGACGAAGCTCAACCGACGAAGTTGAAGCAGATTGCAAGGCAGTGAGTACTTGCTCACCAACTTTGTCGTTAAATGTTTGCCCAAGACGAACCAGAACATCTTTTTCGGAACCAAAGTTCTGCACCACGGCATCATCAAATCCAGCACCCTGCAACTGATTACGCACATCAACCAAACTAGGTGCTTGCTCATAGCCTACTTCGATTAACGTACCACCAGTAAAATCCAAACCAAACTGTAGCTGGTTAACTGCTAGGGAGACTAATGCACCTAAAACAAGGGCAATGGACATAGCTCCTGCTATTTTACGCAGGGACATAAAGTTAATAATTTTCATGTCGCTCATTTAACTGCTCCCATAAACAAAGGCCATATTTTAATGTCAGTGATTTTTTTGCCACCGTAAACACCATTCACCATGGCACGACTCACCATAATGGCTGTAAACATGGAGGTAACAATACCAATAGATAAGGTTACTGCGAAGCCTTTAACGGGGCCAGTACCGACCGCATATAAGATAACCGCCACCAACAAAGTAGTAATGTTGGCATCGAAAATAGTGCTGAAGGCTCTTTCGTAACCTGCATGGATAGCCGATTGTGGCGCCATACCCGCTTTTAATTCTTCTTTAATACGCGAGAAGATGAGCACGTTAGCATCTACCGCCATACCCACCGTAAGCACAACACCCGCAATACCTGGTAAAGACAGGGTAAAGCCAAGCAAAGACATCACTGCGGCTACTAACAGTAAGTTGAAGGCCAAGGCCACATTGGCAATGACACCAAAGACACTATAAAAAGCCAACATAAACACAACCACAAGAGCTAAACCAATTTGTACAGAGGTCAAACCAAGATCAATATTCTCCTGGCCTAAACTGGGTCCCACGGTACGCTCTTCAACAAAATACATCGGGGCCGCTAAAGAGCCAGCACGCAACAACAAAGCTAATTCGGAAGCTTCACCCGCGCCATCAAGCCCAGTAATACGGAAGCTGTTACCTAAGGCGGTTTGTATAGTGGCCAAAGAAATGATGCTTTTCTCTACATAGGATTGGCGTTGATCAACCAACTGGCCGTCCACTTCCACTACTTTTATACGCGACTTATGCTCTACAAACACCACAGCCATCCGCCGCTTAACGGCATTTCGCGTAATACGATTCATCAGCTTACCACCCTGACTGTCAAGATCGATATTCACTTGAGGCGAGCCAGTTTCATCAAAATTAGATTGGGCATTAGAGACGCTAGTACCACTAATAATGAGGCCTTTTTCTAAGGTTGCTTTACGATTAGGGTCAGACCTAAAGGTAAACTCTTCTGTGGCAACACTAGCGGTGCCCGGCTTGGCTTCAAGTCGGAACTCTAGGTTTGCTGTGGCGCCTAACACACGCTTGGCCGCAGCTGTATCTTGCACACCTGGTAGCTGCACAACAATACGGTTACGACCTTGGCGCTGCACCAAAGGCTCAGCCACACCCAGTTCATTAACACGATTGCGCAAAGTGGTTAGGTTTTGATTAACAGCGTAATTCTCAATTTCACGAACAGTGGATTCATTAAGGCTAACAAGAAGGTAATAAGCACTGTCTGCGTCTTCAGTACTCATCAAAAATTCATTATAACTAGATTTAAGCTGAGATCGTGCTTGATCTCGAACTTCTGCGTCCATAAATTTAATACGCAAGCTGCCGTCCACTTCGCGAGAAACAGCACGGTAACGTAGTTTTTCAGCACGCAATGAGGTTTTAATTTCACTCACGTATACGTCTAAGCGCTGTGCAACTGCCTGCACCATATCAACTTCAAGCAAAAAGTGTACGCCACCACGCAGGTCCAAACCGAGCTTCATGGGACCAGCGCCTAGGTTGGTTAACCAATCAGGGGTGGTGGGGGCAAGGTTAAGTGCAGTAACGTACTTATCACCTAAAGCATCACTCAAAACTGCTTTAGCATGTAATTGAGACTCGGAATCAGCCACACGCACTAGTACGTTTTTAGCCGTTAACTCAACGCTGATAATATTTAAGTCAGCCTTATCCAAGGCATCAGCTGCTTCATTAAGCACCTGCTCATCAATTAACGTGGCGCTTCTCGCTCCAGAGATTTGTATAGCCAGATCATCTGGGTATAAGTTTGGCAGAGCGTAAAGCCCACCGAGGGCCAAGCCAACAATAATAAGTAGGCTTTTCCATAAGGGATAATGATTTAACACAGGCTTTCCTTGAAAAACGAGTCATAAAAAAAGCCTCATTGCCAGCCACAAACGGCCAAAACAACCAAGGCTTTAACACCACAAAATTAAATAGACTTAATAGTGCCTTTTGGCAACACAGAAGCCACGGCAGCTTTTTGGAAATGAGAATCCACACCATCAGCTAGGGTGATGGTAACAAAATCATCACTCACTTTAGCCACTTTACCAATCATACCGCCGTTGGTTACCACCTCATCACCTTTGGACAAACCGCCCATTAGGTTCTTGTGCTCTTTAGTTCGCTTTGATTGTGGACGCCAAATCATAAAATAAAATACGGCGGCAAAAATCACCATCATAATCACAAGAGAACCTGTATCCCCACCGGCTGCTGCTTCGCCTTCGGCCATGGCTGATTCAATAAAGAAACTCATATTATCTCCAACATTATTAACTAAAAAATAAATTATTTATTTAAAGCAGGCGTAGCTAAACCGCGCTTGCTGTAAAAATCATCGACAAAGTCGTCCAATGTACCCGCTTCCAGTGCTGTACGCAATCCTGCCATGAGCCGCTGATAGTAATGCAGGTTGTGAATGGTATTAAGCTGCGCCCCTAACATTTCACGACACTTATCCAAATGATACAAATAAGCCCGAGAAAAATGACTACAGGTATAACAATCACACTCTTTATCAAGTGGGCCAGGATCAGTCTTATGCACAGCGTTACGAATTTTCACCACCCCATTAGTAATAAACAGGTGTCCATTACGTGCATTACGCGTGGGCATCACGCAGTCAAACATATCAACACCGCGACGCACTCCTTCAACCAAATCTTCTGGCTTACCTACACCCATCAAATAGCGCGGTTTATCTGCAGGCAGTTTAGGCGCCGTATGGGTAAGTACCCGTAACATGTCGTCTTTAGGTTCACCTACAGACAACCCACCAATGGCAAAGCCATCAAAACCTATATCAGCCAATCCCTCGAGGGATTCATCACGCAGATGCTCATACATGCCACCTTGCACTATACCAAACAAGGCCGAAGGGCTTTCTCCGTGGGCGTCTTTACTGCGCTTTGCCCAACGCATAGAGCGGCGCATTGACGTTGCCACCTCGTCTTCAGTAGCTGGGTACGGTGTGCATTCATCAAAAATCATCACCACGTCCGAACCTAATTCTTGCTGCACCTGCATAGATGATTCTGGCGTCATAAAAACGGTATCACCGTTAACGGGTGACTGAAACTTCACACCTTCTTCGTTAATTTTGGCACCCAAGCTAAATACTTGAAAGCCGCCAGAATCCGTAAGAATTGGTTTTTGCCACTGAGTAAAGTTATGCAAGTCACCATGCAGCTTCACCACTTCAGTTCCTGGGCGTAACATTAGATGGAAGGTATTACCTAATATAATTTCCGCACCGGTGGCCTCAATATCTCTAGGCAACATACCCTTTACTGTGCCATAGGTGCCCACAGGCATAAAACACGGAGTTTCTACCGAACCACGGGGAAAACTTAATCGACCACGACGCGCCTCACCACTTTGGGCCAGACGTTCAAACTTCATAAAACAACTGCGACTCATGTCCTCTCCAAAGCAGAAGATTTTGGTGTCACTAACATGGCATCACCATAACTAAAAAAACGATAACCGTGCTCAATAGCTTGGGCGTAAGCATTCATAACACAATCTCGGCCTGCAAAAGCGCTGACCAACATCAACAAGGTCGATTCAGATAAATGAAAATTGGTCAGCAAGGTATCGACACTTTTAAAACCATACCCTGGGTAAATAAATATATGTGTTTCACCCTTAAACGGTGTGATTTCGCCATTAGCACTGGCACTTTCTAGAGCCCTAACGCAAGTGGTACCCACAGCAATGACTCTGCCACCTTTGGCTCTGGTATGTTTCACAGCGTTACAAACTACCGCACCCACTTCCACGATCTCACCATGCATATGATGGTCCTCAAGACGCTCAACCTTCACGGGCTGAAACGTACCCGCACCTACGTGTAATGTAACGTAAGCCAAATTCACACCTTTAGCCGCTATAGCATCCAACAGGGGCTGATCAAAATGTAACCCTGCCGTAGGCGCGGCCACGGCACCATGATATTTGCCAAATACAGTTTGATAGCGATCACGGTCTGCCGTGTCGTCAGGACGGTCGATATAAGGGGGCAATGGCATATGGCCTAAGCGCTGTAATACATCTAACGCAGCTTCACCCTCATCTAGAACGAGTTCAAATAAGGCATCGTGACGCGCAACCATGGTGGCCCACACTTCACCTTCTAACAATAATCGAGCACCTACCTTAGGTGATTTACTCGCACGTACATGGGCTACAAAGTTACGCTGGCCCAGAAGTCGCTCAACCAACACTTCGATCTTGCCACCAGACTCTTTCGCACCGAACAAGCGTGCAGGGATAACCTTAGTATTATTCAATACTAACAAATCATCCGCCTGAATAAATTCAAGCAAATCAGTAAAGCCACCGTGGGATACTGCGCCAGATTCACCATGCAACTGCATCAACCGACTCGCCGTGCGTTCCGGAGCTGGGTAGCGAGCAATAAGCTCATTAGGGAGATGAAAACTAAAATCAGAAACTTGCATGAGGTCTTGATGGGGGCTGTTGGTGAAAATCCCAAGGCCTAGGTCATTCGGCCTGCCATAATAACAAAATAGGCAGCTGCAGCACAGGCGTATTTGGCGTTTCTTTGAGGCATTAGAATTTGAACCTCACATTTGGACTATGAAATGCTCATATTTTATAGTCATCCTCTTTAGTGATCCAACCCATGGTTAATTGATCAAAAACAAGATAAATAGTTATCGAAGCGTTGACGCTAAAAGATAACTCTGTATAATCCGCCCCTCAATGTGCCAGTGTGGTGAAATTGGTATACACGACGGATTCAAAATCCGTTGCTTAACGGCGTGACGGTTCGAGTCCGTCCACTGGTACCACGCATATTGTATTAAAGATCAACAACTTATATGGTGTTGATCTTTTTTTTGTCTTGAGTTTCTTGTAAGAAATCCATGTCACAGTCATGTCACACTTGTTAGATTAAACTGACACCACAGAGACTGTGCTGGCGCTGGGCGCGTCAGGGCAGTCAGGGGTGTCACACTGAAAACACTACATTCCTTCACACACACCCGTACCTTCCGTACAACACACAAACAGCATCTCTTTATATATTAATATCCAATTTACCCCTGACACCCTTGACTTCACTGCCCGCTGTAGAGATGTTAATTATTCGACGACTGCAGTCGCTTCGATTTCAACCAGAGCTTGGTCCTCAATAAGATCTGCAACTTGCACCATAGTCATGGCAGGAAAGTGACGACCAATAACCTTTCTAAAAACATCTCCTAGGGCCTTTTGATGCTTCAGGTACACTTGTTTATCCACTACGTACCAGGTTAAGCGAACCAAATGTTCTGGCTTGGCATTGGCTTGAGCGAGCACTTCAACAATGTTCATTAACGTTTGCTCGCATTGAGCCACAAAGTCTTGAGTTTCGAATATCTGATTTTCATTCCAGCCAATTTGCCCACCAACAAAAATTTGCTGACCTTGAGACATAACACCGTTAGCGTAGCCTTTGGCTGGTTTCCAGTGAGGAGGATTAAGTAATTTCATGTTATTTCCTTATGAATAAGTATCAGTTAGTTTGTTGAAGTTTGAGTGCTCACTCCAAGGCGTTGGGCGCCCATTTTTTTGCTCAACAAGCACCAAGGTTGTTTCGTTGGTGAGGCGAAGTTGTTCATCACAACTCGCGGAAATATTCAATTGTAAGCTGGTGTTACCACACGTACGCACCTCCATCTGAAAAATCAAACGATCTCCTAAGTGACTAGGTGCGTGGAACTTGGTTTCGGTTGCTACTGTGGGCACACTCAGGCCAAGCTGCAAGTGCATTTCGTTAAAAGGCACCTCTACTTCTTGTTCAAACCATGTTTCAACACAGGCATTAATCATTTCAAAATAACGTGGGTAGAATACCATTCCAGCAGGGTCACAATGCTGGAATAATACGCGGTGGTGGAATTTGAAAGGTGTCATCATTATATCCCTAAATAACGGTCACGAAGATCCGCGTTAAGTTCCTCCGGTGCCCCTTGCCATACAGTGGAGCCCCTTTCAAGAAGCACGCATAAATCGGTTATGGGCAACAACTCTGCAAGCGATTTATCAATTAACAAAATTGATTGACCAGCATCTTTTAAGCTAGCCACAATGTGCCAGATTTCTTGCCTTATAACAGGAGCTAAGCCCTCCGTGGCCTCGTCTAGAATGAGTAGTTTAGGGTTGGTTAATAGCGCCCGACCGATGGCTAACATTTGTTGTTCACCACCGGATAAGGTGTTGGCGTACTGGTCTAGACGTTCCTTCAATCGCGGTAACAAACCACACACTTTTTCTAGGGTCCACTCTCCTTGTGTCGCTGCCACTAAGAGATTTTCACGCACTGTTAAATTAGCAAAACATCGACGCCCCTCCGGCACTAAACCAATACCTAGGCGGGCAATTTTATAACTAGCCATTTGACCACAATCATGGCCGTTAAAATGAACCTCCCCAGAGGTGCAACCCAAGAGTCCACATACCACATTCACAGTGGTGGTTTTTCCCATACCGTTACGCCCCATTAGAGCAACAACTTGGCCTGGAAGAATGGTTAAGTTGACGTCAAATAAAGCCTGAGCAACACCGTAATGCGCAGTAAGCTTTAATACTTGGAGTAGCGGCTGAGTCATGGGGCCACTCCCAAGTAAGCGGTTTGCACTTGCTCATTATTGCGTATGCTATCCACGCTTCCAGTGGCAATGATACGACCGTAGTCCAGCACTGTAATACGGTCGGCAAGAGCAAATACTGCAGCCATATCATGTTCTATTAGTAAAATAGGGGCTTGTAGACGCATTTCCTTTAATCTTTCTATAAGATTTTTGACCCCAGCAGGATCCATGCCAGCCATAGGTTCATCCAGTAAAAATGCCTTCGGTTCTAATGCCAACGCCATAGCAATTTCCAATTGCCGCCTTTCTCCATGTGATAGAGCTGATGCTGGTAGGTGGTGGCGTTCTGATAGTCCCACTTGCTCTAGATAGTTGTGGGCTTGCGCTAATAACCTCTGATCGTCTCTGACAGCAGCAAAAAAACTAAAACTAGAGCCACTGCGGGCCTGCACAACTAAGAGCAAGTTATCGACACAGCTATACTCCATGATCAAAGAAGATACTTGAAAAGTTTGGGCTAAGCCCGACTTGGCTCTGTTAGCGGGGGATAATTGATTGATGGCTTGACCCAAAAAACGAATCTGACCCTGATCAGGTTGAATGTAACCCGTTATTTGTTTAATAAGTGTGGATTTTCCGGCACCATTGGGACCAATCAAGGCATGAATTTCGCCAAAATTAAGCGTCAGGCTAAGGTCTTGTGTAGCTTGAATAGCGCCAAAGCTTTTGCTTAAATTGGTGATTTCTATTACAGGGTTAGGCATTTTTTTGTTCTCTGCTTAATAAGCCGATTAGGCCACCTCTAGCGAACAGCACCACACCAAGTAATAGCAGGCCTAAGAAAAACTGCCAATACTCTGTCCACCCCCCAAGGAGGGCCTCGCAAAGGATAAATAAACCAGCCCCTGCCAAAGGTCCGTAAAGCCGCCCCAAGCCGCCCAAAATAACAAAAATCATAATTTCACCCGAGGTGTGCCAAGAAAACATGGTAGGACTCACAAAACGGTTGAGGTCGGCAAACAGGGACCCCGCTAATGCGGTAATAGTGGCGGAGATGACGAACGCAGTCAGTTTGATGCCCAAGGGGTTGATGCCAATAGAGGTAACCCGAGTTTCATTTTGCCGCAAGGCTTGCAATGCATTGCCAAAACGTGAATTCTGTAATCGAGACACCCCCCACAAAGTGATTAATAGCAGCGTGCAGCAGATCATAAAGAACTGTATTGGCTGGAGCGTATTGAGGCCCGGAAAACCATTACGTACATAGATGGGTAATCCATCTTCGCCGCCATAAGTGGGCCAAGAAATGGAGAAATAGTAGATCATCTGAGCAAACGCCAAAGTGATCATAATAAAATAAACACCGCTGGTGCGTAAGCTGAGCAAGCCAATAAAAACTGCAACTATAGCTGCAATTAACATCGCTAGCGGCCAAATAATGAGCATGTGGGTGGTGCCCATAAAACCACTAATTATAGGTTCGGAGTTGAACGCATGGCTTGCGAGAATTCCGGTGACGTAGCCACCTATACCAAAGAAAGCGGCATGACCAAAAGAAACCATACCTCCTAGGCCTAAGGCAAGATTCAAGCCAACACCAGCTAAGGCCAAGATAGCGATTCGAGTTGCCAGCGATACATAATAGGGTTCGTCTAGCCAATGGGCCAACCAAGGCAGCCCTACTAAAAGAGCTATCATGATTCGGTTTAGATATTTCTCTGACATATAATTATCCATGAGCAGGGAACAAACCTTGGGGTTTGAATATTAAGATTATGATCATTAACAGATAGATGGCAATAGAGGCCAGTGCCGCCCCCAAGGTATTAGCAAAGACTGGATCTAGTATCAATTGCAACAGCTGGGGTAAGTAACCACGGCCCAAAGTATCAACCATGCCTACAATAATGGCCCCAACTAAGGCTCCTCTAATAGATCCAATCCCCCCAATAACTACCACTACAAAGGCGAGGATCAGCACAGGTTCACCCATGCCGATATCCACTGATTGAATGCTTCCTACTAAGGCTCCAGCAAAGCCAGCCAGCGCGGCTCCTAGGGCAAATACTAACGTGAAAATTAAGCTAATATTTATACCCAAGGCTGCCGTCATTTGACGATCTGCAGCACCGGCACGAATTCGCATACCGATACGGGTTTTGTTGATCAGTAGGTAAATTCCTACGGCCGTCAGTAACCCTAATACAATAATAAAAAGTCTATATCTAGAATATTGCAGTACGCCAAACAGATTGATTGCACCATAAAATATTTCAGGTACATCAAGGTATAAAGGATATGATCCGAACAGCCATCGCATGGCTTCGGAACTAATTAAAATAAGAGCAAAAGTGGCGAGGACCTGATCAAGGTGTTCCCGCTGATACAAGCGTCTCATGACGCCAATCTCAATAAGCGCACCAGCTGCTGCTGCAACTACCACGCTGGCCACAAGGCCAAGCGTAAAAGAGCCAGTCCAACTGGCAACAGCAGCACAAGCAAAGGCGCCTATCATATACAAAGAACCATGGGCCAAGTTAATCAGGCCCATAACACCAAAAATAAGGGTTAACCCTGCCGCCATTAAGAATAGCATGATGCCTAACTGTAAACCGTTGAGGCATTGCTCTAAGAACAGAATGGCACCCATACTAGTGTCTCCATAATAAAGCGGCACTGATGTGCCGCTTGCGGTTCAGTAAAAATTACAGCGCGCAGTCTGCTGCGTACGCATCTTGGTGGTCCTTCAGAGCTACGCCAATGATTTTGTTGGTTAGCACATCACCTTGCATCACCACCTCACGCACATATATGTCCTGAATAGGGTGTTGATTGTTACCAAAGCGGAAGTTGCCGCGCACTGAATCAAACTGAGCCGACCTGATAGCTGCTCTAAAAGCATCCTTATCGTTAATGTCGGAAGACTGCATGGCAGACAAGATCAGATTAGCAGTATCGTAGCCTTGGCTTGCGTACAAGGAAGGAAGTCGACCATAGGCGCTTTCAAAGTCAGCAACAAAAGTTTTATTCGCGGCGTTGTCTATATCTTTATTCCACTGTGAGGAGTTTCTGACACCTAAGGCAGACTTGCCCACGGCCTGAAGAATACCTTGATCAAAGGAGAACGCTGGACCCATCAATGGTATGGTCATACCTGCTTGAGAGTATTGCTTCATAAAGGAGATACCCATACCTCCTGGAAGGAAAAAGAAAACGCTATCGGCACCGGATGCTCTAATTTGAGCAATTTCGGCTGCATAATCGGTTTGACCCAGCTTAGTATAAAGCTCCCCTGCTAGCTGCCCTTGATAGAATCGCTTGTAGCCCGTTAATGCATCCTTACCGGCAGGATAATTAGGTGCCAAAATAAAACTATTTTGGTGCTCTTCACCGTTAGCATAGCTACCCATGGCTTCATGTAAATTATCATTTTGCCAAGCCACGTTAAAATAGTTTTTGTTGCAACCTTTGCCCGCTAAAGCAGATGGTCCTGCGTTAGGTGACAAATATAGTATGCCCTGGTTAACGCTACTTGGCACCACGGCCATGGCTAAGTTTGACCAAATGATGCCGGTAAGAATATCAACCTTATCTTTTTGGATCATTTTATCGGCAATTTGAACAGCCAGTGAAGGCTTGCGACCATCATCTTCGATGATAACCTCTAGGTCACTGTTATTTGCCTTATTGACAGCTAACATAAAGCCGTCTCGCACATCTACACCTAGGCCGGATCCTCCACCAGACAACGTGGTGATCATTCCGACTTTAACTGGACTAGCTTCAACTTGTGGCGCTAAGCACAAGGCCGCACTTAACATACTGGTAATCAATTGCTTTTTCATAGCAGAACTCCCTATTTTGGTTTTATTTTTAGACCTGCGGCGACCCTAGTAACTATAAGTTACTATAAGTTACTACAAGACTTTTAATTTGAAACGTTGGATTTTTCCTGTTTCAGTTTTGGGTAGCGCATCAATAAAATGCACTAACCGGGGATACTTATAAGGTGCAATGGTGTTTTTGACATAGTCTTGCAGCTTCAGTATTAGCTCATCGGAAGCTTGGTAAGTTTCATTTAGTACAATATAGGCATTCACAAGTTGGCCACGGTGCTCATCTGGGGTACCAATAACCGCACATTCAGACACGGCTTCATGGCCTAGTAAGCAGTCCTCCACTTCTGGCCCAGCGATGTTATAGCCAGAAGATAGGATCATGTCATCGGTACGTGCTGCAAAGTGAAAGTAGCCATCTTTGTCTTGAAAAAATGAGTCACCTGTAAGGTTCCAGCCATCAACCACATAGTTAGCTTGGCGCTCATCATTCAAATATCGGCAACCCGTTGGACCGCGCACAGCAAGCTTCCCTACCTCGCCTCGAGGCATTTCTTGCATGTGTTCATCTACTATTTTTGCCTGGTAACCACTGATAGGCTTGCCGGTACAGGCAGGATGAGCGTCGCCAACACGGTTGGACATAAAAATATGTAACATTTCTGTGGCGCCAATGCCATCGAGCATTGGTTTCCCAGTTTTGGCTTGCCAATCCTCAAACACAGAAGCAGGTAATGTTTCACCTGCAGACACAGCAATCCTCAGACTAGACAAATCTGCTCCTTCGTCCATAGCGTTTAACATCACACGATAGGCTGTCGGGGAAGTGAAACAGATAGTTGCCTTGTAGGTTTCAATAATATTGATCATCTCCTTTGGCGACGCAGTTTCCAGCAAAATAGCAGTGGCACCAAAACGTAATGGAAAAATTGCCAAACCACCTAGACCAAAGGTAAATGCTAAAGGAGGTGATCCTACAAATACGTCATCTGGTGCCACTTGCAGTATTTCACGAGCGTAGCCATCCGCAATAATAAGTAAGTCGCGATGAAAGTGCATAGTAGCTTTTGGTTTACCTGTCGTCCCTGAGGTAAAGCCTAATAAAGCCACATCGTCTGCACTAGTGGCAACAGCCTGAAAGCGTACAGGTTTATTGAGCGCCGCTCGGTCTAATTCAGCATCAAAATTCGCTGTACCATCAAAACCAACGACTTGCTGTAATATATCGCTGGTTTGGGCACAAATGTCCATTTCATCCATTAAGCGAGTGTCACATAAAGCCAGTTTAATATTTGCCAGATCAACAATTTGACTGAGCTCACCTGCTCTAAGCAACGGCATAGTATTCACCACCACTGCCCCTGCTTTTGTTGCGGCTAGCCAACAAGCCACAAGTGCAGGATTATTCGCGGCCCGTATCAATATGCGATTACCTGATTGAATGCCGTAATCATCCACCAAAGCATGAGCTAAACGATTGGTCCAATCAGAGAGTTCTTTATAGGTACGCATACGACCATTACCGATTAACGCAACATGATCACCAAATCCTCGTTCAACCATGTTGTCGGTAAGCTCCACAGCAACATTGAGTTGTTGAGGATAGGCATATTGGTTAGCATTGAGCTCAGGCCATTGGTGCTTAGGCGGTAAATTGTCACTAGAAAAAGTATCCACATGGCCAGAAGTTAATAATGTCATGAACGTGCTCCTGCTTGTAATTGCTTGGCAATAATTATCTTTTGTACATCTGTGGCGCCTTCATAAATGCGCAAAGCTCGAATTTCCCGATATAAGCACTCTACCGTAGCGCCAGTTCTTACCCCTTCTGCACCATGAATTTGTACTGCTTGATCAATCACCTTTTGGGCCATTTCTGTTGCATAAAGTTTGGCCATAGCCGCTTCTTTAGACACCCTAAGTACACCTTGATCTTTGGTCCATGCTGCGCGATAAACCAGCAATGCCGCCGCATCAATTTGTGTGGCCATATCCGCCAAGTGCCCTTGCACCATTTGTAGGTCGTTTAATGGGGCACCAAACAAGCGTCTGTTTTGGCTGCGTTCTAAGGATTCATGTAATGCTCGCCGGGCCATGCCCACAGCCGCAGCACCAACGCTTGAGCGGAAAATATCGAGCACAGACATAGCCACTTTAAAACCATCTCCAGCTTGGCCAAGTAACTGACTCGCATTAACCGTTACATTGTTAAACGACAGCCTAGCTAGCGGGTGAGGAGCAATGGTATGTAATCGCTCTGCTACTTTGAGACCAGGACTATCAGTTGCCACTAAAAATGCGGACAGGCCTTTGGCACCTGCTGCTTCTCCAGTGCGTGCAAAGACGCAATATACATGGGCAATGCCACCGTTAGAAATCCAGGTCTTTTCACCGTTAAGTATGTAGTGATCACCATCGAATGTGGCACTTAACTCGATATTAGCGACATCGGAACCAGATTGTGGTTCGGTTAGAGCAAATCCTGCTAGGACCTCACCCGCCCGGGTTTTATACAGCCATTGCTGCTGGTCTTTGGTACCAAAGAGGCTAATTGCGCCTGTACCGAGGCCTTGCATGGCAAAGGCAAAATCAGCTAAGGCGTCATGCCGCGCCAAGGTTTCACGGATTAGGCACAAACTACGCACATCTAGCGCCTGTACCGAGGATATCTCAGGATCAATGGCGCTGTGTGTAAGCCAGCCTCCATCGCCTAACATTTGCACCAACTTGATGCAGGCCTGATCAATATCGCTATGATCAACTGGCAAGTGGGTCTCGCACCAAAGCTCTAGCTGTAAGGCCAGTTGGCGGTGATGAGCGTCAAAAAATGGCCAGTTTAGAAAACTAGTGTCGCGTTGCATGATCAATCACCCTCGAAGCAAGGTTTCTGCTTGTTGATAAACGCCTTATAGGCACGGCTGAAATCTTTCGTTTGCATGCACAGTGCTTGTGCTTGTGCTTCGGCTTCGATGGCTTGCTCGGGCGCCATATTCCATTCGTGATTAAGTTGGGTTTTTGTCATCATATGGGCGAAACTGGGTCCCTCAGCGATTTTCTTCGCCATTTTACAGGCTACTCCCTTTAGCTCTTCAGCTGCCACAATTCTGCTGTAAAACCCCCAACGTTCGCCTTCTTCTGCGCTCATCATTCTTCCTGTAAAGAGCAAATCGGCGGCTCGAGATTGACCAATAATACGCGGTAAAATGGCGCAAGCTCCCATGTCACATCCACCCAACCCCACCCGTGTAAAGAGAAAGGCTGTTTTCGCTTCAGGTGTTGCTATACGCATGTCGCTGGCCATTGCAAGGATAGCTCCAGCACCAACGGCAACACCATCAACAGCTGCAATAATGGGTTTTCCACAAGCAAGCATGGATTTAACTAAGCCACCCGTCATACGGGTGAATCGCAGCAAACCTTTGGTATCCATGTCTAACAAAGGGCCAATAATGTCGTGTACATCACCACCGGAGCAAAAGTTGCCCCCATTAGACAATATGACAATGGTTTTGATGGCGTCTTGCTGCGTCACTATGAGAAACAGCGTTGTAAGTTCGGCATAGCTGTCGAATGTGAGTGGATTCATACGCTCTGGCCGATTAAGGCGTATATAGCCGATGCCCTGGTCACAATGCCAGTGGAAATGGTGGGCTGTAAAGTTGTCTAACTCGCTCATGGTTGTGTCACTCCAAACTTAGTAAGTTTTTCTAGTAGTGAAATTAGCGTGGCTGAATGCTCAGTGCTTAAGGGGGTCATAATGTCATCGATCCATTGTGCGTGGAGTTGAGCCAAGTGTTCAAATTCTTTTTTTCCATTTGGAGTAAGGCAAACCTTTTGAGCGCGGCGATCTAGAGAATCTTGTGCGCGCTCAATCATCCCATCCTCAACCAGACGATTAACAATGCCAGTAGTGTTACCGTTGGACACCTTCAAAAATCTAGACAGTTGAGACATTCGTAGGCCGTCAGGGTGATGATCCAGTGCTGCCATGACATCAAACCTTGGCAAGGTGGTACCACACTCTCGCCTTAGCCGTTCTCGTAACATGGCCTCAACATTACTACTGGTTTTGAGTAGTTTCAGCCATACTCGAAGATGTTGGCGTGTATTATCTGCATAGTAATTAACCACCTATAGTGCACCTCCGTCCAACCTCAAAGCGTGGCCATTGCAGGCCGCGGTCTGACACATAAATACCACTGCAGCAGCCACTTCCTCTGTTTGAGTAAACCGGCCAATGGGGTTGTCTTTAAGAAGCTGCTGCTCCGCCTGTTGGCGATCAACAGAAGTAGCCTGCATGATCTGCTCGATACTACGCTGAAGCATAGGGGTGTCGGTAAATCCCGGACACACTGCGTTAGTAGTGATGTTTTTTGGCCCCAGCTCAATTGCCAAAGACTTGACCAAACCAATGACCCCGTGTTTGGCGGCGCTATAGGCAGAGGCATATTTGTAACCCCTCAGCCCTGCAGTGGAAGACACTGCAATTAGGCGGCCAACCCCTTGTGCTAATAGGTCGGGTAGAACCGCTTGAAAGGTATTGAAACACCCGTTAAGGTTAACGCCCATAGCATCTTGCCAGTCTTGTTGAGACAGCTTGATGAATGGACGAGCTTCGGCACTGCCCGCATTGGCTATAGCAATAGAAAACGGTCCGAACTTGTCACGTGCTTTACTCAATGCGGCATCTAAGGATGCTCTGTCAGTCACATCACATATCACAAACTGCGCGTTACGTAAGCTGGCCGCTAATTGTTTCAGCGGGGCCTCATTACGGCCACACAAAGTAAGCCAGCATCCTTGTGCATCCAGTTGTTGGGCGATAGCAAGGCCTACGCCTGAACCTGCGCCCGTCACTAGGGCGTGCTGATCCATTAAATTCATATTATTCCTTGCCTTTATCTGAAGTAGGTATTGAGCTAGCTTGTAATGCTTTTTGAGCTTCAATCTGGGCTAAGCGATGGAACTGGTCCTTACCTGGCCCATAAGGTAATGGCCATTGTTGTTCTTCATCACCCAGTTGTGCAGCTGCATGATGAGTCCAATTAGGGTTTGCAAGATGAGGACGAGCCAAACAAACCAAATCGGCACGGCCAGCCATAAGAATTGAATTGGCATGATCAGCTTCGAATATATTACCCACAGCCATGGTTGGTATGTCCGCCTCATGACGAATTTGATCAGCAAATGGCGTTTGGTACATACGCCCATAAACTGGTTTAGCTTGTTTGCTGGTTTGACCACTGGAAACATCGATTATGTCGGCTCCAGCTTCTTTAAACGCCTTAGCAACAGCCACTGCTTGTGAAGGATCCATGCCCATGCCTTCCACCCAATCATGAGCAGAAATACGCACTGACATAGGCATATCTTTGGGCAACACGTCTCTAATTGCAGTAAACACACGCAAAGGAAACCGGAGACGATTCTCCAAACTACCACCGTATTGATCTTCTCGTTCATTGGTTAGAGTAGTGATGAATGAAGACAATAAGTAACCATGAGCGCAGTGTAATTCAACCATATCAAAACCCGCTTCAAGGGCCATTTTGGCTGCTAAAACAAAGTCATTTAGTACTTGGCACATCATGACTTCAGTCATGGCCGATGGCGTTTGATTGCCTGCCGACCAAGCCACTGCGGAGGCTGCTTTTAGCGGCCAATTATTATTGAACTTATCACTAACGAGAGGAGCGTCCATTTTTTCCCAACCACGCTGGGTAGAGCCTTTAGGGCCGGCATGGCCAAGCTGTACACAAATTTTTGCTGCACTTTCTTGGTGTACAAAGTCGGTCACCCTGCGCCACGCAACACCATGCTCGGGCGCATAAAGGCCAGGACAGCCTATAGTGATACGAGCATCAGCGCTGGTGCATGTCATTTCCACATAGACCAGCCCTGCACCACCTTTGGCTAGGCTGCCATAATGCACCAAGTGCCAGTCTGTAGGACAACCCTCTTCGGCTTTGTATTGTGCCATTGGAGACACCACAATCCGATTGATAAGCTTAAGCCCACGCAACTTAAAGGGTGTAAAAATCGGACTGCGCTCAGTGACAAGGTTGTTACCTTGATGTTGAAACCATTGTTCTGCATCGGCTAACCACTTCGGATCACGAAGGCGCAGGTTTTCGTGGCTAATACGCTGTGATCGAGTGAGTAGCGCGTAACTAAACTGTACTGGGTCTAAATCTAGGTAACGTTCTATCTGCTCAAACCACTCCATAGAATTACGTGCCGCAGACTGTAAACGTAGCACCTCTAGGCGGCGATCATTTTCATACTTAGTGAAGGCATTGCGTAAGTCGGCTTCTTGCTCTATATAGTCTGCCAAGGCAATGGCACTGTCGAAGGCTAGTCGGCTTCCAGAACCAATAGAAAAATGAGCTGTTGCCGCTGCATCTCCCATGAGTACTAAATTTTTGTGCGACCAGCGATTGCACATAACACGAGGAAAGTTGATCCATGCCGATCCACGAATATGCTTGGCATTGGTCATTAGGCTATGTCCGCCTAGATGTTCTTTGAAAATATCCTCACAAATTGCAATTGATTCTTGTTGCGTCAGGTTCGCAAAACCAAATTTTTCAAAGGTGGTTTTACTACATTCCACAATAAAAGTGGCAGTGTCATCACTAAATTGGTACGCATGTGCCCAGACCCATCCGTGTTTTGTTTTTTCAAAAATGAAAGCAAATGCATCATCAAATTTTTGATGAGTACCCAGCCAGATAAAATGGCATAGGCGCTCATCAATTTGTGGCTCAAATACTGTAGCAAATTGAGTTCTCGCCTTGGACCTTAAGCCGTCTGATGCAACCACAAGATCATAGCTATCCATGTAGTCTTCATACTTTCCCGCTTCAGCTTCAAAGCGTAATTCAACACCTAGTTCCTGCGCCCTGTGCTGCAGTATTTGTAACAACTTCATGCGGCCAATACCACAAAAACCATGCCCGCCGGAAACCGAGCGCACGCCATCTTTAACAACTGCCACATCATCCCAGTAGGCAAACTCACCACGAATCGCTTGAGCACTAATGGGGTCGTTACGATCTACATTGGAGAGAGCCTCATCTGATAACACAACACCCCAACCAAAGGTATCGTCTGGCCGATTTCTTTCAATCACCAAAATCTGATGACTGGGATTGCGCAATTTCATACTGATGGCAAAATAAAGACCTGCTGGGCCGCCTCCGATACATGCTATTTTCATGAGTGTGTGCCTTAAAATCAGATCTTCATATATTTACTTTAAGCTTAAATTATATTATTTTAGGCTTAAAGTAAACGGCTAACTCACTAATTATTTGAACACGACGAGCGTGGTCAAAAGTGATTATGGTTAATATACTGGAATAAATTTCATTACTAAGACACCATATACCAGAGCAATAAACTAAACTGAATATCGGCCCCTATATAGGTTCCCTTATGCAGAGAAGGGGGTCTTCCCCGATTCTACTTTACGGATCCGAGATCTACGTTTAAAAGTTTGGAACCTTGTTTTAAGGGAGAATGGGGTGTAATTTCGTCTGCGCAGTAGTCTGTGTCTGCATCTTAAGGGCGCTAACGCGCCCCTCGTCGCTTCCGCGCCTATGAGTCTGCAGACAGTCCAAGGCATAGGGGACCATAAAGCACCGATGGTGTTTGCACTGAAAGTTTCACGGCAAGCCGCTCAACGTTAAGCGCAGCTATTAACAGCAGATAACTGTGCTATTCTGTCAGCCCCTAATAACTTAACCAGGTCAGCATCGCTCATGGAGCGCAAGTTGGCGGTGGTGTAGCCTGAGCTATTGACCGATTTGGTAACCTGGGTAAGCCCATGCAACCTCATCTGGCTTTGTACAGCGATCAAAAACTCACTAGCGGTCAATCAAGAGAGCTTTGCTTGCTCATGGTCCCAGTGACAGCGCCGTAGCGTATACGCAGCGTCTTTATCGAGTTGAAGCCGCTGATTAGCGGACCATTCCTTCATTTTCGGATGGTTCATCAACTTATGTGCCGATTACCGCGCACCCCTGACATTAGGACCAACCACACGTCGGTAAGCCTCAGCCGCGTTTGTGGGATCTTTAATCATCTCGGCAGCAAAGCGGGTTTGTAGCTGTGTAAGTTTTATTGCTGACATACGGATCACCTCAAAGTGCTGCTATTACTGGAGGACGCGAGTCCGGGCACTGGTAGCACATATTCTTGGAAAATCCGGTAACCTATTAATATACATTAAGAATATCTATCTTCTAATTATCATGAGAACCGCTACCATGCACCATGAATATTCTTACATTGTCCTCCCTAAATACACTTATTATTACTCGCTTAGAGTCCCGTTGGACATACGTGGACAATATAAGACCAAGCGTATTGCAGTAAGCCTTCGCACTCACTCTAAACGCGCAGCCTTAAGAGGCTCACAACAGGTCAGCATTCAGTTGGAAAACCACTGGAGTGCAATCCGAGTACAGCAAACTGATAGAATGCCCATAATTTGCTAATCACAGGCATAT
>Ga0209709_10000467_pt1 | contig 38501 bp, 41 predicted proteins | sample ArcticOcean_MG_C_2_FD_187435 | JGI IMG/M metagenome (GOLD analysis project Ga0209709, IMG submission 187435) | Marine microbial communities from western Arctic Ocean - ArcticOcean_MG_CB4_136 (SPAdes) (version 2) | ecosystem: Environmental > Aquatic > Marine > Oceanic | place: Arctic Ocean... | reverse complement strand
AAATTTTTATCAAATCCACCCAAAAGGGAACGAATTGAAAAATCGGTCGTTGGAATCATGAATTATTGCATAATGATATGTTAAAATTCTGTAGTTTTTAGGTATCGAACATAACACTATTGAGTCATAAATCTATTGATCAGTTTTAAAGGGGACTTCAAACATGCAAAAAAGACAATTGGCATGGTATCTCATTTTTGGTGGATTGACGATTATTTTATTGTCATTTGTCACCACAATATTATCATTCATCGGAAATCACCCTCTTTTGGGATTAGCTTTAATCGCCATTGGGGCAGGTGCATTTTTATTGGTTTTTGAATCGCAAGATTCACGATAAGCCAATTCTCATTTTCTTATTTAACTATTTAATCATCAAAGGATACAACACTATGAAACATGGAATATTTCCATTAATCATCCTTATCTCAATCGGATGTGGAACGGATACTAAACGTCCAAATGTTACGACATTATCAACTTTTAAAGATTCAACCAGTTACGCTTTGGGTGCAGATCTTGGTACTAACCTAAAACAACAAAAAGTTGAAATTGACTTTGACTTTTTTATGGCGGGACTATTAGATGGAATAGAAACGGATTCGGTTCTTTTGGATAAAAACCAACGTAGGGAGATGATGGTTGCGCTCCAGAAATTTGTTCGTGAAAAAGCTAATGAAGCAGGACAAACAAATTTGAAAACCGCAGATGAATTTTTAGATAAAAATATAACTGAAAATTCAGATGTAAAAGAAACACCTACAGGGTTACAATATAAAGTTCTCTTGGAAGGTGATGGCGAATCACCTGGAAAAACAGATAAGGTAAAAGTTCATTATATCGGTCGCCTTATTGATGGGGCAGAATTTGACAATTCAATTAAACGAGGTGAGCCTTCTTCTTTTGGACTGAATCAGGTCATTAAAGGGTGGACAGAAGGGCTGCAACTCATGAAAGTTGGTTCCAAGTTTGAGTTTTATATACACCCCAATTTGGGGTATGGAGCTCGTGGAAAACCCCCACTTATTCCGTCAAACAGTCTTCTGATATTTGAAATAGAATTACTAGAGATTATTACTGGCAAATAAACATTTAGAATAGATGATATTAAAAAAGGGACAGAAATGCCCCTTTTTTAATTTGTACCCCGGACAGGGCTCGAACCTGTAACATTCGCCTTAGAAGGGCGATGCTCTATCCAATTGAGCTACCGGGGCAATAAAATTTTCCAAGTAAGACTCGGGAGCGATGTGGCAGTTGTCTACCCGTCTGCTGGCGGGACCTATTGGGACATTAATTTAAATTTAATAGAAAATTATGGATAAGAAGTTACCAAGCAGATGGTTTTCATCATTCAAAAAAAACACTGAAAAAACCTGAAAATTTTCTCGTCGGGTGCTCGACGAGAAAATTCTTGACACTTACCAACGAGAAGTTGTACACTCTCCGTCGAGGGGCATAGAGATTTTCTCTCTATCCACTACCAAAAACAAACCAAAACTAACAATGGAGGTCTTAAATGGCTGAAACAGTAGCCTCTACAGGCGTAAAAAAAGATAAAGGATATTTGTATTATCTAGGTAAAAATGGCAATGTTTGGCGTTCACAGATGGCCCGTGCTGGGAAAGGCGGCGGAAATGCGGAAGAAGTTGCAGAAGCAAATGTAACCCGTGAATCAGGTTTTCTCTATTTCATTGATAAGAACGGAGATGTTGCACGTTCACCCATGGCAAGAGGCCGCAAATAGTCCTTTTACCATATTAACTGAAAAAGGCTCTCCTTTTCAGAGAGCCTTTTTTTTTATAAAACATTGTGTTAAGTTTGCTAAATTCCAATGGTTGATTGTGCCAATAATTCGAGGTAACACTCCTCCCTTAAAGAGAAAAATATTATGAAAAAAGTAATTATATACATTCTTGCTATGTTAATCCTTGCACCTATACAAGGTGAAGGGTTACAATTATTTGGCGGTAAAAAAACTTCCGACAAAAATGAAAGTAAGGATAAACAAGAAGAACCGGTTGTAGATAAGTCATCTACGAGAATCACTGGCAGAAAAAATATTGAATCAGTGATTCCTGTAAAACGAATTCCTGATGGTTGGGTCTTTCGTGATGAATTGTTGGCACCATGGGAATCAAATCTCCCAGCAGTTCTTTCAATTATTCCGGACACCACCGTTGAAGTAATATACCATGATGATAATCGCACAACCAAGGAAGGCTTTATCTTACCGATCAAACGCTCGTCTGTGGAATTTCAATACACATCCCGCCTGACGCATGAGCAAATCCGCCTTGAGTTTGTAAATGTGGATTTTATCTATAGTACTACGAATAACAATGATTCTCACTTTATCCTAGAAGGGATCACTAAAAAAGTAAAATTGAAAGATACAGGTTTTCCGCAATTAACTGCCGGTGATATTATTAAGCACAAGGTATTGATGGAGTATGGGACTCCCCGTGAATTCGATGGTGTATGGCATATTTATGAAGACAAAAAATCCACATATAAGGTTCGTGAATTAGATGAACGGAATATCAAAGTTGAAATAATGAGTTTAAAGGTAAATGATAAACTTGAAAAAGCCATTGATGATACCTATTCAAAACAAGGTATAGAATACAAAAAACGCTTGATGGTACAGGGAATCGATATTTAATCCGTGTTAGAGATCAAACTTAAAAAAAGGCCTTATAAAGGCCTTTTTTTATTACCAATTATTTTATGTTCGTTACTAAATGGTGGGGCATATTATCCTATAATTTCTTCCATTGAATTCTATGGAAATACCAAAACCATGGACTTTGTTATCGTGCGTGAAATCCAACATTCTTTGAATGTCCCTTTGGATAGTATTATTGCGGAGGCAGATAGAGACAGACTGGATAATCTAGGTACTTTCAGTGAAGTAAGTTGGAAGGTTGTCCCTTTGGAAGATGGCACTGGTATTCTATCATTTATCATTACTGAATCCATCCAAAAAACACCACCAGGTGCTTTACCGGCCTATGATGAAAAAACGGGATGGTCTCTTACGGGTGGATGGATCATTCAAAATTTCCGTGGGAGAAATCAAACTTTACAGCTTGGTGGGAGTATCGGTGGGCAGGATACTTACGGTATTAATTTTGCTGATCCATGGATGTTTGGGAATCATGTTTCTCTATCTTTAGGGATAGGAAGATCTCTTTTTCGCCACAATTTTTTAGATAGTGAATTGGATGTTGGCTCATTTCAAATGACTTTTGGACGATGGTTTGGAGAATCAATAAAATCATCTCTAGGCTTTGAGTTGGAAGAGAAGTCCTTTTTCAATGATAATACAGTATCAGATTATTATTATTACTTTTCTCCTCAGGTATCTATTAATTATGACACCCGCAATGTTTATTGGAATCCCGGGAAAGGTGTATTGGTATCTCATTATTTTTATTTCATGAATGGGATTGAACCTTCCGATTATTCTTTTTTGATTTGGCGTCAATCCTATTCCTTATTTATTAAACTGAATCAATCTGAGAAAAAATTAGTTTTAGCCTTGAACGGGACGGTCAAGAGAAAATGGGGAAAAAAAGAGGATGTTTGGCTTAATTATTTTGGCGATTCTTATACAGTTCGTGGTTGGGCTTTACCCAATCAGAAATTATTTAGTTCAGGAGATGAATCTTTTCGTTTTGGCCATGAGTCTGTTTATGCTTCCGTAGAATTAAGAAAAGATGTTATCCCCAAATATGCTACAAAATATGGCACTGAATTTGGATTGAGTCTCGTGGCTTTTTACGATGTTGGGATGATCGCTGAAGATTGGATTAATCTCCAAAATATGAAGCCCATGACTGGAACTGGATTCGGGATCAGGATTCCTTTTCCAATGGTAGATGCTATTAGAATCGATCTAGGGTGGGGTTATCGAGATGGGAAATGGAATTCCCCAACTCTCCATTGGGGTATTCAGCAAAAATTTTAGGATTTATTTTTAAATATCATTGCTTTCTCAAAACGGTTTTCTTCTCCGTTTCGAAGCCGGGAAATATTGGAGCGATGGGTATAGATAATGAAAAATGGAACCATCAAACTAAAAATTAAAAGTGATAGTTCTGCAGGTTCAATCCCAATAATTGGCAGCGTCAGTAACAATACCGGGAGGGAAGTACTAGCGATAATGGATCCTACAGACACATAACCTGTCAGCATTAAAGTAACTGCAAAAACCAGTATACAAAGTGGCACAGCCAGAGGGAACATAGCAATAAGCATTCCAGCTAAGGTGCCCACACCTTTACCACCCTTAAATCCTGCAAAGATTGTATAGGTATGGCCTAAAACAGCGCAAAACCCACATAATATTTGAAAAAGTCCCAGATCCGGAAGTGGGGTTGCATCAAAGAACATTTTGGCTAAATACGCTGCAGGGAGCCATCCCTTGAATATATCAAATACAACCACAACCAATGCCGGTTTCCAGCCCAATACACGGTACACATTTGTACCACCTGCATTTCCACTTCCATGCTCACGAATATCAATACCTTTTGTGATTCGTCCCATAATAATACTGGTGGGAAAAGAGCCAATAATATAACTGGCAAACAGGATCAAGATTAAAATAAAGTTCGGATTATTCATAAAGATCATCCTTTAACAATTGGACGGCAATCACCAGTGCTTGTGGACCTGCATGTACGCCTAGTGCTGGCCCAATCTCAGTAGAGATTACTTTTTCTGCTCCCAAAGATTCAAAATGATGTTCGGCATTTTCAGCGAGTTCCAGGGCATTTCCGTGGGCTAAACCCACTCGATAAGGACCGTCCGGTAATTTTGATGAAACAAATTTTACTAGTTTTTCTGCCTTATTTTTGGATCCGAAAGTTTTTCCTATTGAATTGATTCCATTCAAGGAAAAGGAGAGAATTGGGTTAATTTGAAGCAAATTGGCGATTTTCTTTTTATTGGCAGACAATCGACCTCCTTTCACCACATAATCTAGTGTCTCCAATCCGATATAAATGGTGGTATTCTCAACTGCCTGATGAATAATTTTCAAGATATCTTCTTTAGCTTTTCCTGATTTAACTGCTTCGGCTCCCCTAAGAGCAATCAACCCGATACCTATTGAACCGTTTTGAGAATCGATTAACTCAATGGGTAAATCTTCTGCATCTCTTGCAGCTAGTGTCGCTGATTGTAAGGTACCACTTACAGAAGCGGGCAAATGGATCGATATGACATTATTATAATGTCCGGTTAAAAACTGATATTGTCGCCGAAAATCACCCTGTGTTGGCTGAGAAGTTTGCGGATGGATTGAGTTAGTTTGGAGTTGGTGCCAGAATTCTTCTGAGGTGATGGTAACCTTGTCCACATGGTGTTCATCTCCAAAATTCAGACGAACGGGCACCATGTGGATATTGAATTCATCAATGAGATTTTCAGGAAGGTCACAGCCGGAATCTACCACAATTGCAATTTTTTCATGGCTTCCATGAGCATCTTTTTGTTGTTTCAGCATGTCATCTGCTTTTTCGCCACTAAGAGTTCCATATTCGTGCCCCAAGGTGAAAACCGCCTGTGGGTCATTCGTATGAATGTGGATCTTTGCTTTCTTTTTGGAACCGGCAAGAACGATACTGCTACCCAGATTCATCAATTGTTCTTTGAGTTTGATTCGGTCGATATCATCTCCGGCCACAAGGCATTCAGTGCAATATCTAAATTCATCGGACATTTCCACTTCAAAATTATCCACCGGTTCGGCAATTGATGAGGTGTCTACATCATCTTTTTCGCCTTGTTTGATAAAATGATTGATTCCTTCCAGGAAATCCACAAATCCCTGAGCCCCTGCATCCACCACACCAGCTTTTTTTAAGATTGCTAATTTTTCCGGTGTTTTCCGTAAGGATTCTTTCGCTTGTTCAAAAGCAAAATCCAGGATCATGACAAAATCATCATGCTTCTTATAAATCTTTTTAATTGAATCTGCCCAGTCTGAAATGACGGAAAGAATCGTGCCCTCTATTGGTTCAGATAATGCATCGTAAGAATAATTTTTTGCTGTATTAGTGGCTTCAGAAAATTGCTCTGGCGTAAGTCTTCGAAAGGACCCAATTCCGTCAGCAAACCCTACAAAGAATTGAGCGAGGATAGACCCGGAATTTCCTCTTGCGCCATTTAGAGAAGCATCTGCAACTGCATCAGCTACTTTCGAAACTTGTTTATTATTATTGGATTTTGTTTCTTCGGAAATAGTAGCCAGTGTAAAGGCCATATTAGTTCCAGTATCTCCATCAGGAACAGGAAACACATTAATCTTATTCAGGTAATCCTTCCGGGTGATAACGTGATTAATCCCGGCTTGGATTGCCCTGAGGAGCCGTGGACCATCAATGTATTTGATCTGCATAGGTTCTTTCGTAACAATTCCTAAGGAAGTGGATTCTCCTCCGGAGCAAGCAACCCACCGGAAATGATCGTTTTAAGTCCTTCTTCTACTGACATTCCCGTAGGGACAGCATCCGCTTGGGGAATCATGATAAAAAAGCCCGAGGTAGGATTTGGTGTCGTAGGAATAAATAAATGGTAATAAGGAACTCCATCTTTGCTTTTTGATTCACCACTAATTAAGGCCATGGTCCATAGTCCTTTTCGTGGATATTGGATATAAACAGCACCCTTGAATGTATCCGAAGTCCCTTTTGTAAATGTTTCTGTTATCTGCTTCAGAGTTGAATAAACCGTATTTACAACAGGAACTTTTTTGACGAAACGCTCGCCAATACTGAAAATCTTGTGACCTAAAAAATTGGTTACCAGAACTCCAAGAAAAAAGATCAGGAGTAATGTGAGCACAATTCCAAGTCCGGGAATTTCCCATCCCATTTTATCAAGGATGGGAGCAGACATTTCATCCAAAGTGATAAATAAAAATTCCAATAAAACATAAGTCAGGAATAATGGCAGTGCAGCCGCAATCCCGGCAAAGAGTTTTGATCTAAAGTTTTGTGTGATGGAGTTCATAAGGCAATGAAGTTAATTCGTCTTTACAGGTAATAAAAGAGAGAGAAGCGTTTGATTATTTAACAAAAAAAACCAAAAATAATGTGATTGTATTTTTTTTAGGTTAGAGTCTGACATCTAAACCTTCATGCTCTAGAAGGATCATTTTTTTATCTAGTCCGCCGCCATAGCCTCCCAATGTCCCATCAGAAGCCAAAATTCTATGACAGGGTATAAATATTGCAATTGGATTGTTGGCATTGGCTGATCCAGCAGCTCGGGATGCTTTTGCATTTCCTGCTCGGCGGGCAATTTCTTGATATGAAACTGTTTTCCCATAAGGGATTTTTGCTACTTCCAGCAATGCTTTTTTATAAAATGGCGGCATCTGTAAATCAAGGGGGACCGAGAATGTTGTCCGGTTTTCATAGAAATATTCACGAAGTTGTTTCAGAGCATTTTTAAGAATAGGAGATTGATTATTATAGGATGTTTCCGCCTCTGTATAATTTAGATCATTGGCAAGATGGAGACGATAAACACCTTTAGAATTTGTGCGGACTCCGATAGTTCCGATGAGTGTTTCTATGGTAGCATAATCATTCATTGAGATTTACAAGTAATGCTCCGAAAATAACAAGTCCACCTCCAAATATAGCGAGAATGGACAACTTTTCGTCCAGGAGAACCCACCCTAGAATGGAAGCCATAACCGGTGGAAAAAAGGCAATATATGAAATCTGAGACATGGAAATATGAGGAAAAAGCCAAAAATAAATATACCAGGCAATGAGAGAGCCAAAAATAGTTAGATAGGCCAAAGCAAAAATATTGAAATTGTCCCAGACCATTTTCTGGTCTGATTCGAATATGAAAGAAATAATTAGTAATGTTATTCCAGCCATGAGTTGGCTCACTGCATTGAGATGGAGGGATGTAACCGCATTTGAATACCTTTTCAGGTAAACGTTTGGATAACCCGCTATTATCACGGCTATTACGACCATAAAAATACCAATAATAACTTGGTCTCCCTTAAAATTCAGGCCTTCCATTAAAATGAACAATGCACCGACCGTTCCAAGGAAAAGACTAATAATTTTCTTTTTTGTGACAACTTCATCAGGGAGCATGAAATATGAAAAAACAGCAACGCATAGCGGAAATCCTGCCCAAATAAGAGCTGATAAACTTGAGTAAATAAATTGGGTTGCCCAATAAGTTAGACCATAACAGATCGTCAAATTCAAAAACCCAAATTGGAGATAAAGCTGCAAAGGTAAAGCCTTGAAAGATGGAAAATCTCTTTTATATAAAATAACACTCCAGAGAATTACACCACCGAAAAAAAATCTAAAACCAGAACCAAAGAATGGTGGCGTTCCACCTATCAGACTTTTTTTTAATATGATCCAGGTGGTACCCCAAATAAAGCAAAGGATCGCATAATTAATTAATACTTTTGGTTTCATGTAAAAAAAACGCCCCGTCCTTTTAAAAACTCAGGATACGAGGCGATGTAAAAATTGTTTAATGTTAATTATTTTGCCTTAATTATCGGATCCCATTTTGATAACCACAGGACTGGCAACAAAAATACTGGAATAGGTGCCAATAATCACACCAACAATCATGGCAAAGGCAAAAGTATGAATCACTTCGCCCCCGACTACAAATAGCACCGTGACAACGAATAATGTGGTGAGAGATGTAATGATGGTTCGGCTCATTGATTGATTGATACTTTTATTGATCACGGATGAAAGAGTCGCATTTTTCAATCCTTTTACATTTTCACGAACTCGATCAAAGATAACAATTGTATCGTTTAAAGAATAACCCACAATAGTTAGAAATGCTGCTATTACTGCAAGAGATACTTCAAAGTCCAATAAAGAGAAAATCCCCAATGTAATCAATATATCATGGGCTAGAGCTACAATGGCACCCACAGCGTATTTGAATTCGAATCGGATGGAAATATAAATCAAGATCAATACCAAGGTACTAAAGATAGCCATGAAAGCATCGCTGCTCAATTCAGCACCGATCTTAGGTCCAACTTTATCAATGGAAAGAATAAATTTTGACCTATCTTCAGGAACCAGTGACGGAAATGCTTCTGCCATTTTTTCTACAAATTTATGTGCAAATTGTTCTGGCTCATCATCTATACTTGGGAGACGAACTGCCACATTAGACTCATCCCCAAAATGTTTGATCTCAGCATTGCTGAAATCGAATGTCTGTCCATCAATGGTGACCTGATCTAAAGCAGAACGGACTTCATTGATATCCACCAGATCAGTGTAATTCACCGCAATCATGGTTCCGCCTTTGAAATCGATACTTAATTTGGGTCCACCCTTGATGACCATGGAAGCGACTCCTAGCACAATCAACAAGGCAGATAAAAGTCCGCCCAAACCGGTTTTACTCATAAAATCAATATGTGTTTCTTTAATAATTCTCATGTTAAATACTCAATGTTGTGAGCCCTTTACGGGAAGTATATGCATTAAAAATAGTTCGTGTAACAAACACTGCGGTGAACATGGAGATCAAAATTCCCCAGAATAGCACTGTGGCAAATCCTTTAATGGGACCTGTACCAAACTGATAAAGAACCAGAGATGCGATTAGGGTTGTAACATTTGCATCAATAATGGTTGTCAACGCTCGGTCATAGCCAGCATCAATGGCAGCTTTTGGTGTTTTACCTTTACGCAGTTCTTCACGAATACGTTCGAAAATAATGACGTTTGCATCAATTGACATACCAACAGTAAGGATAAGCCCAGCTATGCCTGGTAAAGTTAAAGTTGCCTGAAGTGAAGCCAGTACAGCTAGCACAAGAAGAATATTCCAAATCAGTGCAAAATCAGCTACAATTCCCGCCATCTTGTAGTAAACCAGCATAAAGATGAGCACTAATACCAATCCAAAAATTATAGCCTGTGTGCCTTGTGCAATAGAATCAGCGCCAAGGCTCGGCCCTACAATTCTTTCTTCAATGATATTCACTGGAGCAGGAAGCGCGCCAGCACGTAAAATAATTGCAAGATCCTTTGCTTCGTTCATGCTTCCAAAACCTTCAATCTGGGTTCGCCCGCCAGCTATTTTTTCACGGATAGATGGTGCCATGTGGACTTTTTTGTCCAGAACAATAGCAATTCGCTGACCTACATTTGCACCTGTAACGCGAGCCCATGTTTTAGAACCATCACTATTCATGGAAAGAGATACAATGGGTTGACCTGCAGATCCGCTACCAATTGTACCGAGATCAGCGCGAGCTTTCTCCACGACCCCACCAGTGAGTTCCGGTGTTTTTTCTAAATAATAAAGGCGATAGAACTTTTCAGGAACAGTTGTTCCGGTGAGTGTTTGGGCATCGTTACTGAATACAAATTGTCCATTAGCATTTTTCAGTATAGACTGAACTTCCGGTTTCTCTAATAATTTTTTAATTGCATAAACATTCTTATCCTGAATACCCATATCGCCGGTTAGTGCAGCCAGTAATCCGGAGAAAGGCGTATCAGCAAAAATGTTTGCACCTGCATTATCCGCTGTGTCACCAGGCGTTGGTTCCGTTTCTCCAAAAAGTTCGGATACAGTTTTGGTTCCATCATCCTCTTTGGATGCATCAGGTTGCTTTTCTTCAGTTTTAGATTGTCCACCCGAAGCCAATTCTTGCAGTTCAGCTTCATCGGTTGTTTCTTTGAGAACGTCGTCCAATTGAGCAATAATTTCATTGGTCACTGCTGCATTTTTTACAAGATAAAACTCAAGGAGTGCAGTACTTTGGAGTAATGCCCGTGCTCTTTCAGAATCTTGGATACCAGCCAATTCAACTACAATGCGATGTTTGCCTTGTTTCTGGATTGTGGGTTCTGACACACCGAATTGATCTACTCGGTTCTGGAGAATTTCCAACACGCGATTTATGGCATCGTCCGCCTCTCCTTTTAGAGCCAACATAATATCATCCAGAGAAGCGCCGTATTGATGATAATAGCGAGAGAGTTTGATACCGTCCGCTTTTACATCTTGCTCAAATACCGTAAAGAAATCCTGATCCGGAGAAGTTGATTTTTCTTTGGCAGTTGCTAAAATGCCTTTAAGCCGGTCATCCTTCATAGAAGCGAGATTTTCCATCAAGGTGGGGATGTCTGCTTCCAGAACGATATACATACCGCCTTTCAGGTCAAGCCCCTGACGAATGATTCGAGATTCAATTTGTTCAAGTTCCCCAGAAGTCCGGAGTTCCTCTTTCTCGTCGGCTGTCATGTTCTGGTATTGCCATGTAGGCGTGAGGGCAAAAATGGCCCAGGCCAGAATGACGCCAATGATTATATATCTAGGAGTTAAATTGCTTTGCATTAAAAAAGTGAATTGTAGGTTTAAAAAAGTCGGTGAATATACCCTTTGGATTCTAACTTGGGCAAGGATGGTGGTGGGATTTATATATTTTTATTAACTTTTAAATTACATTTAGTTTTTTACCAACTTTTGTGAAGGCAGTTACTGCCTTATCAAGATGATCTTTTTCCATAGCGGCAGAAATCTGTACACGGATCCGTGCTTGGCCTTTTGGGACTACAGGAAAATAAAAACCAATCACATAAATACCTTCATTTAGCATTTCAGCCGCCATTTTTTGGGCTAAAACTGCATCATATAGCATGATGGGGACAATGGGGTGAATTCCATCTAAAATATCAAAACCTGTTTCGGACATTTTCGTCCTGAAGTAAGTTGTATTTTTTTCTAATTTATCTCGGAGTTCTGTTGTAGCAGATAGCATTTCTAACACTTTGGATCCTGCTGCTGCTATAGCCGGCGCCACCGTATTCGAAAATAGATAAGGCCGGGATCGCTGCCGCAATAGATTAATAATCTCTTTTCTGCCAGTGGTAAACCCACCTGAAGCACCCCCTAGGGCTTTACCTAATGTGGATGTAAAAATATCAATCTTATGCATAACACCACAATGCTCTGCGGAGCCACGCCCCGTTTTTCCTATAAACCCAGTAGCATGGCTATCGTCCACCATGACCATGGCATCATACTTTTCTGCCAAGAAGGTGATTTCATCCAATTTCGCAATATGCCCATCCATAGAAAAAACACCATCCGTTGCAATCATTAGCAATCGCGATCCTTGGGATTCTTTGAGTTTTTCTTCCAAATCGACCATATCACTATTGGCGTAGCGGTATCGTTGAGCCTTGCAAAGGCGGACTCCATCAATAATGGATGCATGATTTAAAGCATCGGAAATGATGGCATCTTCCGGTCCAAGGATGGTTTCAAAAAGACCACCATTGGCATCGAAGCAAGAAGTATAAAGAATGGTATCATCTGTTCCAAAAAAGGTGGAAACTTTTGATTCTAATTCCTTATGGAGATCTTGTGTTCCGCATATAAAACGAACCGATGCCATTCCAAAACCATGGTCATCTAAAGCCTGTTTAGCCGCAGAAATAATGTCCGGATGATTGGCGAGTCCCAGATAATTGTTGGCGCAAAAATTTAAAACATTACCACCTTCATCCGTGGCAATATTAACTCCTTGGGGTGTTGTAATGGTGCGTTCTTTTTTTATGAGTCCATCTGATTCAATTTGAGAGAAGATGTCTTGGTAAATTTGTTTTGAGTTGCTCATATTTATTTATCGAATAAGTTCATTTTAACGTTTTGGCTAAACTGCTTTTTTAATGCAGTTTAGGTTTTGTTAGAAATATTTTTAATGTACTCATTATTCCAATGATGATTATCAAATAAGTAAGAATTGATAATGACCATTTAAACGAGTTGATTCCAGATCCTAATGAAACTAATGTTTCGGATATTGGACTTGAATTTAAATAGGTTTCTAGCATCAATGATTCAACGTAATTCTCTGCCCAATCGGCAATCATAGCAAGAATAGGAATTATCAAAAATAGACGCTTGTTCTTAAAGAAGTACATAATCCAAGCTGCATACATCAAAGTATAAACAAATGCAAAAATTGTGTCCCAAATTTGAAGGAATTGGCTATAACAAAGAAGTTGCCCCCCAGTCCTTGATTCAAAGAAATTTTGAACCATATCTATAGTGTAATAAAAAGAAAGACCTAATGAATTTGCTCCAACATCTAGAGTGAAGCATCTACTGAAAGGAACCAAAATAAATTTTACGTATAAGAACATAGCTAAAGTAAATCCTATAGCGAAATATAGAGTTCTGTGATTCTTGAAATATTTAATTGTCCTGATCATGTTTTTATCTATCAATTGTTTCTAACGATTTTGCTAAACGTAGGCGGGATTTTATTGCAATACTGCCTATGTCTTTGCTTACTTTCAAATATAGAAAAACTTTGCAAACTACCCATTAAACCCGCTTACGTTTGAGCGTTTAGTGTATGATGCGTTGCTATCCCGCAGGGTAGATATGCAATATACACATTGTTATACACTATTTTAATTTTTTAAGGTATGCTTCCAATTCCGAGATCACCCATTCGGGTTCACCATAATGGATGTAGTGTCCGCTGTTTGTAGTACTCAAAATCTTTACATTATCCTTATCTTTTTTCCAATCTGAATATTGCTCTTTCTTAATTTGAACATTTTTCTTAGTTAGAAATTCACTCTCTTGGTTGGAGGCAAGAATGGTGATTGGGATATTTGTTGGAAGAGGGCATTTTCTCATTATTTGATCAATGTCATAAACTTCTTTCCATTCGTTATATACCCCAATAGGGCCTTTCTTATAACTTTCGTCCCATGCTGTTTTCATTGAATCTGCAGCTGTTTGAGTCATTTGTTTGAAAACATCCTCATAGATATATTCATTTGTTGGGTCGATTAAGAATAGGCCAGCTATTTTGGATGGAAATGACTGTTGATATTTTCTAACAATATGTCCTCCAAGAGAGTGTCCTACTAAAATTATGGGGCCATCAATTTTATTTTGACTGATTAAATTGTCTAAATCGTTCACTAAATTTTCGAGAGTCCTTGGATTATCTGTGGCAGGTGATTTTCCTATTCCTTTTCTATCATAAGAAATCGTTTTGTAATTGTCAGAAATTCTTGATTGAATCTGATCCCAATTACTTAGAGGAGTGCCTAAACCAGACTCAAAAATAATAGTAGGGCTTCCAGTTCCCTTGACAAGAGTGTTGAATTTTATCGTTTCTATTTCCCCCTCTGTTTTTACATATTCAGATTGTTCATTATTATCGTTTGTATTCACGCACGATATAAAGGGAATAAACAATAGAAGGCTTAATTTTAACATTTTCATGGTTGTGTATAACGTCTTGCTAAACACAATTATTGCGTTTAGCGGGTTTACTCTTTAATCTATTATTACGTTTTAACCGCATTGTTATGTTAAAAGCTGAGTTATTAAAACTTGTAAAACAAAAACTTGTTATTCAAAATTATAGTTAACGAACTATTGCTTCGTATTTGTCTGCTATAAATTCTTTTGCAAGTTGGCTTATAGAAGAAAAAGTTGCAAAAGTATCTGATGAAATAGTTGATGAAAATTGACAAATTGATTGATTAAATATTTATCAATGCACCTATCCATCCATGCATTTTTAATTACCATTTCAGGACAACTTTTCCACATTGACCAGATTCCATAATATCGAATCCATCTTGGAAATCATCCACGGACAATTCATGAGTAAGAACCGGTGAAATATCTAACCCACTTCGGAGCATTTGGGTCATTTTGTACCAGGTTTCATACATTTCACGTCCATATATCCCCTTTAGATGGAGACCTTTAAAAATAATGTCATCCCAATTAATTTGGGTGGATTCGGGAAGGAGTCCAAGTAAAGCAATTCGGCCTCCATGATATATGTTCTCTAACATACTTTTGAATGCATTCGGGTTACCTGACATTTCCAATCCAACATCGAAGCCGCTAGTCATATTTAATTCCGAGTAACAATCAGAAATAGATTCATTCGAAACATTAATGGCGCGTGATGCTCCCATTTTTCGAGCAAGATCAAGACGATATTCATTTACATCGGTGATGACTACATTTCTGGCGCCAACAAAATTGCAAATAGCCACAGCCATAATTCCGATGGGACCTGCCCCAGTAATAAGCACATCTTCTCCTACCATTTCATAGGAGAGAACTGTGTGGGCTGCATTTCCATAGGGATCAAAAAATGCCGCAACTTGGGATGGGATATCTTCATGAATCGGCCACACATTAGATTCCGGGATGACTAAATATTCGGCGAATGCGCCGTCGCAATGAATCCCGATCCCGATTGTTTTATGGCATAGATGGGTTTTTCCGGCTCGGCAATTCCTACAATAGCCACAGGTAATATGTCCTTCACCGGAAACGCGATCTCCTGGTTGATAATGTGTCACACCGGGACCAATATCTTCAATAATGCCGCAAAATTCATGTCCAGTAATGAGTGGGAGTTCCAAAGTACGTTGTGCCCATTCATCCCATTTATAAATATGCAGGTCGGTTCCACAAATGGCGGTGTGGGTGATTCTGATCTTTACATCATTGGTGCCGCAATTTGGGACGGGGACATCTTCCATCCAAATTCCACGTTGGGGAGATTTTTTTACAAGTGCTTTCATTCTTTTAGTCTAAAATTCCTTTGATTATTGAATTCTAAATTTAAGATAAATAAAGAATGGTTTTTTAGATTAAACATCCAACCTCTGAAATACTAAAACAGCTGAGTAAAGATGCGATGCGAAAAAGTGATTATCAATACAAATTGTTAACCGCATCTAAAATTATTTTTAATAATGATTTGAAAAAATATTCTACGATTTTATAAAAACCCTTTTTGTTTTATTTATTTCAACCATAAAAATGCGACTATATATTACAATGCAGCATGACCCAACTGCATGTGTACTATCATTTTTTAAAAATGAGTGGACATTGCCGCACTTTCTGGCTAAAAACCACTCAAACGAATCTGAATCCAACCCTAAATTGCGTGCCCGAATTTTCCGTATTTATTATGGCCACTATATTAGCATTCACAAATCAAAAAGGAGGTGTGGGGAAGACCACATCCGCAGTCAATGTCGCATTGAGTATGGCAGTCTCAGAGGTGCGTACACTTCTCATTGATTTAGATCCCCAATCCAATGCAACCACAGGATTATCGGCTCTTTTCGAAAAGACAAATGGGTCAATTTATGATGTCCTAATAAAAGGTGATGGAATCAAAGATGCCATTACCAAAACATCTTTTTCACATTTGGATATTGTGTCTTCAACTAACGACCTTGTAGGGGCCGAAATTGAACTTGTAAGCATCATGGCTCGGGAATATCAGCTCATGAAAGTGCTGAAAGATATTAAGAAAAGTTATGAAATCATTATTATCGATTGTCCACCATCACTGGGTCTACTGACGATCAATGCGCTTACTGCATCCGATGCACTGGTAATCCCAATTCAATGCGAATATTTTGCCTTGGAAGGGTTGGGCCAATTGTTGAATACAGTTCGGTTGGTACAACGTCATTTAAATAAAAAATTGGGGATCGCTGGTATCATAATGACCATGTATGATAGTCGATTGAATTTATCCAAACAAGTGGTGAAAGAAGTAAATGGTTTTTTTAAGGATAAATTGTTTAAAACATTCATTCATCGTAACGTCCGATTAAGTGAAGCACCGAGTTTTGGAAAACCAGCCCTTTTATATGATGCTAATTCAACCGGTGCCAGAAATTATATGAGTTTGACAGAGGAAATACTCCAACGTGTCAGTTAATAGATTAGGAAAAGGCTTGGAAGCCCTGATTCGCCCGGAAGCGGAACAGAAGAAAAAACCGGGTAAAAAGTCAGTCGCTACAAAACCGGGTGTGACGGAGATTCCATTAAAAGAAATCCGCCCGAACCCAAACCAGCCCCGCAGGCACTTTGATGAATCGGCCCTGGAAGAATTAGCTGCATCAATCAAAGAAAAAGGTGTATTAACTCCCGTTACAGTTCGGGATACTGAAGATGGTTATGAATTAGTTGCTGGTGAGCGTCGCTGGCGCGCATCGAAAAAATGCAGAAAAAGAACCATTCCTGCATATGTAATTACCGTTAAAGATGATGCTGAAATGATGGAAATGGCATTGATTGAAAATATTCAGCGGGAAGACTTGAACTCGTTGGAAGAATCGGAAGCATATGCTGTATTGAATTCCAAATTTGAAATGTCTCACATAGCTATTGCAAAAGCCGTTGGGAAGAAGCGAGTCACGGTTTCTAATTCACTTCGATTATTGAAATTACCGCCGGACATTAGAAAAAGTTTAAGAAAAGGTGATATTTCTGCGGGACATGCCCGAGCCATTCTTCAGGCAAAAACCGGGCCGGCTATGAATAAGATATGGAAGGCCATCTTGAATAAGGATTTGAGTGTTCGAGGTGCAGAAGCTTTAGTGAAGGCATCAACTAAACTACCCAAAAAGAAGAAGATTATTTTCTCCAAAAAGTCCCATCAAATTCAGGCACTTGAAAATCAATTGATAGAAGTTTTAGGTACAAAAGTGACACTGAAACCAGGGAAAAATGGTGGTGCTATTGAAATTTCATATTTTTCTGATGACGACCTTGAACGTATTCTTGACCTGATCAATTCTATCTCCTGACCTTCCCGTGAAACCGGAAAAATACACTATCATGTTTATCCCGGACGATGAGTCCAGCTCCAAGTCTTATCATTTATCTAAAACAGCTATTCAGACGGTACTCTTTTCTGTGGTAGTCCTTTTAACGTGTGTTTTGGGTCTTCTATTCTATTACGTTCCGAAAATAGCAAATTATACAGAGATCAAGGATCGGCATGACCAGTTTGCCACAGAACGTCTCAAAGTATTGGAACTGACGCGGGATCTTGAACGGATGAAACAGATGGATAAATTAATTCGTCATTCACTTGGGTCAAAATTGGATTTTGATGAACGTCCTGTCGTGTCCGATTCCATTACAAATGCCGTCTCTACTGTTGGAAATTTGGTTTCATTTATTGAGAATATTCCATCTATTGCGCCTATTCAGGGGTTTGTAACACAACGATCGGGGAAACCTGGGCTATTTATCTCAGAGACACATCATGGAATCGATATTGTAGCTAAAGAAGGTGAGCCGATTTTAGCCGCGGCATCCGGTGTTGTTGTTTATTCAGGCTGGAATTATGAATTCGGAAACATGCTCATTTTATATCATGGTGATGATTATTTTACGCACTATGGGCACAATCAGCAGAATTTTAAAAAACAGTTGGATCCTGTTACTCGTGGTGAAGTAATAGGTCTTGTTGGAAATACGGGTGTGTCATCTGGTCCGCATTTACATTTTGAAGTCTGGCAGGAATTTGTTGCTATGGACCCATTGATCTATTTTCCAGAATACCGTGCAACAGATTTAACTTCTCTCCATGAGTAAGATCAATTTTCAAAATGTTCATACTATGATTGGCGCTGATGCTAGGATTGATGGACCGGTGAAACTTCTGGAAGGGATTATTATATATGGTCAGGTTCATGGGGATGTTATAACAGATGGTCCTGTTCGTGTTGCACAAAACGCTTTGGTTCAGGGGAACATATCAGGAAGCCATATTCGAGTTGGTGGAACTGTTGTAGGTGATATTGCAGCTGGCGGTCAAGTAATTCTTGGGAAAAAATGTATCCTGAAGGGTGATATTGTTTATAGGAAATTGCTCATTGAAGATGGCGCCCAGTTTGAAGGGAAGTGCGACATAGTGGATCGTGATTCAGAAAATACCAACTTATAGCAATGACCGATCCTAAAAACCGATCCGGTTTTGAACTGGGACGGTCACTTGAATATTTTCAAAATATTGTAAAAGAATCCGGACCAGCCGCATCTGCATCTTATACACTTTTGGCTTCTGTTCTCATTTTTACATTATTGGGCTGGTATATTGATTCATTAAGAGGAACAAAACCGCTAGGTATTTTAGTGGGGTTGGGTATTGGATTGATCAGCGGTTTTTATCACTTAGCAAAAACGATTTGGACACATAAACGTTGAAATTGTTTCTTTATGGTTTAATGGTTTCTGTAGGGATTCTTGGATTGGCGGCGGGATTTTATCCAGAATATCAAATTGAATTGTTTTTAGGATGGATACTCCCCGTGTTGGCTGGGGTAGCAACTATGTATTTTGTATTGAGTGCTTCAAAAAAAGATGTTCAACTTGTCACAAAAACCATCGCAACGGGATTTGTGATAAAGATGGTTTATTATGGTGGAACAATTCTTATTATTTTCAAACTATATTCTTTTGAGCCAGTCTCATTCATGTGTAGTTTTGCGGGCTTTTTTCTAGGGCTTCACGCACTGGAAGCAGTCATTGTAAAAGACATTTCAAAGTAAACTAAATCTAAACCGAATTAAATTATTAGTAGTATGAGTGCAGTTGAAACCGGGCACACCTCTCAAAGCGTGATGGAGCAGGTTGGATCAAATATAATCCACCATGTTTCCAATTCTGATATATCACATCCCCTTTATCATATACCACCACTCTTCGGGATAGATTTCTCAGTTACAAAACATGTATTAATGTTATGGATTGTAGCTTTATTAGTTGGGATTGCTGTTATTATCCCTGTTAGAAAATTTTTATCCAGTAACAAGGCTGCGCCCTCAGGATGGATGAATGGTATTGAAGCCATTGTTCAATTCATTCGAGATTCCATTGTTAAGCCAAATGTAGGGCCAAAATGGGTCATGACTTGGACCCCGCTTGTTCTGACACTTTTCTTTTTCATTTTATTTGCAAATGGGATTGGTATGATACCCATTTTTGATGTTTTAGGCGTATTTAACCGTTTTGTATTAGACGTACCAGCGTCAGACTCCCACAATATGATTAATAATATTCTTCATGGTGGTGTGACGGCCACAGGGAACTTCAATGTAACAGCCGGATTGGCAACAATCACCTTTTTTTCAATCATGGTAGCGGGAACGATGGCTCATGGTTTTATTAATCATTGGAAAAATTTGGCGCCACACGGATTGGCATGGCCCGTTTATATTATTTTAATTCCCATTGAATTGATGGGTCTTTTTGTAAAGCCATTTGCCCTAACCATGCGTTTGGCAGCCAACATGACAGGCGGGCATATTGCACTGTTGGCACTTTTATCTCTCATGGCCATTTTTGGCGAAATGTTTCATAGTACAATCGCAGGAGTTGGAGTGGCATTTGTCGCCATCCCTATTGCTGTCGCTATTTCAGCACTCGAAATTATTGTCGTTCTTGTACAGGCATATGTATTTACCTTACTTACATCTGTATTTGTTGGGATGGCAATTAATGTTCATCATTAATAAAAAAAGGATATAAACAATGGAAGCAACTGTATTTGTACCTATAGGATTGGGGCTCACAGTCATTGGGGCAGCACTTGGAATTGGCCGTTTTGCAGCAGCAGCAGCAGAAGGTATCGCCCGTCAGCCGGAAGCCGCTGATAAGATCACGGGTGCCATTAACTTGCCACTCTTTCTTCTTGAAGGTGTTGCAATTCTCGCAGAAGTGTTCATTTTTTTAATGCTGATTCTTTAATCAAAAACTGTAAATAATTATGGATCAAATTTGGGGAATTCCCGGAGGTGATGATCTCCATGAGTCCACAGAGGTTCATGGGAGTGCGAATACTCCGAACCCGTTAGTCCAATTAGATCCGGGTCTGTTCATTTGGACGATTCTGACTTTTTTGATTCTGTTCTATGTTTTGGCAAAGTTTGCCTGGAAGCCCCTGCTTACTGCATTGGAATCCAGGGAAAATATTATCAAATCTTCATTGGAAGATGCTGAAAAAGCCAAAACAGAATTAGAACGGCTCAACGCAGAATCTGAAGAGATAATGGCTAAAGCCCGGTCTGAAGCTCAAACTATTCGTGTAGAAGCGAAATCAGCAGCTGAAAAGATCAAGGCTGATGTTATGGTTCAAGCAGGCGAAGATGCGAAAAAAATTCGTGATGAAGCCCAAAACCAGATCAAAGTTGAAAAGGACAAAGCCATAAGTGAAATTCGCCAAGAAGTGGTGAGTTTGACAATGATGGTAGCCGAAAAGGTAATAAAAAGGAATCTATCTAAAGAAGATAATCAATCGTTGATTGATGACTCACTTCAACATCTAAAAGGCAATGGCGCTTAAACAAAACGCAAAACATCTCGCTAAAGCACTTTATTCCGTCTCAGAACAAAATAAAGTTTTAGATTCTGTTCATAGTGCATTAAATACTGTGAATGATTTGGTGAAAATAAATTCCCAATTTCGGGCTTTTGTTCAATCCAAACGAATCAAGAGCGAAGAAAAGGTTTCTATCTTGAATAATGTGATGGGTGAAGTAGGTCATCCATTGGTTTCTGAAATTTTTTCTTTTTTAAAAGGGAATCAGGCTGCAAATATTTTTCGAGATGTGACCAGTTTATTTAATCGTCGTTATAATCATGGAAAAAATATTGTTTCTGTAAAAGGAACCGTGGCCAGTAGTATCACCGAAGATGAAAAATCTTCATTGAAATCATCTTTGGATTTGATACTTGGAAAAAATACAGACCTAGTCATAAATGTTGATGAAGCTTTAATTGGTGGAATCAGACTTAGAATCGAAAATACATATCTGGACGCTTCAGTTCAGAGCCAATTGCAAACGCTTAGAGGTGAGTTGTTGCAATTGTAAAAAATTAGGAAATCATGGATATACATACTGATCAATTAACCCAGCTACTTCGCGAACAAATCGAAAAATTTGATGGTTCGGTTGATGTTGCTGAGGTCGGAGAAGTGATTCAAGTGGGCGATGGTGTTGCTCGCGTCTCCGGTCTAGAAAATGTAATGAGTTCTGAATTAGTCGAATTACCGAATGGTGTTTTCGGGATGGCATTGAATCTTGAAGAAGACAATGTGGGTCTCGTGTTGTTTGGTGAAACGCGGCTGGTGAAAGAGGGTGATTTAGCAAAACGGACTGGCCGTGTTGTGGAAGTACCGGTAGGAAATGCAATGCTTGGCCGTGTTGTAAATCCATTGGGACAACCTATTGACGGAAAAGGTCCAATAGACACCCCCCATTCGCTTCCTATTGAAAGGAAAGCGTTGGGTGTTATGGCTCGTCAACCTGTAACAGAACCCTTGCAAACTGGCATCAAAGCTGTGGATAGTATGATCCCCATTGGCCGTGGTCAACGAGAACTAATTATTGGTGATCGTCAAACCGGGAAAACTGCTATTGCAATTGATGCTATCATCAATCAAAAATACACCCATAAAACAGATGATCCTGTTTATTGTATTTATGTGGCGATAGGACAAAAAGCATCAACTGTTGCTGCTCTTGTTCAAGAATTAGAAGCTAATGGTGCCATGGAATACACAACTGTTGTGGCTGCAAATGCATCTGATCCGGCACCGACACAATACATAGCACCTTACTCAGGTGCAGCCATGGGCGAATATTTTCGTGACAGTGGTAAACATGCTTTAATCGTATATGACGATCTTTCAAAACAAGCTGTGGCTTATCGTCAAATGTCATTGGTTCTTCGTCGTCCACCGGGACGAGAAGCGTACCCTGGTGACGTTTTTTATCTTCATAGTCGTTTATTAGAACGGGCATCCAAATTATCGGATGACTTGGGTGGTGGTTCCTTGACTGCATTACCCATTATTGAAACGCAAGAAGGTGACGTATCTGCATACATTCCAACAAATGTGATTTCAATCACAGATGGACAGATTTATCTGGAAACAAACCTTTTTAATTCAGGGATTCGTCCTGCGATTGATGTGGGGCTTTCAGTATCCCGTGTGGGTGGTAACGCACAGATCAAAGCTATGAAATCTGTTGCCGGTACCCTCCGTTTGGATCTGGCTCAATATCGTGAATTAGAAGCATTCGCAAAATTCGGTTCTGATTTGGATAAAGCAACCTTAGCCCAATTAACTCGGGGTGAACGGATGGTTGAGATCCTTAAGCAGAATCAATATGTTCCCATGGATGTTGAAAAACAAGTTGCAATCATCTTTGCTGTTTCAAAGGGGCATTTGGATGATATTGATGTAAATCGAGTTTTGGAATTTGAAACTGGATTATTTGAATATCTTGAAGCAAATGCTGCAGATTCTCTCGCATCTATTGTGAAAGAAGGGAAAATTTCAGATGAATGTTCCCTGACTCTTGAAAAAGCGATTGTTGAATTTAAAGCGGGATTCAACGTGAATTAATTAATGGCAAATCTTAAGGACATTCGTGACCGTATAAAATCGGTGAAAAGCATCCAACAAGTAACTAAAGCTATGAAAATGGTGTCAGCTGCGAAAATGCGTCGTGCTCAGGAACGGATGGAACAATCACGACCTTATAGTAATTCATTGACAGACGTGATTCACCATTTGTTACCGGATGTGGATCGGGATATGCTTCCACTTTTGGATGTTCGGGATGTCAAGCGAAAAGCCTATGTGGTTGTTTCTGCTGACCGTGGACTTGCCGGTGCATTCAATACTAATTTGCTGAAAATTGCCCAAAATGAAATTGATTCTTTTGGTAAAGAAAATGTGGATCTGTTCTGTATCGGGAAAAAAGCCCGGGATCATTTCAAGCGCCGCGAATACACTATTATTACAAGTCATGTTGATTTCTGGGCCGAAATGGAATATGACAGCGCCATGATTATAGGTCGCAGCATCATAGACCATTTCACCAGCGGCAAGGTGGACGAGATTCACGTGGTGTACAACTACTTTATTAATGTTGGGAAGCAGGAAGTGAGATCAGAAGTGTTGCTACCTCTTATCTATGAAGAAAGTAGCAGTATTCCTCAAGATCGCTTATACGAACCATCCAAGGAAGAATTAGTATTATCTTTAATACCTCGACATCTGAATGTTCAGATGTGGAAATATTTACTTGAATCATATGCCAGTGAACAGGCAGCTAGAATGTTGGCTATGGAAAATGCCACTTCAAATGCCCAAGATATGATCAAAGACCTTACATTACAATTCAATAAAGCTCGTCAAGCTACAATTACGACAGAAATGCTGGAAATTGTCGGTGGCGCCGAAGCTTTAGGTTAAACGCATAAGGAACATCCTTTTATGTCAAATAATGGAAAAATCTCACAAGTAATGGGAGCGGTGGTTGACGTCGTATTTGAAGACGGCCATGTCCCTGATATTTATAATGCACTCAATGTTGATCGTGGTGATGATGGACTTTTAGTCCTGGAAGTTGCACAACATTTGGGAGATGGAGTCGTTCGAACTGTTGCTATGGATTCGACAGATGGCTTGGTTCGGGGCCACGTTACTGAAGATACGGGATCACCCATTTCAGTGCCTGTTGGCCAAAATACTTTAGGACGTTTATTTGACGTTCTTGGAAATACCATTGACCAAAAAGGTGAATGTATTACAGAAAAGAAATATCCAATTCATCGATCAGCCCCAAAACATGAAGACTTGGCAACGTCCACGGAGCCCCTGGTAACAGGGATCAAAGTTGTGGATCTCATGGAGCCCTACACAAAAGGCGGTAAAACAGGATTATTCGGTGGTGCCGGTGTAGGAAAAACAGTATTGATCCAGGAATTGATTCGGAATATTGCTACGGAACACGGTGGATTTTCCGTTTTTGCCGGTGTGGGTGAACGAACTCGGGAAGGAAATGACCTTTACAACGAAATGACCGAATCCGGTGTGATTAATAAAACGACCATGGTTTTTGGTCAAATGAATGAACCGCCGGGAGCACGTCTCCGTGTGGGATTAAGTGGGTTGGCCATGGCGGAATATTTTCGCGATGAAGAAGGTCGTGACGTACTTTTATTTATTGATAACATTTTCCGTTTCACACAAGCCGGTTCCGAAGTGTCCGCACTTTTGGGTCGAATGCCTTCCGCTGTGGGATATCAGCCAACACTGTCCACAGAAATGGGCGACTTGCAAGAACGAATTACCTCAACGAAGAAAGGTTCGATTACCTCTGTTCAGGCTGTTTACGTACCTGCGGATGACTTGACTGATCCAGCGCCAGCAACAGCATTTGCACACTTGGACGCCACATCGGTTCTTGAACGGAAAATTGCAGAATTGGGCATTTATCCTGCTGTGGATCCACTGGCTTCTACATCAAGAATTCTTGATCCGCGAATCATTGGCGATCGTCATTATAACGTGGCACGCCAAGTCCAGTCCGTGCTCCAGCAATACAAAGATCTTCAGGATATTATTGCAATTCTTGGGATGGATGAATTATCCGATGATGATAAGATTACGGTTTCACGGGCTCGCAAGATTCAAAAATTCATGTCTCAACCATTTTTTGTAGCGGAGCAATTCACTGGAACTCCCGGTCGATATGTGAGCCTGGAAGATACGGTTTCCGGATTTGAAGCTATCCTAAATGGTGAAGCAGATGAACTGTCGGAAAATGCATTTGCCTATGTTGGCACTTTGGATGAAGCTTTTGAAAAGCATAAGAAGTCTGTTGCCTGATGAGCAATTTCAATCTTGAAATTGTAACACCAATCCGCGAACTGGACGAAGGACAAGTGAGCTATGTTCGCTGTCCCGGACTGGATGGTTCATTCGGCGTAATGGCAAACCATCGTGAAGGGATTATTGCATTGGCGGTTGGAGAGATCAAAGTTACGCGAGATGGCAAAGATGAATTCTTGGCCACAAGTGGCGGTTTTTCAGAAATCATGAAAGACAAAGTGAAACTGTTGGTTGAATCCGTGGAGACGGCATCCGAAATTGACGCTGATCGCGCCGAAAAATCTTTAGAACGGGCGACTCAACGCAAATCTGAACAAGATTCAGAAATGGATGATGCTCGTATAGAAGCATCCTTGATGCGGGCCATTAATCGTTTACGAGTTTCAAAAAGATAATTTTTCGAAAAAATGAAATTTTAAACAGAAAACTCGAAACGGTTATTGTTTCGAGTTTTTTGTTTTTGAACTAATTAATAAAAAACCTGATAAATTAAGATATGTTTAAACGGACACATACAAACGGCGAATTACGAAAATCCCACAGTGGGAAATCTGTTAACCTAAACGGCTGGGTGAATACAGTTCGCCTCCATGGACAGGTGGTTTTTGTGGATATCCGGGACCGTTACGGTAAAACGCAAATTATTTTTGATGCTGATTCTTTTACCGGTGATTTTGAAGCGGTGAAAAAATTGTCTATGGAAGATGTCTTGTCTCTCCGGGGAACAGTGAGAGATCGGACTGAATCGGCAATAAATCCAAATATGGAAACCGGTGAAATCGAAGTCGCCGTTACGGAATATATTATGCTGAATGAAGCGGCGCCGTTGCCGTTTGTATTGTCAGACAGGGACAGTGCTGAAGAAAACCTTCGCTTAAAGTATCGCTATCTTGAACTTCGGATGGAAGAACTCCAGCGGAATATGCTGATTCGTCATGACACCTATCAAGCCGTTCGCGGATATTTGTCCGGTCAAGATTTTGTAGAAATAGAAACGCCGATTTTAATGAAATCCACACCGGAAGGCGCTCGGGACTATTTGGTTCCCAGTCGGATTCATCCGGGAAAATTTTACGCACTGCCACAATCACCCCAGATCTATAAACAGATCCTTATGATCGCTAATTATGACCGCTATTTCCAAATCGTAAAATGTTTTCGGGATGAAGATCTTCGATCAGACCGCCAGCCGGAATTCACCCAAATTGATATCGAAATGTCTTTTATAGATGAAGAAGACATTTTTGCTCACATGGAAGGGTTGACCTGTCATGTTTTTAAATCGGTACATGGTGTTGATCTACCCAATCCTTTCCCAAGATTAACATATGCTGAAGCCATGGAAATCTATGGTTCCGATAAACCGGATCTTCGTTATGGCATGAAACTTCAAGATGTGAAAGACTTCACAGATGCTTCAGACTTTAATGCCTTCAAATCTGCTGAAAAAGTGAAAGGCCTTGTGGTGGAAGGCGGTGCTAAATATTCACGAAAGAATATTGATGAATTCACAGATTTCGTTAAAAAATACAAGGCCAAAGGCCTGGCGTGGATGAAAGGGGAAAATGGGGCGTTTACCGGCGGAATATCAAAATTTTTCTCTGATGATCTCCAAAAAACCATGTGTGAAATATTGGGTGTGAATGATGGTGACATTTTATTCATGATTGGCGATAATTTATCCGTTACTCTGAATGCTTTAGGCCAGCTCCGTGTGGCAATTGCCAAACGTGAAGCGTTAACAAACAAAGATGATTTTAAGCCGGTTTGGGTGACAGAATTCCCCATGTTCGAATATGATGAAGGGGCAGACCGATTTATTGCTATGCACCATCCATTCACCGCACCAAGAGAAGAAGATGTTGATATGCTGGATTCGGATCCATCCAACACTTTGAGTCGTGGCTATGATTTAACCTTAAATGGATATGAGATTGCCGGTGGCTCTATTCGAATTCATTCACCAAAAGTGCAGGAAAAAGTTTTCTCTTTGCTCGGATTAAGCCGGGAAGAAGCGATCGAAAAATTTGGCTTTTTAGTAGAAGCCTTGACTTATGGTGCGCCACCCCACGGCGGAATTGCATTTGGCTTTGATCGCTTGGTAATGCTTTTAGCAGGAACAGAAAATATCCGTGACGTGATTGCGTTCCCCAAAACAACTTCAGCAACATCTCTCATGGATAGAAGCCCCAGTAATGTATCAAAAGAACAGTTGGATGAGTTGGGGATTCAAATCAAAAAATCTAAGAAATAATATATTCTGTTGGCTTTTGTGAAACGGTTTTCTGTTTCCATTCTCATAATTAATTCTTTTCATTATAAAAACATCCAATACCGGTTATAGCCAAAGCCGGAGCGATAATGAAATTGATTAACGATAAAAATTGCCAATGCCAATATTCTGAAACAGGTACGCTCAATATCAATTATAATAAAAGGAAAGGTTGGCTTGAGTATTAAACTCAAAAATAAAATGCGTACCAAAAATCTTCCTACCCAAAGTGAAGTCTAGGAGTAGGATAAAAGCAGAATTTCTATACCGAGTGGATATGAATTTATAAAGGAATTTAGATAATTATTGAAACAACTTCCTCATCTGATTCACCCCATTCCTAACACAGATTTCCATGGCACGGTGGAGCTCAAGACTGCTGTACCAATAGGAATTGGACCACACCAATGCATCGGAATCTGTATCAATCATTTTGAGCATAATTCCGACTCTAGCACTTGTATAATTCACTTTGCTCCCAGAAGACATGGCACCACCATCAGTTTTGGTAGTTGTGGAAGATGATGTTTTTGCATTATTAGTTTCTGCATCAGCTGCAGCAGATTGACTCACGGTTGTGGTGGTAGAACCATGGTCTTCGTATCGATAGGGAACAATGATTATTTCTGAATCAGTGAATTCCGTAATAATGCAAGAGAGTTCAAGGGTTTTTCCTCCATGTCCAAGCGTTATTGTGGGAAAATCACTTGATAATTCATTTACATTAAATCCATATTTCAGGAAACTATGGGAAAGACTAGTTTCAACCATTTCACCAGAGCCGGAAATATAGGCATGATCATTAACTGGGATAATTTTAATGAAACTCACCGTGGTAAAATCATAATTCTCATTTACAGCGGGGCCGTTCCAGCAGGAAGCAAATAAGAAAATTATTGAAATAGAAAGAAATGGTTTTATCATTCAAGGCTCAAGCTTTGGATGTGCACCTTGGCTTCGCTACTTAAAATTTCATTTTTAGAATATTTTAAGCAATATTGCCATGCTATCAATGCGTGATTGGGTTCATCCAAGGCTTCATGAAGCAAAGCTTTCATGCGATAGATATCTGGATTGGTCATATCAGTTTGTTGAGAAACAGAAATATGGCCTAAAGCTTCCTTGTACATCCCAGCTTTCATTGCAGCGGATGCCTTGGATAGAGCATCATTTGAGCCTGCGAACAATAGTCCGGATAAAATAAAAATTCTTAATATTTTCATGATGATTGTGCCTCATTTGAAAGTTGATGAATGGCACGTAATACATCTCGTCGGCTGATTTGTCCCACCAGTTTATCTCCTTCTAAGATGGGGAATCTTCTAAACCGGGATTTCATGAAACTATCAGCCACATTTGAAAGGGTATCATTCACGTCAATGGTAGTAACATCTGTGGACATATATTCTTTCACATATCCACCAAGATTGTTGTAATAGGAGGCTTCCATGAGAGTTTTCATACAATCTTTCTCAGAAAGGACCCCTACCAACTTACCTGCAATATTTACAACAGGTGCCCCGGATATTTTATGGGTTAAAAAAGATTCAATGGCTGTTTCAATTGGCGTATCAGGAGAGAAAGTTATAAGGTTGGTAGCCATAAATTTATGAATAGTATAATGTATATTCATTTGAGAGTTCCTTGTCAAGTTTAATTGAAATTAGAGCCATCAAGACCATAAAACAACCAGATGAGTAAATTGTTTCAGTCACTCATTTGTTTATTATTTTTATTGAAATGATCGTGGAATTAATAATCTATTTTCCATCATTTTAAAAGAAATTTTTCCGATCTTCATTCCATAAATGTGCGATATATTATTCAAACAAAGAAGATTCTTTAGAAAGGAGCCATCGAGCCCGATCCTGATAAAACAAGTTTTCTGCTATAACATCGGGGTTGGCTGAAAAATCAGCCTTTACTACATCAGTGAGCATTGTATGGAACTGCTCCCGATTTCCTGCTTTTTGGTGATAGAATTCTGCCATATGAACCGCGTTGCCGAGGTAATCCGGATTAGCAGAAAGTGCCTGATTAAAATAGGTTTTTGATTGGGATAGTTCTATCCCAGGAATTCGAGTATAAAGAGACCCAAAGAACCGATATGGGCCGCTATAAAAAAATCCTGGTTCCAATGACAAGGTTCGATGCATCAAAACCTCTAATATTTCCCGATGGTTTAATCGTTCGATTACGGGTCTTGTATTTAGATACCGTGCCAAATTTGTGGCCCACCAGAATAAACCGGGAACAACCGAAATAGGTACATCTGCCAATGCAGTAAGCATTTTAAAGGTACTGTCACCTTGAGTGTTTTTATAGATCACAGAAAAATCCTGATGATTTAATACTGCCTCCTGACAAAGTTGGCTTGCCTGTAAAAATAAACTGTTCTGTGTTTCACCATCTTTTTCAAAAAATAATCCACGGGTGTACAGAATTTGTGCATATAAAATAGCGATATCGAATTGATCGGGACGCTGTTGACATGCAAGACTGATAAAATGTTCAGCTTTTTTCAGGGTTAAAGAGTCTGATCGCTGTTGCCAAAAAAATATCCCTTGCTCAATCAGAAATTCTACATTCTGAGTTTTGGCAATCGAATCTTGCTGGGTGCCGGCACAATCCAGTAAAAAGAATCCTGCAAATAGGATAGAGAATAGGATGTATTTTTGTTTCAAGTTATGAAGGATCCTTTAGCCTAAATTTTGATGGATGAAATTACAGTCTACATTGGAATATGGAAAAGGTCATTGAACTAAAAACGCTTGAGCCTACAGCGTTGCTAGGTGTGGCTGATACCCATATAAAACTCATTGAAGCAGCTATTCCTGCAACCATTATTGCCCGAGGTGAAACGATCAAGATTCAGGGAGAAAATTCCGATGTTGAACATATCCATGAAATTCTTCATGAGATGATGGAAACCCTTTCAGGAAAAGGCAGTCTTACCGTAAGAGATGTGCAAAACCTTATTGCTCTTGTTACCTCGAAAAAAGAAAAATCAAATGGTGAAATACACGTACCGGGAATTGTGATCCATTATGGTAAAAAAGGTGCAATAGTACCGAGAACAAAGGGTCAGGAAGCTTATGTGAAAACAGTTCGAAAAAATGATGTAGTTTTCAGCATTGGTCCTGCAGGTACCGGAAAAACGTTTCTTGCTGTGGCTTTTGCAGTGGCAGCATTGGAAAACCATGAGGTGGATCGAATCATTCTGTGTAGACCAGCTGTTGAAGCAGGAGAAAACCTAGGTTTTCTCCCTGGCGATTTAAAGGAAAAAGTTGATCCTTATTTAGCTCCTTTATATGATTCACTCCGAAGGATGCTTCCTGAAAATAAATTAAAAAAACTTTTTGAACAAAAGGCTATAGAAGTTATTCCCCTAGCGTATATGCGGGGCAGGACATTGGATAGCGCCTACATGATTCTGGATGAAGCGCAAAACGCCACCGTGATGCAAATGAAAATGTTTCTCACTAGACTTGGCATTGGTTCCAGAGCCATTATAACTGGAGATATCACACAAATTGATCTCAAAAGACGAACTGATTCGGGATTGGTTCAAGTTTCGGATATCTTGAAAAATGTAGAAGGTATCGGATTTGCCACCTTAGATCGTAATGATGTGGTACGACATTCGCTTGTAATGAAAATAATCCAGGCTTATGACGAAAATTCTTGCATTAAGAAAAATATAAAATAATTAAAATAATAGAGGTTTTCTCTCTGAAAATACTTTCATCTATTTTCAAAGCAAAGATTGAAATTATTTTTTAATTTCAAGACTCTCGTATACACGAATTTTAAAGGAATACAATGCAACGGCAATCAGTTATTGTTGCGGCGAAACGGACACCCATCGGCGCATTTCAAGGTAATTTATCATCCGTATTGGCTCCAAAACTTGGAGCAATTGCGATTAAAGCAGTCGTGGAAGAAACCGGCATCGATAAAACCCAAATAAATGAAGTCATCATGGGAAATGTTTTATCAGCTGGAATCGGACAAGCCCCGGCAAGGCAGGCAGCTATTTATGCAGGATTACCCAATTCGGTAGAAGCACTGACAATCAACAAAATGTGCGGTTCCGGATTAAAAGCTGTGATGTTGGCAGATCAAGCTATTCGGTGTGGTGATGCAGAAGTGGTGATCGCTGGTGGTATGGAAAGTATGTCCAATGCGCCCTATCTTTTGCAAGATGCACGGTCCGGCCAACGACTAGGCCATGGGAAAATGATAGATAGTTTGATTCATGATGGGCTCTGGGATGCCTACAATGATACCCATATGGGGAATTGTGCAGAAATGCTTTCGAAAGAACGGAATTATACTCGTGAAGCCCAGGATAAATTTGCTGTAACTTCATACAAACGTGCCCAAACAGCACAGGCGGAAGGTGTCTTCGATTCTGAAATTGTTCCGGTAAAAATCCCACAAAGAAATGGAGATTCCATATTTATTTCCGAAGATGAGGAACCGGGTAAAGCCAGATTTGATAAGATACCAACATTACGGCCAGTTTTTGAAAAAGATGGTGCCATTACTGCAGCAAATGCATCAAAACTGAATGATGGTGCAGCGGTTATTCTTGTTATGAGTTGGGAAAAAGCGAATAAACTAGGACTCACTCCGATTGCACGTATTGTGGCTCAAGCTTCTTCAGCGCATGAACCGGAATGGTTTACTACAGCGCCGGGGAAAGCCATTGGCAAAGTTTTAGAAAAAGCAAATTTATCTACAAATGATATCGACCTTTGGGAAATCAATGAAGCATTTTCTGCAGTCACCATGGCCGCCATTGATGATTTTAAAATTAATCCTGCTAAGGTGAATATTTATGGTGGTGCTGTGGCTATCGGGCATCCCATCGGTGCTTCCGGAGCACGGATATTTACAACCTTGATGAATGGCATGACCAGAACCGAAACAAAATACGGATTAGCAACTCTTTGTATTGGTGGTGGAGAGGCATCCGCTTTGATCGTGGAAAAAGTATGATCGATTTCACCCTAACATCTGAACAGGAACTCATCCAAAAAACTGCCCGGGAATTTGCAAAAGAACATTTAGCGCCCGGTGTAATTGAACGGGACGATAAAGCTGAATTTCCTACTGAACAAATTAAAGTGATGGGTGAATTGGGTTTTATGGGAATGATGGTTCCAGAAGAATGGAGTGGCGCAGGGTTTGATACCTTGACCTATGTGATCGCTATGGAAGAGATTGCCGCAGTAGAGTTAGCAACATCTACAATCATGTCAGTGAATAATTCTCTCGTTTGTCAACTTTTTGTGGATTATGGTACCGAAGATCAAAAAGAAAAGTATTTAAAACCACTAGCAATAGGTGAAAAACTAGGTGCCTACAGTTTAAGCGAACCCGAATCAGGTTCAGATGCCAGTAACATGAGAACGTTTGCAAAAAAAGAAGGGGATCATTATGTGATCAATGGAACCAAAAATTGGGTCACAAATGGAATTAACGGGGATATTGTCATTCTATTTTGTATGACAGAAAAAAGTGTTGGTTATAAAGGAATTTCTGCATTTGTTGTTGAAAAAGGGACACTTGGACTATCTACTGGAAAAAAAGAAAACAAATTGGGAATTCGTGCGTCGGACACGTGTGAACTCTATTTTGAGAATTGTTTGATTCCTTGTGAAAATATGATTGGTGAAGAAGGTCTGGGATTTAAAGTGGCTATGAAAGCATTGGGCGGTGGACGAATCGGAATTGCCGCACAAGCACTTGGATTAGCCCGTGCTGCATTGGATGCAAGTATATCCTACGCAAAAGAACGAAAACAGTTTGGAAAAATCATCGGCGAATTTGGTGCTATCCAGAATAAGTTGGCCGATATGGCTACGGAAATTGATGCTGCACGAATGCTGGTATGGCGTGCAGCAAAATTAAAGGACGACGGTAAAAATTATTATCGAGAAAGTTCCATGGCAAAACTTTATGCATCATCCACAGCCATGAAAGCAGCAACAGAATGTGTGCAAATTCATGGTGGGTATGGGTACATGCAAGAATATGGTGTGGAACGACTCATGAGGGATGCGAAGATTACACAGATCTATGAGGGCACATCCGAAATCCAACAACTTGTTATTGGCAGAGATTTATTAAAATGAGTTTAGATACAAAACCAAATATTGATTGGGACTCCCTGGAGTTTAACGTTACGGAAACAAAAAGTATGTTTCGCGCCACCTGTGCCTTAGGCGAGAAGTGGTCTGGCGGTGATTTAATTCCTTACGGCGATATTTCTTTGTCTCCTTTTGCAGGTGTCCTGAATTATGGACAAGGTGTTTTTGAGGGGGTGAAAGCATTTCACTCTTCGAAAGGGAATGTGGTGCTTTTTCGGGCCGATATGAATGGAAAAAGAATGGCTTTTTCCACCCGACGAATTTGTATGCCAGAAATGGATCCAGACTTTTTTGTGGACGCTGTGATTAAAACAGTTAAAGATAATATAGATTATGTTCCGCCCTATGGACGGGGAAGTCTTTATATTCGTCCGGTTGTTTGGGGAACAGCGCCTATTCTTGGCGTGGGTCCAACATCTGAATATACTTTTATGGTTATCGTTTCACCGGTGGGCCCTTATTTTAAAGGAAGCATTAAACCGCTTAATTTAAAAGTGAATACTAATTACCATCGTGCAGCACCCAAAGGGATTGGGAATGCAAAAGCAATTGGAAATTATTCTGCATCTCTTTTCTCTCTGATGGAGGCCAAGGCAGAAGGTTTTGATGAAAATATTTATTTAGATGCAAAAGATGAAAAGTTTGTAGAAGAGTTAGGGTCTGCAAATGTGTTTATTTACAAGGATGGAGTATTAAAAACACCTGCTTTGAATGGGTCAATCCTAGGTGGAATCACACGACAATCAGTATGCCAGGTTGCATCGGATATTTTAGGAATTACCGTGAAAGAAACTGAAATAACAGTCAATGATCTTTTAGGCGCAGAAGAAGTTTTTTGTACAGGAACGGCTGTGGTTGTTACACCAGTTGGGAAAATAACCTACCAAGGGAAAACTACTGAGATAAATCAAAATCAAATGGGACCAATAGCAATAAAAATTAGGGAAATGCTTGTGGGAATTCAGCGCGAAGAAATTGAAGATTCATTTGGTTGGATTCTGCCTGTAAAATAATTAAATCAATGATAAATTCAAAAATACATCCACGAAGGGTCGCACGTGAAAGTGTACTGCAAGCATTATATGCCCAACAGTTTTCTGAGGATGAACCCGCCATTATTCTAAACAGAATAATGACTTTATATCCTGAAAAGAAGAAAAATTTCAAATTTATTTTATCTCTTTTTCAGTGTGTATTAGATCATGTGGATTGGGCAAATGATATGATCAAAAGTCATCTCCAAAATTGGGAATTTGACAGAGTGGCACAAATAGATCGAGTTTTGTTAAGAATGGGCATCTGCGAGATCTTTTACATGGATGATATTCCACCCAAGGTTTCCATTAGCGAAATGGTGGAAATCGCCAAAGTGTACAGCACAGAAGAAAGTTCAGGATTCATCAATGGGATTCTGGATGTGGTTTATAAAGAATTTCAACAAAAAAATAAGAATTAATTAAAATGATACTAGCAAATTTTTTTGGTACAAAATCTGATCGGGAGATGAAAAAACTCCTTCCTACCTTGGACAAGATAAACCAATTGTATGAGACATTCTCTTCCAAAACAGATGATGATCTGGTCACTCGAACAGAAGAATTGAAAGAGTTCGTGATCAATCAGCGTTCAGAGAAAGCTCAATCTCTCCATGCAGATATGGATCGACAGGAGCGAGAAGCAGAGATCTTAAAAGCGGAGCAAGGTGCCCTCGATTTTATCATGGTAGAAGCTTTTGCCATCGTTAAAGAAACGTGCCGTAGAATTTGCGGCTCTTCTTGGCGTATATCCGGTCAAGAAACACTCTGGGAAATGGTTCCATATGATGTTCAGCTAATGGGCGCCATCACGCTTCATTCAGGCAAAGTCTCTGAAATGAAAACTGGTGAAGGAAAAACACTTGTTTCAACTATGCCCATTTATTTGAATGCTCTCACAGGACGGGGAGTTCATGTAATCACCGTAAATGATTATTTAGCCCAACGAGATGCAGAATGGATGGGAGAAGTATATAAACGTCTAGGTCTTACGGTAGGATTTATTTTGAATTCCATGGATAATGTACAACGTCGGGAAATGTATGAACGGGATATCACCTATGGGACCAATAATGAATTTGGTTTTGATTATCTTCGTGACAACATGGCACTTCAGAAAGAAGATATGGTTCAGCGCGGTCATGCTTTTGCAGTTGTTGATGAGGTGGATAGTGTCCTTATTGATGAAGCCCGAACACCTTTGATCATTTCCGGTGCTGTGGATGCCCCTGTGGATGAAACGTTTTCCACTCTAAAACCTGGTGTTCAACAATTGGTGAAAAAACAAACTGCTCTTGTCTCCGAGCTTGTTCAGGAAGCCAAAAAATTATTGTTAGAAGATGATGAAGATGCTGCAGGATTAAAACTGCTCCAGGCCCAACGAGGCATGCCAAAACATCGACAGGTCATGAAGATATTCCAGGAAACAGGCATGTTAAAGTTGGCTCAGGATATAGAATCCATCTATATCCGTGATAAGAAAATGCATGAGGTAGATGATGACCTTTATTTTGCTATTGAAGAAAAAAGTCATGTCATGGATTTGACTGATAAGGGTCGAAATTTACTGGCACCAGATAATCCTGAGACATTTATAATTCCAGACTTGGGTGAAATACTTTTAGAAATTGATGAGATGGGTGATCTTTCTTCAATTGAAAAGGAACAGGAAAAAGAGAAAGCTCACCAAACCCATGCGCAACGAAGCGGGACTATCCATAATTTTAATCAATTGCTTCGTGCTTTCACTATGTATGAAAAAGATGTGGAATATGTTCTACAGGATGGGAAGGTCATGATTGTGGATGAATTCACGGGCAGGGTTCTTCCGGGTCGTCGTTATTCCGATGGACTTCACCAGGCTCTGGAAGCAAAAGAAAATGTCCGAATTGAAAGAGAAACCCAAACATTGGCCACCATCACCATCCAAAATTATTTCAGGCTCTATGATAAATTGGCAGGCATGACAGGAACTGCAGAAACTGAAGCAGAAGAATTGGGATCCATCTATGGATTGGATGTGACTGTGGTACCAACTCATCGGGATATTATCCGGGATGATCGGGAAGACCTGGTTTATAAAACAAAACGGGAAAAATATAATGCGGCTATTGACGAGATTTCTGAATGCCATCATCGCGGTCAACCTGTTTTAGTTGGAACAATCTCTGTAGAAATTTCTGAATTATTAGCGCGTATGCTAAAACGGAATAATATTTCTCATAATATTTTGAACGCAAAACAACATCAAGGTGAGGCCGAAATTGTGGCTCGTGCTGGTCAACTTGGCGCTGTTACGATTGCAACCAATATGGCTGGCCGGGGAACCGATATTAAACTGGGTGAAGGGATTAAGGAATTAGGTGGGCTCCATATTATTGGAACAGAACGCCATGAATCGCGTCGAATTGATTTACAGTTACGGGGGCGAAGCGGTCGACAAGGTGACCCAGGCTCATCCCGTTTTTATTTATCACTTGAAGATGATTTGATGCGTCTATTTAGTTCAGATCGCGTGGCGACCATTATGGATAAAATGGGAATAGAAGAAGGTGAAGTCATTTCTGCAAAAATGGTCACACGAGCCATTTCTAATGCGCAAAAAAAAGTGGAGGTTCGAAATTATGGTATTCGGAAACATCTTCTTGAATATGATGATGTGATGAATCAACAACGGCAGGTGGTTTATGATATTCGTAACCAAGCTTTATCCGGAGAAGATATGTACGGGACAACCGAGCAGATCTTGGATGATTTTATCATGGATGAGATCGAAGCCCAATCTTTAATGGGAACACCAGACATGTGGGATTGGGATCATTTGAAGCAATCTTTTGCTTCCCATATCATGGTAGACGCATCTTTAGAGCAGATCAAGGCGTCAACTGGGAATTTAGACCTAACTGCAAACGATATTGGAGATTGGGTCGGAGAAGATGCAAGATCCATTTATAAAGCAAGGGAATCCTTGCTACCGGAAGATGCGTTGCGTGGTTTCGAACGATTTGTGATTCTGCGAACTATCGACGATAAATGGAAAGACCACCTCTATGCCATGGATCAGTTGAGAGAAGGGATCAATCTTCGCGCTTATGGGCAGAAGAATCCACTTTTAGAATACAAATCAGAAGGATTTAAAATGTTTCAGGAAATGATGACAGACATGAATTCTGTTACGGTTCAACGATTATTCAGAACACAGCTTCAAGGGATGGAACAACCACAAGGTGTTCAGGAACGTTCCGTCAGAAATGTCCAAACATCACATCAAGATACAACTGGCATGGGATTTCAGGGGCAGCCAGAAGGGCAAAAAGCAAACCAGCCCCAACAGGTTCGAACACCGGTCCAAGTTGGAGAAAAACATGGCCGGAATGAAAAGGTAACGGTTCGAGGTCCCGATGGAAAACAAATTGAGATCAAATATAAGAAACTCCAGAATTATTTAAATAGAGGATATACTCAGGTGTCATAATGTCGAA
>Ga0209709_10000466_pt1 | contig 38547 bp, 37 predicted proteins | sample ArcticOcean_MG_C_2_FD_187435 | JGI IMG/M metagenome (GOLD analysis project Ga0209709, IMG submission 187435) | Marine microbial communities from western Arctic Ocean - ArcticOcean_MG_CB4_136 (SPAdes) (version 2) | ecosystem: Environmental > Aquatic > Marine > Oceanic | place: Arctic Ocean... | reverse complement strand
CAGGATTTGATAGACCAATACCCCAAAGCATCAAGATTACGAACAGCACAGGGAAAAGTGCTGTTCGAGTGTAAATTCGTGGGTCGTCTTTCAAGTGCATAAAGAAGGCAGCAATTCCGAAGCCTTTGATAATGCCAACAACAATTAAAACCGCCCATACCGTCATTTTCGTAATCTCTATTTCCGTACCGGGAACTTTGTCATAGAAGACTGCCCCGACTTCGAATAAAGTGAAAAACATCAAGACCAAGAAATTCCAAAAATAGATATCTTTGCCTGTTTTGTCCATAAGCCACTTTTCAATACCTACTGCTGCATGTTCACTCATTTAATCACCTCAATACAGATAGAATGCTGGGAAGATAACAACCCAAGCCAAGTCGACAAAGTGCCAGTAGAGTCCGAAGTATTCGATACCCTGTGCATTGTCTTCATCAAAGCCAACCGTGTCAGCCTTGAAGACGAGATACAGCATAACCAGCAAGCCAATGAAGACGTGCAGTCCGTGTGCTCCCGTAGCGATGTAGAAGATGGAACCTTGAACAGTCCCGATATCGAAGCCCTCAGCAACCAAATGGCTCCATTCAACAAGTTTGAGAACGATAAACAGAGAACCGAGTAACAGAGTAGCAATCAGATAGTTGCGGATTGCTGCCTTTCGAGTTGGCATGAGTTTGCTCATGAGGCGGCCAGTTGGTGCCTCCCAGTTGGCGTTCCTTGCAGTCTTCAATGCCAAGACAATGGTGTAGGATGAAATGATCAGCGCAAAAGTGTTGATAGCACCTGGAAGTAAAGTTGCGAAATCATATCGCAATAAATCAGATGCTGTTACAACCGTTCCTTCTGGAACGTCCTTACATGCTTCAACTCCATCACGAATGGCCCAATCGGTACACCATTCAGTCCGCATACGAAGGTAGGAGGAAAAGAAGGTTGCGAAGACCATGATTTCAGACATGATGAAAACCCATAATCCGGCTTTGCGGATGTGCTCGCCTTCGAATGGGAACGAAGTTGCGATTTGCTCTCCATGGCCGTTGAATGGTAAATCTTCCCACCACCAATTGGAAACTGCTACGACAATGGTCAGCAAGCCAACCAAGCTCAGTGTGAGCATACCGAAGTCTGGAGTAACATCTGTACTCAACATTGCCTTACAAGCAACGACGAAATCTGGGAACCCTACCAAAAAGAGCATGATACCGAAAGCAAAGATGATTGGAGAGGATGAACCGTGATGGTCGTCACCGTAACCGCCACCGTGATCGTCACCATGGTCATCGCCGTGTTCTTCGTTTGCCTTACTGGCATTGAGGAACCCTCCAAGGCCAAGGAAGGTTGCATAGGAAATCGACATCAAGAGAATGGTAATTCCAGAGACTCGATAGGACAAATACGAGAGATGTGCTTGTTCGACCTCATGGTGAAGGTGTTCAAGTTCCTTGTGAAGGTCTGCAAGTTCTTCAGCATCGGCTTCGGAGATGGTGTCTTGGGCTGCGAGTGTGGCTTCTTTAGCTGTGATTACGGTTTGTTCATGGTGGTAATCGTCCTCTAATTCTTCCCAAGTCTGATGCTTACCATCAGCCATGAATACGCCAAGGGTAGCAAATAGCAAAACACCGATGGTGAGGAAGATTCCTCCCATCATCACTGCGCGCATCCAAATTCCGTTGTCAACGTGCGCTCCGTGTCCACTCATTCTTCCGCCTCCTTAGGATTGGCCTTGTTTGGTTTGGCTTTCTTCGCCTTGGCTTTCAATAATGTATCGAATACGGAAGGCTTTGGAGATTTTTGGTGACCGAACTCGATGTTCATATCACCTTGTGTAGGGATCTCGTCGAAGGACGGCGTAGGTGGTGGCGAAGTAGTTGCCCATTCAAGCGACCAGCCGCCCCATGGATCGTTACCGGCAGGTTCACCATGTCTGTTTGACTTGATGATGTTCCATACCAGCAAGAGTTGGCTCAAGCCAAAGATAAACGAGAAGATACTGATTGCCATGTTGTATTCCGCAAAGCCGCTTTCTACAGTATAACTGTGTGTCCGACGTGGCATACCCTGGATTCCAAGAGCATGCATTGGCCAGAACGTAGCATTGTAGGCTGAGAATCCAATCAAGAAATGCCAAAGGCCGAGTGTCTCGTCGAGTTTCTTACCGGTTGCCTTTGGATACCAGTAGTAAATTCCGGAGAACAGTGCGAAGACAGTTCCGCCGATGAAAACATAGTGGAAGTGGGCTACGACGAAGTATGAGTCGTGGAAGTGCATGTCCATGCCTGCAACAGGGAAGAACATTCCAGAGAGTCCGCCAAGCGTGAAGGTGATGAGGAATCCAAGCGACCACAGGGTGTGTGTGCGCATGACAAGGCTACCGCCCCATATCGTCGCCAGCCAATTGAAGATTTTCGCACCAGTGGGAATCGCTACTGCCATCGTAGTAATCATGAATGCAGCGCGCCAGAATGGGTCCATTCCAGAAGTGAGCATGTGATGGCCCCACACAATGAAACCAACAATTCCGATACCGGCCATTGCAAAGACCATCGATTTGTAACCGAAGATCGACCGCCGAGCACTGGTCGCCAACACTTCAGAGACAATTCCGAAGGCCGGTACAATCACCACGTAGACTTCGGGATGTCCGAAGAACCAGAACAAATGTTGGAACAGTAAACTGTCACCTCCAGAGGTGAAGAACACCGTTCCGACGGTATGGTCGAACAGCAAGAATGCTACGCCAATAACGAAAGCAGGCAGTGACATGTAGAGCATGAAAACGCTAACGAAGACGGACCAAGAGAACAACGGCATTTTCATCCATCCCACACCAGGAGCGCGCATGGTGAACACCGTGGTGATGAAGTTGACACCACCAAGGGTCGAAGATGCTCCGAGCATCAACATTCCAGATATGAATGCGGTTGTACCGGGATTCGAACCGTATTGGGCCATTTCTGCGCCGAGGCTCGATTCAGTCAACGAAGAGTATGGAGGATACATGACCCATGTAATATCTGCACCTTCTCCGGCCCAAATTCCAGTGTAAATCAATGGGCTTGAGAACACCAAAAGCCAAAGCCCCATTGCGTTAATTCGAGGGAATGCAAGGTCTTTTGCACCGATTTGAAGCGGTAAGACATAGTTCATGAAACCAGCAATCATTGGCATAGCAGCCAAGAAAATCATGGTGGTTCCGTGGAGGGTGAAGAAGGAGTTGTATTCCGTTTCGGTCAAAAATGTGTTCTCAGGTAAAGAGAGTTGGATACGGAACAGAAGTGCCAACACTCCGCCAACAAGGAAGAAGGTGAACCCATACAAGAAGTAGAGAATACCGACCATTTTGTGATCTGTTGTTGTTAGCCAAGGTTTGAGATATGACCAAAAGTGAGCAATCGTGAATGTTTCAGGGGCACGGGTGTAGAAGACCCACATGACGCCGAGCAAGACCATTCCAAGTGAAAGGCCAATGGCAGTAAGAAGAACAATCAATGCACGAGCGGATGGGCCCGTGTCGTCTGCATTCAACCCCGGAATAGAAAGGTCAGCTTGGTTCCAGTAATCGCCACCAGCACCAGCGCCGCCGTTGACTGCGTTTCCATAGATGGTGAATTCAACAACTTTGGAATCATCTGCAGGTGCAACCCATTCAAAATCCCAAGTTCGAACGGTATTTCCTTCTGTTGTATGCGTGAGTCCGCCGTCCATCTCGTGGCTGAGTGATTCATTGACGGTTGAAACCATGCCTGCTGAACTAAGAATTCGAAAACCGCCTGCACGGCCATTCCAACCGGTTCCATCTTCTTCAACGACGCCGCCGTTGTAGAGTTCCATCACATCGTTTTGAACAGTGACTGTAAATGTGTACGTTTCACTGGCATTGAAAGTTGCAGGCAATCCTGTAACGATTACTTGAGTGTCTGGTGATGCTCCAGCATGACAACTGCAACCACCATCAGCCGCACTACCGATTCCGGTTGGCATGGCTTCAAATTGAGGTGCTGCTACAAGCATGAGCAGAACCAAAGCAAGAAGTGTGAATCGCTTTCGCATCAGTAGCCACCTCCTGTCGATCCTTCACTGGCGCCCGAGCCTGTTTTCTTAATGCCTGAGTCGAAATCGCATGTTGTGCCGTCTCGGGCAACGATGTCGATGTTTCCGACCATTTTCGAGTGGTAGAGGCCGCAATATTCAGCGCAGCGGATTGGGAAAGTGCCAGAATCATCGGGCTTAAAGGTCAAGACTGTGCCTGCCTCAAGTCCAGGGACTAAGTCTTCTTTAACACCCCATTCTGGCAACCAGAATGCGTGTTGCACGCCAACATAGGCGGGGTTTGAATCGTCATGGGGTCGTGAGTGGAGGTCGAGGGTTACACTTTCATCGCATGGAATGACCAAATGTTGCCCACCGGCAGAAGAAAGGATTGTGCCGACTGGGAGGTGTTCCCAAGTATGAAGCAATTGGTCTTCAGCATCGTATGCCGTGATGACGCTGTGGAGATTATTATCGAAATAAAGGCCTGATACTAAAAGTGACTCTGCAGCAAGGTCGATTGAATAATCTGTGCTTATTCCATCGATTTCAACGGTGACATTTGTAGCATCCGAGCCATGAGTCTGGACCGTGATCATGCCATCGGACCAATCGACATCGACATATGTGGCCCTTGGGTCATCCTCCCAGGTCAATGCATCTTGATAATGAAATTCCCAGAACCATTGCTTCCCGATGACATCGACGTTGAAGGTCTCTTCGTCGTTTGGAATAGTCCACACGGCTGTGTTCGAGGCTAAAGCAATCATCGTAACCCATACGACAAGAATTGTTGGCAACGCATAAAATGCAATCTCGAGTTTTGTGTTGTGGCTATCGACAGGGAAAGAGCCGACTTCGATATGGTACTTTTCTGAAGTATCTGGCTCGACGCCCTCGCGGTATCGCAGCATAGCGATAAACATCCATCCGAAGGTGAAGATGGCGACGATGATACTCCAAAACATATATTTGTCATATACGACATTGAATACAGTGTCTTCTGCAGGCATAGATTATCCTCATTTGAAGGGCCGGTGGTACCGGACTTAAACCCTTGTAGATTGCAGGGTGCTACGCGTTCTATTTGCCTCCCTTGTTTCATGGCTTTGGTCATGCGCTTTTCAAGCATTGAAACGATGTCGAATTTCACGATTGAAGAGGATTATTTGATGTGCCGACAGGCACAAGAATATGGCAGGTTGATAAACGGGCTTTGATTGATTGATTCGATGGCGATTTCTTCCTGTGTTCAATCCACATTGGATGGAGCCGTTATGCTCGAGGTCGAAGTTCAACCTGGTGCAAAAAGGCAGGGCATAGTTGGCTTCAATAAATGGCGAGGTCGATTGACGGTCGCAGTTCGGGCAGAAGCGCAAAAAGGAAAAGCCAATAATGCAGTCTTGCATGTTCTTTCAACCTCACTTAATCTTCCTAAAAGCCAATTGAAAATTGTCGGTGGAGCGACGTCGAGAAGTAAAAAAGTACGAATTGAAAATGTGTCATCAGACTTACTGATTCAATTGCTTGGACCATGTTTGGAGGAGGAGTAAATGCGCGACCAAAAACATCGCTCACAACTCGGCAGTGGCAATGCCGCAGAACGATTCACTGCCGCTGGTTTGGCTTTGGGTGTGGCTCGTAAAAAAAATCGTGAGCAAACTTGGCCAATTATTCTCGAAGGTCAAAGAGACCGTATTGCTTTGGAAACACTTGGTTTTGTTGGGCCGCTTGAAGTGCTCAATCGAGGGTGGGATTTAGACCGTTTCATCACGTATTTGTATGAACAGTACGGCACCAGAAACTCAGATGGGGGGGCGAGTATCTGCCTCTTGATGGATTGGGACCGAACGGGTGGCCGATTACAAAAAACGCTGACTGAGCGCCTGGAAAGTCTCGATGTGAAAGTATGCCATGTGCTGCGGAATCAATTATTGAAAGCACTCAAACCAGAAACTCGAGTCGTGGAATCGTTGAAGAGTTTCTTCGTCCAATTATCACCCTTCATCGAACAAGAGGACCCTGTCGAATTCAATCGATAAGTCATTCATCGGATGGTGGTTTTGGCATACCGTCTTCCTTGACAGTATTGAGTACAACATGCGTGAATGAACGTGAAACACCGTCGTGTGTGAAAACTGTCTTTGTCAGATTATCGAGATCTTCGCGGTTTTTGACCCGGGCGAGAACCATCGAATCCCATTCGCCTGTCACATCATAAACAGCAAAGACGCGTGGGTCAGCAGCAATTTTCTTCTGGACGTCAATCATCCGCCCTTTAACAATACGAAGGCCCGCCATTATGGTCATCGTCCAGCCCATTGATGCTGGATCTAAGATGACGCTGTAGCCTTTTATGATGCCCGCCTCTTCCATTCGCCGAATACGATTGAGCACAGTCCCTTGAGCAACTCCAATCTTCCGGGCCAACCCACGTTGACTGATTCGGGCATCTTCAAGCATGGCGGCCAAGAGCGCACGGTCGGTTTCATCGAGATTCATTCGGTTCACTACTCGAGGCTTCTTGTTCATAGGTTTCAACACTTTGCCCCATCTTTACTGAAAGATAAGTTGGGTTAGAAAGACGCAGATATTGGGTCCAACTGCCGAGTTCTTCGACTTCAAGACCCAAGGAGATTTGACAGTCAGCATCATGCTGTTCTTTGAACCGAAGAGTAAATTCCAATTCAGAATGTGGCCCAATTCGTTTGGTTTTGAATCCGCCTTTGATTTGCCAAGGTAGTTCGGCTCCGCATGACTTAAGAGTTACTTTTTGATTTCCCGAACGGAACCTAAAATGCGCTGTAGGATGTTCGCCTACGGCCCATTCAGCATTTAATTTCGGCATTCCTTTTTCTCTTTTCATCGCACTACTCACCGCCCCTGAAGCAAGAACGCTCGATAAAATGAGCAAGAAAATAGGCAGTGCGAAATGGCCAGGTGTACTGTTTTCCCAACGCGTGGGCAGAGAAGTGTGGTACAAAGCAAGTAATCGATTGGTGTCATCACCTTCAACTTCACCAAAAAAAGCCAAGGTGATGTGCCACCCATATGGGTTTGATTCCAAATCAATACCCGCAGCCAGCAGGTGGTCGGATGAAATTTCCCATACTGTCTGAGTGACATTTCCTTGGCTGTTTGAAAATCCAACTTCGGGTTTCATTTCACGAACCAAATGGGTTGCTTGCCGCCCATGGTTGTCCGTAGCATCGTCCTCGGTCACAAAGAAATACAGTACTGTATTTTCGCTTAAATTGACAAGAGGCGTCATTTCAACTGGAAAACGTAGGAACCATTCATTGTATTCATTACTCACTATCTCGATGGACCCATCCAAAGTCAAAACTTGCTGTTCACGCGAATGCTGACGGCCCAGCGTAAGACCATCTTCGAGCGTCAGGTTATCGCCCTGTTGCTCATTAAACAGCGCCACAGTTCCATCTTCAAGTCCCAGTTCACCGCGTCTGGAATGTGCATCATCATCAGGCCAATCCGAATTGGTTTCCTCACTCCAGTTCCACCATGAAAGAAGCACCATTTCAGGTGAGGTTTCGGCCACATAAGGCCCATCTTGAGAGAGGAATTCTTCATGGATTACTGTGTCCGGACTGCTTTGGTCCGGAAGTGGTTTGGAAACGACAAGGTTCAAAATTTCAGTTTCTTCAGGTGATGCGAAAGGTACTGCAACAAGGCTCAGGAGAACAAAAATGAGGCAGAGTTGCATTCGCATAGATCTCACTCTTCCTCGTCGTCGGCTTGGAAAGGCATGTCGAGTTTGAGCCGCAAAATATCTCTGCCTTTCTCATCAAGCATCAATGTTAAGCGTGCCCCCGCCCATGCTGAAATCAAAGCCTCCCCGCTGGGTAACTGGCTGGAAAGCAAGAGGGGTCCATCGACTTCAATGGGCTCAAATTCACTGTTATAATCCTCCATCATAGGAGCCCAACCTTTCAACAACCGAGTTAATGTGTCAGTCGAAATGCTATGTTTCGACTCGGTAATAAGGGGCTGAAGAGCTGGGACCGCTTCTTGACGAGAGCGCCACGCATCTCGTTTTTTGGTAAAGGCTGGCAATCCGACATGAATTAATTTGAGTGGGTGGAAGGTTCCTTCTGGCCAAAGATTACCACGCTTGTTCGGGCATTTTTGATTGAATATCCGCTCTTCGACCATTTTTGGAGCGATGTTCAATCTCTTACCGCGCTTCCACCAAGACAAATCCTTGCCATTCAAACCATACCTCGTTTGGGCTTCGTCGACGGTTTCTGCACTTGCTGGATAAATCGTGTGACGGTTGGTTTGTGGTTGGTCAAGGACCAAAGGCACCCAATCTGAATGAAGAGAAGATTTTCGATTACGGATAAATGAGTTTGCGATTCCTTCTGGCGTTGCTTCTGGGCGATGACGGAACAGTGCGACAAAAAAACCTCCTGTATCGTTATCATGATGGACGAGTCGACGGCATTTGGCAAGTTCAGATTGTATGCGTAATTCGATGGCCTCATCAATTTCCTCATCGAATGCCTCTTTCCAATGCAGGCGCGCAGCAGGACTCATGTGAGCGGGTTGGAGAAAGGTTGTCTGAGCAACTTCCTCGCCCCTAGGGAGTGGTTCTCCCTTTTCATCGAGTGCATCCCAATCGGTAAGGCCGGGTCGGAGTTTCATTCCCGGAAGCCTTGATTCATCGATTTCAATGAGTTCTAAATATGGCAATTTGCGTAGTAACTGAGCGACGACTGCCTCATTTTCGCACGGGTCAATGCTGCACGTCGAGTAGACTAATTTACCGCCTGGTCGTAATAGACTGGCTCCCCTCAATGTGATTTCAACTTGCAAACGGAACAAGGTACGACTTTCTTTTGGCGACCATTTCCACCATACATTTCTGTTTTTTCGCGTTGTTGCTGAACCTGTACACGGGACGTCGGCAACGACAGCATCGTAGCCGGGTGGGGGAATACGGCCAATATGTCGGCCATCTTGTTGATTGATGAGCATGTTTGTCGTCGCGAGGCGCCCTCGATTCGATACGAGCATGTTGACGCGTCCGGATATTGGTTCATTGGCAATAACAACACCATTTGGTGCGATTGCTTCGGCGATTTGAGTTGCTTTCGAGCCCGGCGCTGCACACAAATCCAATACCAATTCACCCGGTTGCGGGTCGAGAACAACCACTGGAAGCATACTCGCTGCTTCTTGGCGAGTTATTCGACCCGATTCATGCAGTAAACTAAGGATATACTTGCTTCGCTCATCTGGTGCTTTACCGCGCGCAAATGGCATTTGCCAAGCAAAACCGTCTTGACCCCACGGCAGAGGGTGTCCTCCGAGTTCACGGAGTTGTGATTCAGTCCAGGCCTTATCGTGACGGGCGCTGGTGACGCGGAGCGTTTCTGGTAGGGCGGTGGTGGCTGATTGAATCCATGCATCTAAATCATAGCCTAAATTTTTGGCAAGATTCGCCAAAGGTGTATCACGCGCTACAACCAGCAAGTCCTGCTCTTGCCATTCGTCGCGGGACATGTTTGGGGGTCTTGGCCCCTCTCTATGTTGCTTCCGCCATCCTCAAGGGCTTTGTTCCCCACGCCTCAACCATGTTGGGCGATACAATGCCGTGGTTTTTGCCGCTGTTCGTGTTCGGCCTCTTTGCATGGATCTTCTATGAGGCAATAGAAAAATATGCAAACCGGAAAGATACCCCTTTTTGGTGGAAAGCAATTTTTGTTATTCGCTGGTTACCTCCAATTCAATTGATTTTCATGTTGATTATTCGGCTCATCTCTTTGCTTCGGCGTGACCTCGTGCATATTGAAATCGCACAATACCTCGGCCCAGGAGAGTTCTCCTCTCATGATTTGAAATTAATGATAACTGGGGATGGTGGCGTTGAAATCACCGTTTTGGTCATCTTTCTGTTCGCACTGTTTTCGGAGCGTTTACCGAGTTTGAAGAACGCACGAAGTGATTTACGCCAAGGCTTTCGCAACCGCCTGATGATGTTTTCGGGGTTGATTCTCTTATCCTCCTCAACCATTCTTTTCCCTGAATCAGCCTATTACGCGCCAAGTACATTACCCGTGCACCCAATCGGAATGATTCCTGCCTGGGATACGCTCGTACCGCTCCTTCTCTTCGCTGGCCTGACGATGTTTGGGGGTGAACTTTTTGCCATCTCGACGTTGTTTTTTGCAGGAGAAAATTTTCAAACTCTCGCACGGAGAGCGCGAAACAAAGTCCTTCTTTTGGCCTTGGTCACCCTTGTTTGGTTTTCTTTGGAACTTGATGTCAATGAAGGTTGGTTGCAGAAGATTCCTGAGCTCGGCTTGCTTTTACCACTCATCCTCATGCTCCACATGGGCTTGTGCTTGGCCCTCATCATTCAACCAGCAGTTCGAATTGAATCCGAACTCAATCATGGCGAGGGAAGAAGTTGGGGGATGTTGGTCTTGTCTGCAGCGATGGCGCTTGTTGTCCTCGTTTTAACGCCACTCCACTTTGACCAAATTGGTGTGTTTGGCTCTGGCCTTGGGCCCTATGTGTATGGGGTTTGGGTGGCTGCAGTTACAGTTTCAGTAATGATGCTGGTGCAATTCTTACCCGCACTTGGGTTTGATGCTGCACCACGTCCCGAAATATGGTGGATGAAAATGACGCTTGTATTCTCCCCGGTTCTCCTTTGTTTGTTTACACCCTTTGCACTCTTATTGATCCCAGCCATTTGGCTCGCTTTACCTTGGTCCTCCCTCACACCTTGGTTCATTGAGCGAGATGTTGCTTCACCTTCTGCTTCGTTCGTATTGTATCCGGTTCTTTTCATCACCGTAATGTGCGCAATACTCCCCTTCTCGTGGGATGAGCCGTTCCTTGCTTCGCTTTGGTTGGGATGGATTCCCGGTGCGATGGCAAGTGTTGGACTCACCCTCCACATCAAGCAGAGAGGGATGAACTCTTCACAACTTTCGGCGGAAGAATAAGAGGCGTTTGGCCTTCATATTATTCTTCACTTAATTCAGATTCAAGTACGGATGCTTCTAATTCCGCCCAAGCATGGCCGACACTGGCATCTTTCAACGTCGTTTCGACTTCGCTTCGTACGCGTTCTGTCAACGTTTCGTCCTCTTCGTCAGGAAACATGTGCGACAGCGGGCCGATGCCTGAAAGAACAGATTTTGAAAGTATGATGAGTAGAAGGCCAAGGATTGGAAACAACCATCCTGCACTCACCGTTTCGAGATTCATTCGGCCTTGGACAAGTCCAAATCCAGTGATGAGAAAACAGCCGATTCCGGTACCGAGCAAAAGTGTCGATGCTGCATCGGATGGTTTGCTCATAGACCTGCGTAGAGTAACAAGGCAATGAACCCAACGGCAAGCCGAGGTTCAGTAGGTCTCTCTCATCAGTTTGTGTATTTTGTAAGGGAGTAATGCTCGGTTGACAGGTGTGACTTCAAGGATACGGCCATCGTCACGGCGCCGGATATCTTGCAACAAAGGATGGCGGCTTTTCTTGTGGAGTGTCAATAACGTTGGTTTGTCAACTTCAAGTGCACTCCGAACGGTATTGACGAATGCTTCACTTTCTACTGCGAACTTTCCAATCTCATCGATCACGAGAACTTCACATTCATCACGAGCGAATTCAATTGCAGGTATTGCGATTCGTTCCAGTGCCTCTGTGTCGATGCCATAGCCTAAGACACGGAGGCGCGAGTCGATGTTTTTGTGAGCCATGATTGCATTTTCGCCAGTGACGATGTTGAAAACGCTGTATCCCAATCGTTCACTACCGTCTAAAATAGGCTCAGTACGCATTCCACCAATGATGGGGGCTTCTGTCAAACTACCCCGCATCTTGATTTCACGCGTTCGCTCTTCGCGAAGCATTTCGAGAACTTTTTCCATAACAGCAGATTTGCCACTACGGGGTAAACCAGTTATGCCGATCTTTGGATGAATGCCCATAATACTCTCACCACGAACAATCGCTAACGGTCGTTGCAGTGGCTTATCAGTAATAAAATGTTGTTGTGCTCATATCCCGTCACGGGGGATTGTAATGGTGAAAGAAGAGCGGCGTAGTTTGCATGATTACTGAATTGAAAGCATCAATTCCGGTATTTCAGAGGTTACTTCAACCGGGAGCATTTCCAATTCATAATTATTGACGTTGTTATTTGCAGACCAGGCACGAGCCCATTCATCGAGGTCTTTAGCATTCAACAATTCGCACATCCAGTGGAGCGCTTTCTCGAGGGTCCCATGGCTCCGAATAAGGCGTTCTTGGATTTCGGGATGGAGTTCAATGTGATTCACGCTGTTCCCGAGAACACAGCCTGATGGGATAACCGCCCAGCGAAGTCGGCGTTCTTGGTGAGCATTGACGATGGCTTGACAAGCAAGCCGTGGCCCGTATTTCGACTCCGCATTACCGCACCACATAGCAAGTTGCCGTTCATTGGCTCTTGAAGGAATATCTGTTCGGAAAGCTGGGTGGCGGACAAAGACTTGTCCGTCTTCATCTTCGGAGAAGTGTACTCCGCGGATAAACGGACGTGAACCACGTCCTTTGACCCATGTTTCAATCGACTTTGAGTGTGCGGTTTGGTCGATTTCACCAACTCGGACACGGATAGTGTGCCCATTGGTTGCAATAGCATGTTGCTGCTCCCCCATACGAGGGAGGCTGGCAAGGCGGTCGAGAATTTCGAGAGTGAGTTTCCGTTCGACACGGTCGCGCGGTAGGCGGGGGATGGCCCAAGTGTCTTTGGCCCAAGCAACCCAACGCTCTTTTTCCATCTCAAAGGAGGGGACTCTGTTTGAAAGACCGTTTTGGTCACGGCGTAAATCGGCGCGGCTAATTGGGCCATGGATCACAAGTTTCTCGGTTTCTTGTTTAGCAGTGATACCAAGAACGGCGACTCCTTGAGTCATTCCTGGGAAGAGGTGATTGGCTTCTTCAATAGCCCAAATGTCACTCCAACCATGTTCTTCGACAAGCAATTGGCGGAGTGGGTGGGATGATTGTTCACGAAGGATACTGTCTGGTGCAATCAGGCGAAGACGGCCGCCTTGCTCCAAAATCTGTAACCCTCGTTCAATGAATAAGCGATAGAGGTTGACGTTGCCTCGCATTGTCGAGAAGCGTGGCAAGCCATTATCGGTGAGAGCTCGCAATTGTTCACCAAGTTCTCGGCGAAGTTTACTTCCGTCTTCCATCCCGCGGAACCGGTCTTTTATTCTCAACCAAGGCGGGTTGGTCACAATAAGACGAGGGGCTTCAGACCAAGGCCAACCGCCTTGCAGTGTGTCGCCTTGTTGAACTGCTTGTTCAAGCAATTGTTCCGCTTCCTTACGGGGAAGGCATCCCGGTTTATTGGATTTCAAACTTACCAAATCAAAACGGATGCATTCGAGTAACAGACGTTGGCGTGTTGAAGAAACAACCAAGGCATCATTGTCGAGTAATTGGAATGAGGAAAGAAGAGCCTTGGTGTCGGCTACTTTTCGTTCGATGGTACTATCGCTGTGATTTTCGGCATGGCGTCGTATCAAGCGTGCGTGGAAAATCCCACCGCCGCAGGAAGTATTTGCGACTGGAAGAGGAATGCCACTGAGTGTTCGAAGGCCAAGTTCAACTCGTTCAAACTCAGATTCATTATCCACTTCAGTTTCTTGGACATGCTGTGGAAGATTGAGTTTTTCGAGGTGTTGGCGGAAACCCGGAGGGAGGTTGTTCAAATGCATTGAAGAAGTCGGTGTCGGCGTTTTTGGGCGTGTCAAACTTTCCAATAATTCCGAGGCGATGACTGCATCTGCTAAACGGGGCGGAGTTGGATGTGCACCGCGAGGAGAGCGCCCATCCGCCTCGGCATCATGGCGAGCCAAGAGGTGATCGAGAACATGCCCTGGGTCGGTTAGCAAGTTTGCAGGCAGGGTTGGCCAATCTTCCGGAAGAAGGGCAGCGATTGGTTGATGGACAAGAAGGGATTGTTCCCACGCTGCAAGCCATATGTGGATTTGCTCGGTACGGTCGCCAAGGCATCGGTCGAGTCGCGCATACCATCCACTTACTCCGCTTTGCATTGACCCCACCCAAACCAGCGGGCTGGCTTTTCCGGTTTGAATGTGACCCTTGTTTCGAGGGTCTCAAAAAAAGACAAAAAGCGGGTTTTTCAAACGAGACCAAGATGTTGAAAACTCTCATTATGCCATTCCCAGCCCGTTTTAACCCATTCAAATAATGCCGAAAGTTCCTTCTTTCGAACACCAGCAGCTTTGGCTAACGTTTTGATGACTTTCAATTCCGAGTCATCGTATTCTCCATCAACCGCTGCAACAAGAATTGCATCGCGTAAAGCAATTTTCAATACAACCGGGTTTAACTTCGAAATGACCAATTCAAGTGATGGAGGTTTCTCAAGTGAGTTGCGGATATTAACCCTCATTTCAGGATGCATCATACATCGTCCCATCAGCGCTTCAATAATCGCAAGTTCTTCTTTCACGAGTGTACCATCCGCCGAAGCGACGATAACCATGATTTCAGCATACCCTTTGACATCTTCTTGGGCGAAATCAATCGCAAGATCGAGATACACTGGTTTCACTCCGATATCTCGTTGAGGATATCGTATCCTTCTTGCATCCAAAGATATCCATTTGCCGTCCATTCGAGTAAGCGATCGACCGAATCTGGAGCGAGGTCGAAATGCTCGACTATTGTGTTCAGCACTTCGCGCTCATCATCGTCAACAGAGCCATCAGCAGCAGCCATCAATGTTGCATCACGCAGAGCGAGGCGCCCAGTTTCTTCACCCATCTCGGCAAGACATTCTTCCAAGGAAGGGGGGTTTTTCAAAGCCCCACGGATTGTTTTCCGTTGGGGTGGAGAGAGGAGGGCCGTTCCAAGTCGTTGTTCAAACATTGCCATCTCATCAACGGTTAATTCATTGTCAACTCTTGCCATAAACGCGAGTAAGCGAGCATACGCAAAGCGTTCTTCACGGGGGAGTTTGTGTACTGTGTCGGGTAGCATTACACCTGCGTATCCGGCATAGACTTAGAACCCCACGCTAATTCTTCTTCTCGCGAGTGAGTTCTTCAAAGAAGGGGCGCGGGCCAAAAGACCTCTTTTTGACAATTCTAAAAGCAAGACTTGATGACTGAGGGGTGCCTGCTTGTAGCATGGATGAAAGTCTGAATGTACTTGGAGAGCCGCTCGACTCATGTTCCTGTGAGCCAATGACTGGATGGCATCGTGACGGGAAATGTAACACAGACCCCAGTGACCGAGGTTCGCATACCGTTTGTTGCGTACTTACTGAAGAATTCCTAAATTTTGCCCTGTCAAAGGGAAATGATCTGATCACACCAATGCCGCTTCATGGGTTCCCGGGACTCAAACCTGGAGACTCATGGTGCGTTTGCGCTCAAACGTGGTTGGATGCCGTCAATGCAGGAACTGCGTGCCCCATCGACATGGAATCTACACATCAAAAGGCATTGGAAATCATTCCATTCGACCTCATTGAAACGCACGCTGTATGATTCACTCTTCTTCAGATGTATATCCGAAGACAAACCATCGCATCGTGGCCCAAGTGAACAAACCCCAGCCAATCATATTGATGAGGAAAAGCAAACGGATCGGTGCATCGGAGAGGGTGATGAGTGCATCATACGAGAGAGTTGAGCCTGCCATTCCAAACGCATAGACTGAAAGCGCTCCAAGAATGGTGTTCTTGACATTTTTCCGCCCATCAAACGTAAAAGTACGATGGACGAAATGGGCAAACACGCTCGACATAGCCCACGAAATCGACCACATTGCCGTTTCGTTCAAAAGGTCAAGAAGAAAGGTTGAGCGAAGAACTTCCCATATAATCCAAAACAGAAAGGTGTTGAATCCTCCAGCGATTCCAAATCGCTGCAAGGTCCCACGTGGGAGAACTTCCGCTACTTTTGGACGGTTCATCCTGCATCCCTCAATCATCATTGGTGACAACATCACTGGGTTTTCCAGTGAGAACTCCGCGAAGTTTGGCATTATCTCTTTGGATTGCGTCCAGTAATTCGTACTTGCAATCCATTGAATCGGCCAATACGCCAAGAGCCATTGAGTCCTTTGGAAGGCACTTTCCTCCAAAACCACGGTTGAGTCCAAAGATTGGATCCAAATGTGAAGGGCCGATGGGTTGGGCTTGCTCCGCTGTAATCATATCTCGAATCGTGTACCAATCTTCACCCATGCCTTGGCAGATATCGTACATTTGATTGGCAAAAATAACCTTCATTGCATAAAATGTATTTTTGGTATATTTGACCAATTCTGCTTGCGTTGGTGTGACATGAAAGAGGTTTTCTCGACGGAGAACACCGGCTTCTTTGTGTTGTGAAAATACGCGTTCAGCTACATCAGCGTGATGTGTACCACATACAAGCAAATCCTGATTTGCAAAGTCTTCGAGGCGTTGACGCTCGACTAAAAACTCTGGAGAATATGCAATCTTGAGATGTGGATACTTTTCATGGTAAGATTGTGTGGTTCCTGGGACGACAGTACTTTTGATTACAACCGTGAAACCATCTGGTAATTCATCTAATATGCCTTCGACAATTCGGGTATCACATGCCCCAGTTTCAGGATTCTGGGGCGTTGGTACAGCGATATATGCAAAATCAACATGGTCGGTGACATCGGATAATTGAGTGCCGCGAGCGGGGTCGTGAACAAATAATTCATGCGCATTTTTGAAACAGTGTTCAATAGCCCCGCCAACCATACCTACACCGATAATACCGACCTTCATGTCCCGAGGGTGGCGCTCCTAAGTATTGGCTTTACTGTAAGTACTATCGATGCGGCTCAGGATTTAACTTCCCATCTTTGACCATTTGGGATGCAAGGAAGAGCGTTTCTGGAGTGCCACAATCGACCCAAGTTTCTTCTCCAACCGAAAGCAACTTGGCATTGCCGAGTTGTATATATTGGCGAATGACATCCGAAATTGAAAAATCGTCACCTTGTTGAGACATTGCTGTATCTAAATATGTCCAAAAATGCTCATCGAAAAGATAAATCCCCCCAATCGCAAGGTTTGAAGGAGGGTTTTCTGGTTTCTCGATGATTCCGGATACATTTCCATTTTCATCGAGAATTGCGACCCCAAATGCTTCTGGGTGCTGCTCTTCACGTGCAAGTAAAACGCATCCAGGACTTGCTTCTGTAGTGTTGAAACGATTGACTTCCTCTGTTAATTCAAGCGTTGTGATGTTATCGGAGAAATACACTAAGAGGCGGCAGTTTTGATTGTAAGGACGCGCGAGATTGAGGGCATATCCAACACCGAGAGGTTCTTCTTCGAGAACATAGTGAATTTTTTCGCCGTCAAGTCCGCCACCAACATGTTGTGCTATTTGACCAATGAATTCGTTTGAAATTATTGTAATGTTTTTGACCCCTGCTCGGCGGATTGTTGCAAGAGCAAAATCAATGACTGGGCGGTTATACAATGGTAGGAGCGTTTTCTGCGTGTATCTTGTAAAAGGATACAACCGGCTCCCATGCCCGCCAGCAACCAAGATGGCGTTGGTCATCATACCTCATCCGAGGTGGTCGTAGTTATTGGGGTTGCCTCAATATTCTTCGTCGGCGTTTTTAGAATTCATTAATTCTTCAACAGCGCCTTCTTTTGCATTCTTCTCAAACCAGTCAGTTTTGACCAAATCGCCCAACCGTTCAACCCCTGCTTCGATGAGATCGGTATCTTTGGATTCGGCCTCTTGCCACCGTTGTTGTGCTTTTTGCTCATATTGGACATTCGCTTCATTCACCAAGAGTTCAGAAGGTCGTAAATCATCTTCTAATCCTTGGTATGCCGATTCAGAAAGAGAGGAGCCTCTTCGTGCTTGGGATGCATCAAGTTGTGAATCCGATCGGCCTGAAGTAAATCCTTTTTCATCAGAACCACGGTTACGGCGTTGTGTTTTCGATACTTGGATCGATTGTAAATCCCCCGACTGCACTGCTTGGAAGGCAAGTTCCATTCTGTTTGATTGTTCGAGTATGGCCGGGTCAACTTCAAGCAGCATAAAGATGGCTTCTTGTCGTTCGATTGCTTTTCTTTTTACTGAAATCATCCGAAGAAGTATGCTGCCGAATGCGATGCTTTCGAATACGAGGAAAGTAGATGGTGAAATCGTGCTGGTATACCATCCAATTGCCCCGAGAATGAGACTTGCTATGATGAGGGATTGAAGGAGGAAACGCTGTTGTTTTTTTCTCGTGCTTTCAAGCTGATATTGCTGAAGAAAATAAGCGCTAGGATCTTGCATTATCGGTCATCATCCTTTGAGAATCTTCATGATGCGAGTTCTGTACTCCTCATCTGAAAGTGAGTCATCTTTCCAACCGAGGTCAGATATTGCCTGAAGACGGCTTGCCTCTATACTGTTTTTCATTCTTTCAAACGAAAATTGTATCAAGAGGCCAAACAGAAGCAGGGCAGCAAGACCAAATCGCCATTGCTCTGTGAAGTAGCCGATGAGGAGGCTCAAAACGAAACCTTGTCCAAGTGCAAATCCAAGTCGTTTTTGCAACTTCTCCTTAGAAACTAAAGTATCGAGGAGTCGCTTTGCGCCTTCTTTTTTGGTGGTCATGGAACGGCCAAGAAGTGCTTTCGTGTCAATATGTCGGAATCAGTTCATCGGAACGAAACAATCGTCATCGATTTCAATCAACGTCCCATTCATGAGGAAATGGTCCAATGCCTCATCGATTTCCTCTGGGCTAATTCCACTGGAGTTCAAGTGTTTGAAAATTGTTTCGAGGGTTGCGCAGGGTTGCCCTCGCGATATTTCTGTTTCGACGTGTATGAGTAACATTTGGCAAACGACAGCGAGAAGGGGGTCATCGCTTTCTCCATCGGGCAACAATTCGATGAAATTGTTCGCTGGGTGCATTGCTGTTTCCATGTTTCCCGTAAGTTCGAGGCGGTCTTCACTGTCTGCAGTTCGCTTTCCAAGTCCGTTCAAACTCGGGTCGGCTTCAAGGTCGAAACAGTCGAATATGTTTCGCTGAAAAGGGTCAGTGTCGTGATTGTCAAGTACATTGAGGCGGCGGCCAATCGCTTCAAGCCGGTGCAATCTTTGTTCAATGGCCATTCTTTCGCGGGTGAGGTCGACGGTGATGAGTTCAAGAGCCATATTCGCTTGGTCCGACAACCATTTTCCAAGGTCCCATTCAGGATTGACGCCAATCATGACTTCAACCAAGCGTTGCACTTCCTCTGGCATTTGGTCGACCGCAATTTGTCCCTCGGAAACCCTGTGCTGTTTGTCGCTCATGTTAACTACTCTCCTCAATGACGGCCTATGAAACCTCTCGTGTGAAAGGGACCTTGAGTTCCATTGCAGAAACGAAATACACCCCTCATACTTCTCGCAAAGTACAGTTCCACTGGTCATAAACCTCATGGCATTGCCAACGGCTTTAATTTAGAAGGTGAGGAAACGAAGTCGCCTTTTGTAAAAGGGGGCGCGTTCATGTAGGGGTTGCTCATGCCAAAAAACATGGCAGACTATCGAATTGGAATATTGCCGGGCGATGGTACTGGTCGTGAAGTTGCTCTTGAAGCACAACGGATACTCGATACGATAGAGCAGCATACGAATCAAGGATTTGACCAAATCGTCATTCCATGCGGCGGTCAGCACTATATTGAGACCGGGGAAGAATGGGCTGAAGGCTCGTTTGACTTCTGCCGTGACGAAGCAGACGCTTTGTATCTTGGAGCAATTGGACACCCCGGCGCATATCTTCCAAACGGTGACCTCGCAGGTGGTTCGGTTATTCTTGGACTTCGCAGTGGATTAGATCTGTATGCGAATCTTCGACCGATAAAGCTCTATGAAGGAGTGCCACACAAGGTTCACGGAAAATTCACTCAAATTTGGGAACCTGGAATGGTCGACATGACTATTTTGCGAGAGAACACTGAGGGTTTGTATCATTCACTTCTCCGCCGCAGCGCTGACCGTGCCATGGGCCGTACGCCATACGAACCCCCGGAAATGACGTTCCCCGGCCTTAAGGGCGAAGTTGCTTATGACCCTCGACCAATCTCAGAACATGGCAGTGAACGCCTCATCCGAATGGGTTTTGAAATAGCAGAAACTCGAAATGGTGCTCCAATCGATGGCAAAAAGCGGGTTTCATGCATTGACAAATCCAATGTAACCCGTGGATGTCAGTTGTTCCGACGTACTTTCGACAAAGTTGCTCTCGATTACCCCGACACCGAACCAGATTACGGATACATTGACGCATTTACCCAATGGCTTACTCGAAGTCCTGAAAGTTACGATGTTGTAGTGACATCGAACATGTTTGGCGATATTGCAACCGATTTGGGTGCTGTTCTCCAAGGAGGAATGGGGATGGCTGCATCTGGAAATATCGGTGATGATAATGCATTCTTTGAACCAGTCCATGGTTCAGCCCCAAAATACGCTGGAATGAACAAAGTTAATCCAATTGCCAGTATCAATTCAATTCAGTTGATGATGTATTGGTTAGGTCGTAAAAACAACGATGATGAGTTGGCACAAATCGGCAGCCTCATCGACGACAGTGTTGCTGACCATTTACGAGATGGAAAGGGACTCACCTATGACTTGGGTGGCACTGCTTCGTGTTCAGATGTTGGAGAAGGCATTGCTGCCCGACTTGCTACGAAGTTACAAGACACGTTCTAAGCCTCTTGACGGCGGCGGAGTTCTGCTTCAAACTCGCCCCACAATTCTTGTTCGATTTGCTTCCGTAATTTAGGTTCTAAGGCTGTTTGCACCTGAATGACGACCTCGCCCCATATTTCAGTCCCCATAGTACTCCGCGTTTCAATTTCTGTGGCTTGAATCAATTCTTGAACTTCGGAAATCGAAAAATTTGCCTCCACCTCGTCGTTTGATACTCGAAGAAGTTCTGCTTGGACAATACGCTCAATATCTTCCACCAAATGAGCGACAACACTCAATTCCCATACATCACTTGGATGTGGCGTATCCATATTTGTCACTGTATTTTTCAATGTTTGTACAATTCGTGCTCGAACTGGATTGCCAACTTCAAAATCTCGAACACCTGAAACAAAACCTACCAATGCTTCAAGCCATTCTTGTTCTGAAATCTCTTGGCCACACCCGGGGCAATCAACAACCTCTCCTCGATTTAAAGGCTCATGTAAAGGGTGTTCGGCTTTTTCATCGTCCAAATTTTTCTTCTCTCGACGCTTCGGTTCGGGGGGCTTTTCAAGATCAAAGGAAACAGAAGACCCAAATGTGTGTTTTTTGGGAGGGGGGTTCGGAATTTCGCTCATTTCGGTGGAGAATCATCACTATAGAATAAAAAAGGTTTGCCGGTAAAAAGCAAAAAAGGGTCAAAAAAGGGCGAAATCAAACTTCTGGAGAAAGAAAAGTGGCAATATGGGCAAGCGCCTCTTGGAGAATTTGAGCGTTTTGATACTTCTCGACTTGTTGAGGTGACTCATCCGATAGAAGTATACGGTTCATGTTTGAGATAACTCTCGTCAATTCATCAACAATCGTAACTGAAGCCATTCGGGCAGTGCGCGAGAGGGGGTTCAAATCAATGACAAGAACGGTCTTTCCCATGGCTACCAGTGCTTCGCATCGGTCACCATCTTCAAGTGGCACAAGAATCACATCAGATTCAAAAATGCCTTGCTTGGAGCAATTGGCACGTGGTCCTTCAAGACCTGGGATTCGCGCATCTGGTTCTGCCCCAAAAATTTCGACATCCAATCCTTCTTGTTGTTTAATTTCATTCAAATGGAAAAGCAAGGCCTCCATTCGTTCTGGAGTTCGGTAAAAAATATTGATTTCAACTGGACATTTTAGCTGATGTGCAAGGTGGAGGACTTCTTTGCCAGCAAGAGCGACTACATTGCCGTTGAGACTGATGATTGGATGGTTGGCTGATGCCATGAGTGCCACAGCCTGTTGTGTCGCAATCATCGCACTCGGAATGGTTTGTTCTCCAAGTAAATAATCGAAAGCCTCACCCCTGCCGTGTGCAATCAATGCACTACCCGCAAGCATTCCTTTTTTCTCGGCTTCTTCGAGGCGGTGGCGCATCAACAAGGATTGGTAACGTGGATGGCTCGGGTCTGCTGCGATTTCGCTCATGGTCTCCCCTCAAGCACCATCAACAATCATCGAAATATCAAGCGGTGAAACACCTCGATTGACGGCACTTGTCGAAAGTACGTCAATTCCGCTTTCATGCCATTCATCGAGTTGATCATAGACAATTCCGCCACTCGCCTCAAGACAAACATGATCTCTCAAATTCATCTCAACTAATTGAGCGGCAATATCACGACTTCGTTCAGGACCAAAATTATCCAACATGATGACCAGTTTAGGGAGTGCATCCCCTTCGCGTTGGGCCCAAGCAGCAGCGGCCATGATAGCTTCTTTGTCTTCTCGAACTTCGATTTCAAGGAAAGCACCGCAATCATCCACAGATACTTCTTGCAAATAGGCGACAATTCGACTTGCGTGTGTATCGAGGTCTTGGTACATTGATATGAGGTCGTTTTCTTTCAACAGCTTGGCGTCGTCACGATGTAAACGGTGAGTCAAACCACCGCCAAGATGGACTGCCCATTTGTCCAACAGACCCCATACTGTTTTTCGGGTGCAAGCAATTTGGCCTGGGGCACGAGCGGACCAACGTTTTGTTTCTGTGGCAATCCCGGAGAGTTGGCCTAACAAATTGAGGATGCTGCGTTCCATGGCGAGAAGTGTTTCACGATCACCTGAAACTGTGGCGATTTCATCTTCTTGCGATACCTTTTTCCCATCGCTCGCCATCCAAGATATTTTCAAAGAAGGGGCCCAAATCTGCAGCATATGGTCGACTGCAGCAGTACCGACAATCATTCCATCAGCACGCGCACAAATCGTTGCGCTGATGTTCTGTGAACCGCCCATGAAAGGCATATTTATTCCGTCATCTGCAAGTAAAGCACTCACCCATCGGTCAATACTTGCTAGAAGTATGCGAGAGGGGCCTTCTGCCGCCGTCCATAACTCATGACCTCGGTCATGTGGGGGTCGCGTCGGGCCGGCCATGGTTCGGGCTGGGGGTTTCGTGTCTTGAAACATGTAGATGGGTTACAAGTGGTGGCAATGCTTGTACAAGTTTTGATAAGTGGATTGGAATATTTCTATGCTATGGATTCACGCGATGAAGCCGATATTGTCCGGCTCAAATCGATTTTGTCTTCTACCGAGGTGTTTCATATTTATGGGGCTGGACTCAATACTCAACGTCCTGCACATTCTGCCGTTTCCGAGTTGCAAGGCCGAGGTTGGGCAGTCGCACCAATTCATCCAAACGATGGAGGCGCTACAATTGAAGGGTTTCCTATTCGGCCCGAACTTGATGATGGGGTAATTCCAAAAGTTGTGGTCTTATTCCTAGCACCTGAACGTTCACGAGCCGTTGTTCGCAATCTTATTGTTCGTTTTGAGCGCGATGTCTTTCCTTTGGTATGGTTTCAACTGGGGGCAGAAGATGAGCCATCTCGCCAAGCATTAGAAGAAATGGGTGTGCCATACATCGAGCATGATTGCCTTGTTCGGTTCACAGAACGGCATTCATTGAATTGCAATTCCTCCCCATTACCTCAGCAATGGTGTTTACAAACTGCGTCTGAAGATGGCGATGGGTGTTCGGTTTGGAGCATTCATTCTTCCGCTTCTGCTTCTTTATCACGGCCAAGTCAATCACTTGAATGGGTGGGTTCTCTTGAAGACCTCGCTCAATCAAATCACACCATTCCTCGATATGTTCGTTCGCTAAAGAACAGTGATGAAACGCTGCAATCACTTGCTCTGCGTTTGTCCGGCCAATTACCAACAGAGCGGAGATAGTGCTAATATGGATTCGGTCCGACACAGAAATATGCGCACTTGTACCATACTGTTTGTACTGGTCGGCTCATTGCTCTGGCCCATGACAAGTGCATTTATTCCCTCCTCTTCTGAATCTCTTGATTTCGGAGACGAACAAGCGAAAAATGAAAGCATCATCGATTCTTATTCACCTATAGTTCAGGCTGCTCTTGCCCATAAAAGCGACCTTTCAATGTATTCAATCACGCAGCTAGAATCTGCGCACCAATGGGTCGTCATTGCGTCGCAATATCCTGGTGAGCCGGCGAAAGAATTGCCCGGTGCATGGATTGTTGATGTTGATTCTTTTACTGCACCTGAATTCTTCTCTGAACTCCAAGAAAACGGACAAATCGAAGCGGCCTACCCGTTGGTTGAGAATGAAATGCTTCCGCGTTGGGTACCAAATGACCCAAAGTTCTCGGACCAATGGCACCTTCAAAACACCGGGCAATCAAGTGGAACAAGTGGTGAAGATGTCAATATTACAGGGGCATGGAATACCTACAGAGGCTCTGGCGTTGTGATCGGAATCGTCGACGATGGTCTGGATTGGAACCATCCCGACTTAGATAATTATTACGAATCCACCCTCGATTATGATTTCTGCAACAATGATGCTGACCCAACGCCTACGTCAAATAATGCACATGGAACAGCCTCTGCCGGTGTTGCTGCAGGCGTTGGCGACAACAACATCGGCGTGAGTGGTTCGGCACCCGAAGCGGGCCTTGCTGGATTACAATTGATTTCCTGTAGCACGACGGATACCCGTGAATCTTCGGCGCTTTCGCATGAACGCCAGAATATTGATATTTACTCAAATTCGTGGGGACCAAGTGACAACGGAGAAACGCTTGAAGCCCCTGGGCCATTGATGCTTGCCGCTATGGAAAACGATGCTCTGCTCGGCCGAAATGGATTAGGGAACATCATTACTTGGGCAGCAGGTAATGGGTTAACTGATGACGACGATTCAAATTATGATGGATATGCAAATCTCCGCTACACCATAGCGGTAACTGCCGTATCCCACAATGGTGACCAATCCTACTACGCGGAACCTGGTGCGAATATCTTGGTTGCTTCACCTTCCAACGGTGATAATGAGGGCATTACGACTACTGACATTGAAGGCTCTGGAGGATACACCAATAACGACTACACCGACAATTTTGGCGGCACTTCTTCTGCGACTCCCCTTGTTTCTGGAGTTATTGCTCTGATGTTAGAAGCAAACTCAAACTTGTCATGGCGAGATGTTCAACACATCTTGGTCTTGACCTCACGTCAAAATGATGCTTCTGATTCTTCTTGGGGGGTCAACGGTGCAAACTATGATGTCAGTCACAAATACGGCTTCGGTGTTATCGATGCGAGTGCTGCTGTTTCGATGGCAGAATCGTGGACTCCAGTCGCTACTGAAACATCGGTAACGACGGGTGCACAGAATTGTATTCAATGCGATATTCCAGATAACAGTGCGAATTTTGTATCAGTCAATACAACCGTTTCTGAACCGGTCTTGGTGGAGAATGTCGATGTGATTGTCGATATCCCTCACGCATTTCGCGGCGATTTGGAAATAATATTGACCAGCCCTGCCGGAACAAAAAGTGTTCTTTCTGAAAAGCACGGTGATGGTGGAAATAACTTCAACGATTGGCGATTTTCAACCGTCCATCATTGGGACGAGGACAGTCGTGGAGAGTGGACGCTTACTGTCGAAGATCAAGGAAACGGTGATACTGGCTCTCTTGACTCATGGGAACTCATAATCTACGGAACTGAACTCGATGTTGATACCGACGGAGATAACCTCACGAATTCAAATGAAACCGATGTTTATGGCACTGACCCTGATGATTACGATACCGATGATGACACCATCAATGATGGTGCAGAAGTGCTGATTTATGGTACTGACCCGTTGGTCAGTGATACCGATGGCGATGGTTTGTCGGATGGCGTTGAAATTAACGTAAATGGCACCGACCCTTTGGATAACGACACCGATGATGATTTACTACTCGATGGTGAAGAAGTCTTGATCTATGGAACAAACCCATTGGTGGCTGACCCCGATGAGGATGTTGATGATTATTATTGGTTTGAAGATTGTAATGATACAAATGCCATGGTCTATCCGGGCGCTCTTGAAACACTCAACGGCATCGATGATAACTGCGATGGACAATGGGATGAAGGATTCAATGCAACAGATACCGATGATGACGGACTCTCTGATTTTGGTGAATTTCATGTCTTTGAAACCAATCTTTCCTCGGCCGATACCGATGGCGACTTCTTGAGCGATGGTGAAGAAGTATTGATTTATTTCACTGATCCATTAGTCAAAGACAATGATTCTGATATGGATGGATACTATTGGTTCCAAGATTGTAATGATACAAATGCAAGTATTTTCCCAAATGCCCAAGAATTGTTAGATGGCATCGATAATAATTGTGACGGTGAAATCGATGAAACATTCAATGGAACAGATGCGGATGGGGATGGTTTGCTCGATTTGGTTGAATTCCTCGAAATAGGAACTGACCCTTTTGATGCAGATACCGATGATGATGGTTTAACGGATGGAATCGAAGTAATTTCTACCTTCACCAATCCATTCGTTCCAGACCCTGATGCTGACCAAGATGGTTTCCGATGGTTCCTTGATTGTGACGATAACGATACAACCCGTTCACCGAATGCAGTCGAAGATTGGAATGGCTTAGATGATAATTGTGATGGCTCCATTGATGAAGAAATTAGCCGAGCAGATTGGGTTACCCCTGTGCCCTTGTTGCCTAATGTAGCACTCAATGCAACAAATGACTCCCTTGAACTGGCCGTGATTCTTGATCTTGACCCTTTGTCAATTCAACGACTCAACCTCACAACCCAATGGTATAGGAATCAATCAATGTTAGCCCAAGGCCTTTCTTTTGAGGAACTCCCTCATAATTGTCAACAACCCAACAGCACCTTTTCACAAGAGCTTTGCGCCTTGAATGGTACAGTCGGGCCCTATGAACTCAAAGTCGTCATTTCAGATAGTAATGGAGTCATCGAAATCAAATGGTTGGTCACCTATACTGTTTGGCACCCGCCTGTAATCGAAGAAGTGGATGAGGATTCGACCGGTCAAACCAATGACAATGCGAAAAGTTTGAATCTTGATTCGAATCTTCTCATTTTGGCACTTGGAAGCATCATAACTTTATTTGCCTTTATCCTTCTCTTTACTCGACGTAGAAATTCAACATTGAAGCAACAAGTTCAACCCAATCAAATGCCGCAAATGTTCATGCCGCCTCCGATGTATGCTGATGTTCCACCTGCCCCGGACTTTTCACAAATGGGCGAATATGTTCCACCATCAGCCAATGAGTGGGATAAAAGCGAGTGGAAGTAATCATATTGGGTTGGTAATAATACTCCAGCCAATGAGTCGACCTTCTGCTGCATCTGCAATGAGGTTCAGCTGATTGTGTTCAGTGTACAAGATTTCTCCCGTATCGCCATCTCCATCAGTGTCATCGACATCCAGTATATCTTCATCCCATGTTCGGGAAAGGTCAAGGGTGACGGCCCCATCTCCACCATCGCCAATTTGAGAGAGAAGTGAGCCAATGTCATTGCCTGGAACTGCAATCAAGTAACCGACTTGAACATCGTCTTGGTAGGTGCTTGAAGAGGTGAAGAAACGGCCTTCACCAAACAAGACATCATAGCGGGATGAATCAGAGAACCAGGATTCAAGTTCGGTGATGTTGAATGTATCTGGTATTGAGTCGCGGTTGTAAGAAGTCGAATCTAAACCACCTCTTTTGTCGTATTGGCAATTTTCTGCATTTGGCGTTCCTGTGAGATTAAATTGCACCCAACCCGCTTGTTCATCCGAAGCCACCCAAGACAGGTTCCATTGCGAGGTCGATGAAGAAATTTGCTTGGTCGTCCCCCGCCAAATGTAGCCGTTTTCTTCGAGTGCCCGGGATGCACCCGGCGCAATTGTGCTGGGCCAATGGTCAAAACAAGCAAGTGCATCCTCAAACGAATGTTGGCGTAACGTTGAGTCATCGGGCATGTGAGATTCGAATCCACCCCATGATTCCAATTCACTGTTGGATGGGCCAAGTTGGTTGGCTTGAGGTTTTGAAGCATAGGTCAAACCGAGGTCGAGTTGCTTTTGGCCACGGGTCATTGAGGTCTTCGAAAAAGTATGATGCAATTCCAATTCCCCTTCGGGTAAAACATAATCGTTGAGTAATTGAGATGTTGGTGAACAACCGGATTGACTTACTTGGTCTTTTGAAATAAGGACATCAACCGTCTGTTTCGCTGCCCAAGGATTTCCTTCTTCAATCCATAAGTTCATCGTTGCAGAGCCCAAACAATACGCTTCAATGTCATGGTGGGTTGCGACTATTTTCCATGCTGGTTCGCCTCCGTATTCATCGATGCCAATGACGCGCCAATCCCATCCGAGGTTACTCCCAGTTGCCCCTTTGTCAATCAAATCATTGGCAAAAAGGTGCTGGACTTCTACTGGTTGCATCATCAATGCAAGTCCAGGAGCAAGTGCCTCGAGACCACCGAGTAAGCCTCCAACGCCGTAACTCATTGTGGTCCCTTGGTATTTACCAATCGGAGATGGGAGGTCAATAGCCCAATCCAACTGGGTTGCTTTGGTATCTTGATTTCGCAGTTCGGTATATTTTGTCGACGTTAGGTCCGCAGTTCCTGTAGCAGTAATCGCACCCACATCACAGAAAGTTCCAATTGAAACATGTCGATTAACTCTGAATGTATCCAATGAATTTGTATTGACTGTTTCAACAGCAAGCCATTCTGCCCCCATGCCACCAACGATACGCACTGCGCCGAGTCGGTCGATTGAACTGCCTTCATTGACCAATTCACTTGTACCTCCATTGGTGATCGAAAGACTGCCTGAACCACCAAAATCAATTGATATTTTACAAATATCGTCATCGGTTTCAAGTTGGTCCATCACCAGTTCGACAAAACCTTCAGTGGCGAGAAACGTTCCCAGACCGTTTTCATCGCCCGTAATCCGATACTGCATACTATCGCCATAGCGGAGTTGTTCTGCAGTGAATGAATCAAGTTGATTGTTAAGATAATAATAGCCGCCTGCACCTATGATTATCAAGGTTAACAGGACCGCAGAAACTTGTGGTTTGCGAATGATATCCATGAGAGTTGCAGGTCCTTCACGGACTTGTTGTTTCGTCACCTTTGGTTTCGTTTTCTTTACAATGACTGCTGGTTCGTCCTCAAAAAGTTCTGCATCGAGTATCTCTGCATCAAGAATGCTTTCTTCTTCGGGTTGTTCGTCGTCATCTTCGATGGTATCCGGTTTGGAGGGAGCCATCGTATCTTCATCTTCCATAGAAAGAACAATTTCGTCCTCGGGTTTCAATTCTTTTTTCTTATCCTTCTTTGGTTTTGAAGTCGATTGAAGTTCCATCTTTGCTGGTAAACCTACTTCTTTGTTTGAGAGGCCTGATTCAAGTAGGCGTTTGACCAAAGTGGACTTTTTCCCAGAGGTAGATAAATCGTTAAGGATGCATAATGCTTTGAGTTTTACAACTGTCAAAGAAGATGTTTGCTCGTCCGACATCACCAAACCCTCACAGAGGCCTGTCGCCTTTCCCTTTCAAGTGTGACCCCAAATGCATCCCGAAAAACGCGAGTTTTAGGAACGGGTGGAGGTTCGGTTAGCCTTCATGAGGTACATATGAACCATCTGAATTTTGGACATAGACCGTTTGCTCATAATTACCATCTGGTAACTTTTTGTAGAAATAACCGCCTTCTGCAGGTTCGAAAATCGCTTCTGTCGAGGCTGCAGTAACGGCTGGTGGCTCGGTCGGGGTCGTATCAGGTACTGTGGCCGGTTCTTCTGGTGCTTGATACACGGGAGTTTCAACGGTGAGAGGAGGGGCGGACGGTCCTGCTTCGGGTGGGCCTGTTGGACCACCTGCGCTTGGTGGGCCACCTGTTGGACCTGCAGCAACACGGGCATCCGTTAGAGATGCCAGTACTTTGTCCTCAGTTGATTCATTCCCATTTTCGAGGATTTGTTTAACATGAGCACCGTGCTTTTGGGCACCGAAAAAGGCGAAGGCAGACAACGAAAGGCAAATGATTCCAAGAACTCCACCAAATATTTGGTTGGGCCAAACTTTACCTTTTACAGAAAGGGAATTACCCACGCCCTTAATGTGGTCGCCATTGGCGTCAACGTATTGAACAATAACACAGTATTGCCCTGGGTCTACTGAAAATTTGAATGTGTATTCTTGTCCACCAACCGGCGCAGAAATAGTTTGATGTTGATATGCATGGTTTGTTCCGGCTTTTGCCTCTAAGAATAAAGGTCCAAGTTGTTGTTGGCAATTATCCTCCTTAATCAAATAAGCTTCAATGAGAACACCCGTATCAGGAGGCGGGCTAGCTGCCGTAACATCCAGATGCAGGGGGGCATCGAACAAATCTTCGCCGGGTAAAGAGGGGCCCCATACCAATCCGATATCTTTCTTGGCTGAATGTTGTTGTATGTCATCATAGTCTACATGGAAAGGCATCGGGAAAAGTGCAAAAGTAAACATCAAAACCGCTATACCGAGCCATAAAAAAACATTCCACCGGGACTTTTTCAATTCCTCTTGACGTTGGTCCAAAGTAAGGGTTTCCTCCTCTTCATCTTGGTCGGCATCAGTAGGAATTTCTTCACCGGTAGCCACTACACCTTCTTCGGTCATGTTTACCCCGATTTAAAGCGAGCACTTGAAAGGCGCGACGGAATGACGGCAAGTATGGAGGAGTATAGCGTGAATCACGAAGGGGGAGCGTCGCATGGCGTTGACCTTCGAATTGCTATCCTTTCGAGAGGGCCTCGGCTTTACAGCACCAGAAGATTGGTTGAAGAGGCGAAAAAGCGTGGACTGGACCCTTATGTGGCAGACCCAATGAAGTTCTCCTTATTCGTTGCTGATGGCCGAATTGATATACTTCACAATGGCGAGTTGTTCAATTATGATGCTGTTATTCCTCGTATTGGTCATTCGATCACCAAACACGGTGTTGCGGTACTCCGCCATTTAGAACAATTAGGAATTTGGACTGCGAACACAGGAGCGGGTATTCTCAAAAGTCGCGATAAACTCCACGCATCTCAGATTCTTGCTCGAAACAGAATTCCTGTACCCCGCACAACCTATGTCCGAGATATCATTGATGTTGAGACCGCGGTTGATTTTGTCGGTGGCCTACCCGTAGTCATCAAAGTCACGCAAGGAACACAGGGACAGGGTGTGTTTTTGCGCCACACTATTCGAGAAGCTCGCAATCTCGTCCAAGGGCTGCTGCTCACTGGTCGCTCAATCTTGATTCAAGAGTACATTGCGGAATCCCACGGCAAAGATATCCGTGCCTTGGTGGTTGGAGACCGCGTCGTTGCAAGCATGAGACGCCGGGCCCGCGGAAGAGAGTTTCGGAGCAACTATCATCTCAATGGAACGGTTGAAAACGTAGATTTGTCAAAAGAATTTGAAGAGGTTGCTTGCCGAGCAGCCCGTGTTCTCGGCCTGCATATTGCTGGTGTTGATTTACTTGAGTCAAAGAATGGACCCTTGGTTCTTGAAGTGAATTCATCCCCGGGTCTCGAAGGTCTCGAGAAAGCCAGTGGCGTCAATGTCGCTGGAGAAATCATTGATTATGTTACAAGTGAAACTGCTTTTGCAGAAGTCGATCTCGACCAATTACTCAGAACTGTACCTGGCGCAGGAGTACTTTCACTTCAAATTCGTAATCACCCGGCATTGGTGGGTCAACAGCTTGCTAGTTTATTCAAATCAAATGCCGACATCCCTGTTTTTGCGCTTTCTCGCGACAACAGTTTGATGTGGAATCCTTCTGATGAACTTCAATTACGATACGAGGACGTGCTGATTTGTTATGGGGAGCTCACAGAACTGAGGTCCTCCCTTCGTCAAGCAATGCTCGATGTGCCACGAAAAGCCTTTGATGTCCCCTCATCCGAAGAGACAAATGCTTGACTCGGCGTTGGACCCGAGGGTGCGTTCTCGATTCCTGTTCCATGTGAACGCGCGGTGGTTTGATATGGGAGTCCGTCTTCTTCTCTTCTGCTCTACGGAGCACGGGATGCACCCCCGCCTTAGGCGGGAGGCGGTGAACGCCAATGAATACGCGGAGAGGAGAGGAGCGAAATCGCAAGGCTATGAGGCCGAGCCAACTACGGCTCAATGATACCTCAGTTGTGCTTCCGCCACGCCTTATTCACATGCAAAATCTGCCCTGGTTGGCCTGTTATATGCAGACATTGAAGGCTGAAAATAAATCACTGAATACTCAAAAGTCCTACGCCAGTGGATTACGCGCTTTAATTGAAACTACCCTTTCTGGGGAGAATGTTCTGAGTGAATCTGATTATCAAGCAATGACTGTGTACGAATTGGCTGAACGAATGGAACCGCTCAATGGACGGATGGACCGGTGGACACATGGATTATCTGAGTTACGCCCAACCACCTACAATGCGCGTCTGGCTGCTGCTCGACACCTACTCAAATGGCTCGGGCATCGCTGGCCCGACCATCTGGTTCGTGCACGAACTGGAAAGCGCCTTCCTCGTACTTTGAACCGAAGAGAAATGTCGATGGTTTTGGATGCTTCTGCCAAAAGTGAAAATCCCGTCGCCTCAATTGTCGTTACAATGATGCTTGACACCGGTTTACGTGTCAGTGAAGTGTGTAATCTTGACCAGAATGATATCGACCTCGAAGATGGGTCTGCTCGAGTCTACGGCGGCAAAGGAGACAAAGACCGTCTGGTACTCTTCACTCGCCGAACCCTTGAACGTATTCATGCATGGATCCCGATTCGAGATGCTCGAGTTCGTGATGATGATTTCGCATTTCTCTTGAATTCTGCAGGGCGGCGCCTACAACCTCGTGGCGTTCAGCGATTGATGGATTCACTCGCAGGAGATGCGGGACTTCCGAAGGGAAAATTGACGCCGCATGTATTACGTCATAATTTCGCCACTGGTTTATTGGAACGTGGGGCTGATTTAGTCACCATTCAACGCTTACTCGGCCATTCCAGTATTGCGACGACTCGGGTTTATCTTGAAATTTCTGACCAAACATTACGTGAAGTCTATCATCGAGCTCAGGCCACTCGGGAAACGATTGAGGCGGCTGCAGCAGCAAGAACCGCCGATGAAGATGAACTCGTCGAAACCACACCGTCGACCAGTTCGATTGGTATTGATTGAATCAGGTACGTTTTTGTTTTTGCTTTTTGATGGAGGCGGGGCCTGCCCATTCTCGGTGTGGTGTGATCTCTTGCCCACTGTGGCCTTCTATCGGACAAAATTTACCTGAACGGCAGCGTGAACACTTTGCTTTTGACGGCATTTCGACGGTTTTTCTCAACTTGCCGTATTTCCGTCGCGGCATGGAAGGTTGTGTGTCACGACGGTATTCAATGCTAACGCATCATTCAGTGAAATGATTTCACTTTTTATTGAACCACGGCATATCGGTCACATTGCGCGGCACGCGCAGCGTAGAACCTTTCCTTCCGTCAGAAGATTTGGAAGGCTTGACCGCTTTCTTGGTCTTTGCAAGAGTTGATTTCTTGACATCGCCGGCTTTCTTAGAAACTTTCTTTGCTGCTGCTTTGGTTTTTGAAGTTGCTTTCTTAGCCGCCGTCTTGGTTTTTGACACGGTTTTCTTTGCTGCTGCTTTGGTTTTTGAAGTTGCTTTCTTAGCCGCCGTCTTGGTTTTTGACGCCGCTGTTTTAGCGGCTGAAGATGATTTCTTAGCAGTCGACTTTGTTGCTGTCTTTGCTTTTGAAGCGACTTTTTTAACGGTGACAGAGGCTTTGTCTGCAACCTTGGCAGCAGCACCTACTTTCTTTGCAACCGCAGCACTAAGGCCTGCATCTTGGAGTTTTTTAGAACCTGCAGAAGCAACCTTTGAGACCGTGTCGATTTTTGCGCTGATCAGTTTTTTTGCCGTAACTGCCCCGATTCCAGGAAGTGCAGTTAACGTGTCGATTTTTGAATTCCCCTTTGCGGTCATTGGCTCACCAATCACTCCATGATGGGCGCGACTCATCAATTCTTCTCTTCACCCGTTTGGAATGAAGCGTTGGATTGATGGTGTTTGGACGAACCCGCGCACCATGGGCAACCGAGAGTATGGCGAGGGTGTACTTGTAGTCTATGCCCAAGTTGGTCATGCTAAAGCGAATCACCGAGTTGAAAACGACACCAGTTTTTTGAGACCGAAATCATTCAGTTTGCCAAGTAAAGTGGTCTATCTCGGAGATGTTGCCACTCATGCTCTGGCCTATCTTGAACACCCAGAAACACCTCACTTTTCTGAACCGCCGCAATTCAATGAACAAAGGTGGACCTTTCAAACTCAAAGCGGAGGCCTGGGGTTGACCATCTCCTCTGAGTCATATTGGGGTTTTGGCTTATTCAATTCAGGCTACCTCAACCGTATCGTGCTCAAAGGCTCGCCTCAATCATACGCCCGATTACTGTTCGACCTTTCTGCATCGCTTGGGCACCGGCCATGGGAGTTCATCCACTCATCATCTGCGCGAAAATATCTCTCAAAGCAGGATGGGGATGTATCTCTCGAATCGAATGAAAAGGCTTGGAAGAGGGCTTTTGAAACAGCACGGTCGATCTTTGATGAACAACTGTTCATGGTTGGAGAACAAGGAAAGGCGGTTCAGAAGCGAATAAAAAATACCCCCGATTCGAACGATTGGACGGCTAAGAAAGCTGAGGTGGCCATCAAACATGCCGATTATGATTTAGAGGTGGCAAGGGGCGCTCTTGCGGACGGAAACGCTCCCGGTTTCGAACGCGCTGTTGCAAGGGCTGAAGCCTACTTCATCGAAGCAGACCCTGATGGGAATATTGCGTATTCGATGGAGAGTTTGTATGAAATTCCTCAAGGCCAAATACTCAGCCATACCACAATCGATGAAGGGGTTTCCTTTGTTGATTTAACCTCAAATGATGAAGAAGAGTAGTTTTCTTGGCCGCGTCGCGTTGATAAAGGAGTGGCAACTCGCACAGATTGGTCCACATGGCTTCAAAGAAGAAATCCGACGGTAGCGGTATTCAACAGGCTGCAGGTCTTATTCGATATTTCGATGAAGAATCAGAAGATGCTTGGAAGATTACTCCGTTCCAAGTTTATGCAGCATGTATCGGAATTGGAAGCTTCTTCTACCTTGTCAATCAAGGCGTCGTTTCATGGATTATGGGCCTGTTCTGAAACTCTGTTTCAAATCGGTTGAATCATAATAATTCGATTTTCTTTTTGTGCCATGCATTGTGCAACTTTCATTGCAGTTCGCATATCAGTCGTACCGCCAATCACTTTCTCGCCATTGATATCGTGAAGAATCAGTTTATGAGTGAGGTTGTAAAGTACGCCTTCTTCAATACGTTCGAAAACCCAATGTTCGTTTTCAATTCGAACCATTGCGGGAATCTCAACCAACGGGCCCATTTGTGAACCAATTGTTTGCGTACGGGATTTCAAGCCTTGAAGGTCTCGAACAGGGCTCCAATTCCTTCGACGAATCGGTGCATGCATTCTTTTGTTTTTCGCAACGCCTTCTCTAAATGCTCTACTCATGAGGGTCCCATCCCTTGAAGTCGTTCGACTTCGTTCTGAAGCGGACTTCGTCTGCTAATAAGAACCGCGACGCGTTCGATGGGAAAAACAGGGTTTTGTTCAACCTCTGGTTGTACTCAATGGTTTGAAAGTACATCGAAGCGATGAAACAGGAAATGGCTCAAGCGGTGGCTTCATCAAATACCGACGATTCGACAAATCGGAGACGGACGATATGAGCGAAATTCCAGAGGGACAATACTACACCAAAGAACACGAATGGTTGCGCGTAGAAGGGAATGAAATAACCATCGGAATTACCGACCATGCACAACATGCTCTTACTGATATCGTCTACATTGAACTCCCAGGTGAAGGCGAAGTCCTTGCCGATATGGAAGAGTTTGCAATTGTCGAGTCTGTGAAATCTGCCTCACCTATTTTTGCCCCGTTTGCTGGAGAAATTACCGCTGTCAATGATGCATTGGAAGATGCCCCTGAACTTATGAACTCCGACCCGTATGGCGAGGGGTGGATCGTTCGAATGGTCTTGGAAGACCCGAATGCTGTTTCATCATTAATGGATGCTGCAGGTTACAAAGCAGAGATTGGCGAGTGAAGAGGGTGACTGAGCACAGATGGAGCCTCTACGTAGATGGCTCCTGTCTTGGAAACCAGAACGTCGATGAAAATACCCCCGCCGCGTGGGCGGTTGTTATCGTTACAGGGGATACAGGTTTAGGAAAGAGAAGTGGTGAACTCCACGAAGAATTTGCTGATATCGTCGTGACCGATAATGGTGGTGAACATTTCATTGGAGCCGAAGTTGGCTCAAACAACACTGCTGAACTCTCAGCGTTTGCTGGTGCACTGCGGTGGCTCTTAGTCGAAGGTGGAAGTGATGCTGCAGTTATCCGGGCAGATTCTCAATATGCCGGAAATCTTGCATGCGGTGTATGGAAGGCCAAATCCAACCGAGAACTGGTTGCTCATGTTCAATCTCTCTGGGACACAGTTTCTGAACTTCGAAACCTTACTTGGGAGCATGTCAAAGCCCATCGCGGTTACCGTTGGAATGAGCGCGCTGACCATTTGGCTCTTCGTAAAGCGCAAGGAGAACCTCCTGTGCCACTGACGTTTTGGAAACCTGGTCAACGTTAATCTTGGTCAAGCCGTTCGATAAGCCAGGCCCTGAATGAAGCTGAGAGGTCATTACGACGTAATGCATGGTCAACCTGCGCTTGGAGCCAAGGCAAGGGTTTACCAGAGTCATACCATTGGAAATTTGTCAGTTCGACCCCGAGTAGACCGTCGTTTTCCATCCAATGTTGCTGAATGACAATCGATTGAAGTTCTCCATGCGTTGCTACATCGTATTTTTGCAACAAACTTTTGGTATCGGAGGTAAACAAATAACGCCCACAGAGTACAAGATTTGATGGGGCGTTTCCCGGTGCTGGTTTTTCACAAATTTCAAGAATCCTTTCCCCTTCCTGGCGAACCACGCCATAATTGGATACTTCATCGGGTTGTACCGCCAATAAGCCAACACAAGGGAGGCCGTTTTTCTCAAAATTTTCAACTAATTTCATACTTGCATTCGAAGGTGAAAAATTGTTTGGTGAGGTATGTTGGTCAAGTAAAATATTATCACCAAGTAAGACTAAAAAAGGCCCATCGATATCATCTAAAGCGCATTCGATCGCATTTCCTAAGCCAAGAGGTTCATGCTGAATATGGACAAAGACCTCTACATCGGCAAACGGCGAAAGGAGTTGTGGGTCAAGGTCTGGGCGTTTATCTTGAAGCCAAGCATGGTCTCCAAGCAACGCCTTCATGTCTTTTCTTGGTGATGAAATAATGTGGAGGCGTTGCGCTCCAGCAGCAACTGCTTCGCGTGCAAGATGTACGAGTGCCGGTATATCGACGAGTGGAAGCGCCTCTTTTGGCACAGACGCGCTGGTTGGGAGCATTCGAGTACCGAGGCCTCCAGCAACCAGTAAGGCATCCTGAACTACCGCCATGAGACCTGCTGGATGGCGTAGGCTTTCAAGCGTCGCCCTTCTGCCTTGGAATATGGGCAGAACTCTTGAGTGGCGGTGGTTTGCCATTATAGGCGCCATATTGGTCGGTCAATCCTTTGTTGATTTTACTCCCGAAGGTCCTTGGAACTCACGTTCTTTCTCTAGAGGTATGCTCGGATTAGTCGGATTATCGTGCCTTTATCTGGCTTGGTTTCGATGGGCATTTGACCGTAAAGGCGTAGCACCGACAATCAATTTGTGGACTGCACCAGAAGAGACATGGAGAAATGTGTTACTGATTGGACTTGGATGTTTATTATTTGTCAAAGCAACGGCATGGGTTGATGTGAAGGGTTGGATGCCCGAACCAACTGGGATGATTCTAACGCTTATTGGATGTTTAGTTGTCCTTAATGCACTCTATGTTGGACTGATTACAGTCGGGCCTTTGGCTCCTTCCTCGGAAGAAGAATGAGCTCAATCATCGATGAAGCCAAGTTCTTGGTCCAGTATATCATACGCATCTTCTACCGATGGCAATTCTCCTGAATCGTCCATATCACTGTGAAGAGCAGGACGAATTTCAGGAAGAGTGGGTTGTTCCCCCTCTCCAGCAAACCAAGCTTGCCATAGAAGGCTTCGTTCAGGTCGCCGATGTGTGAGTGGTTCCCAAAGCGGTTCAAGTGGGCAGCCTTGTTGTTTGAAATCTTGCAGACGTGCTGCGAAATGGTCAGGTGAAACTTCTTCCATTCGCATCAATAATTCACGCATTCGGGAGCGAACGACTTCGTCGCCATCTTGCC
>Ga0209709_10000465_pt1 | contig 38551 bp, 38 predicted proteins | sample ArcticOcean_MG_C_2_FD_187435 | JGI IMG/M metagenome (GOLD analysis project Ga0209709, IMG submission 187435) | Marine microbial communities from western Arctic Ocean - ArcticOcean_MG_CB4_136 (SPAdes) (version 2) | ecosystem: Environmental > Aquatic > Marine > Oceanic | place: Arctic Ocean... | reverse complement strand
GTTCGACTTGCATGTGTTAGGCGTGCCGCCAGCGTACGTTCTGAGCCATGATCAAACTCTCAAGTTAAAAAACGGCGCACACTAGCTTCATATATAAACTGTAAGAATACAGTTCATACGATTTTGAAGTGTGTACGACAAATTTTGGTAACCTTAACCGTCCACACTTCTCTTCTTAAATTTTTACTTTTTTAATAGCTAATTGGGTCTAAAACGCCCAATAATCCTTAATAATCTATTGAGTAAACAATAATTTTAATAAGAAAGTCTGCTGCTTATAGGCTAAAATTATAGGAAATCAAGCGTTTAAGAATAAAAAAACAATCAAAAAATTGTCTATTTTAAGGGTTTTTTTTGATTTTTTATGAATCCTAAACTAATAATTGCGGATTCAAAATTATAAAAAATGCTTAAGAATTTTAAATTTAAATTCAAAAATAGAAATGAAATTTTTGCGTTAAGTCTATTAATTATAATAACTATTTCTTTCACAAGCTATTACAATTTCACAAAGAAAAAAATAAATAATAATTATAAAGAAATAATTAATAACATTTATTTTAAAAAAACAGCTAACCATTTTCTAAATAATTTAGAACCAAAATTTAAAAAAATAAGACATCCAATTGCAATTGGTGAGACATTTGACAGCATTTTAAATCAATATTTAGTTAATAAAGAACAAATTCAAAAAATTAAAAATAAGCTCTCAGAAAAGATAGATTTAAATAAGCTGAACACCAATCAAAAAATTTATCTAATTATTGATCAGTCAAATAACTCAGTAAAAGAATTTATATTACAAATATCAAACAAAGAAAGAGTTCTTTTAACTAGAAGTAATGAAGAAAAAAATGATTTTAGTCAAGAAATTATATTAACTAAGTTAGATAAAAAAATTGTATATGAAGAAAATGTTATTCTTCAAAGTTTGTATAAATCAGCAACTGATAAAAAAATACCAGCAAATACTATTATAGAATTGGCTAGAATTTATGGTTTTCAAATTGATTTTCAAAGAGATATTAGAAAAAAAGATCGATTTCAAATTATGTATGAAGTTTTCATTGATGAAAATAATAAAATAATCGAAACAGGGAATATATTATTTGCAAATTTAATTTTAAGTGGTGAAGACAACTCTCTTTATTATTTTGATAAAGAAGGAAGTGCTGGACACTATGATAAAAATGGAAAGAGTATTAAAAAGGCATTAATGAAAACTCCAATTAATGGAGCAAGATTGTCCTCTCCATTTGGTATGAGGAAACATCCAATTGATGGATTTAATAAAATGCACCGAGGCACAGATTTTGCAGCACCAATGGGAACACAAATAATGGCATCAGGTTCAGGTGTTATAAAAAAAGCTGGATGGTGTGGTGGTGGAGGAAACTGCGTAGTAATTAGACATAACTCAACATACACAACCATCTACGCTCACATGTCTAAATTTGCGCAAGGAATAAAAAAAGGTGTAAGAGTTAAACAAAGCCAAATAATAGGTTTTGTTGGTTCTACAGGAAAATCTACTGGCCCCCATTTACATTATGAAGTTATTATAAATGGGAAAAAAGTTAATTCACAAAAACTAAAACTGCCATCTGGAAAGATACTTAAAGGAGAGGAAAGAAAAATATTTGAGACTAAAAAAATTAAACTAGATGTTTTAAAATCAGAAAAAATAATTGGTTTAAATTAATTATTTGGCTGCTGTAGCCTTAGTCTCAACTTCCTCTTTTTTATTTGCTACTTCTTTTTCGATTGGCTCATCTTTTATTTTTGGATCTAAATTACTCTCCTGATCATTTTTATTTTCTACCGAGGATTCGTTAGAAAATTTTGATTTTCTGTAACTTTCTTGTTCATTTAATATTCTCGTAAAATGATCTGCGTGTTGAAAGTAGTTCTCAGACAAAATCCTATCTTCACTTGATAAAGCCTCTCTTGCTAAATCATTGTATTTTTCAATTAACTTTGAGGCATTATGATTGTTTCTACCTGGGACACTTCTTCGAAAATTATCATTATTAGAAAATTTTGACCCTTCGTTATTACTTCTAAAAGGAGGTCTTCTATTATTATTACTTCTAAATGGGGGTCTTCTATTATTATTGCTTCTAAATGTTACCATGATTTTATCTTTTTATTAAATTTTAGTGCTGATAATACAGCGGTCATTGTTTCCATAATCTTTTATGGTTTTATTTATGTAAAAACCTTTTTCTTTTAAAACTTTCTTAACTTTATTTTTTTGATTAAACCCAATCTCTAAAATAAATTTACCATTTTTCTTAATCAGCATTCTTGCTTTATTAATAACTTTTCTAATTTTTGAAAACCCATCAAGCCCACCACTTAAAGCTAACTTTGGTTCGAAGTTAACAACATCTTTTTCCAAATATTTAAAATTTAAAAATTCAATATAAGGAGGATTTGAAACAATTAGATCATATTTCCCAATTGAAAAATTGTCAACACTTGAATGAAAAAACTTTACTCTGTTTGTCAAGTTGAGTTGTTTTGTATTGAATTTACTTATATTTATACTTTTTGCAGATATGTCTATTCCTGTCCCATAAAAATTAGGTCTCTCTTTTAGTATAGATAAAAGTATGCATCCTGATCCAGTTCCAATGTCCAAAACTTGCAATTGTATCTCCTTTGAGTAAATTCTTAAGACTTGTTCTATTATTAATTCAGTATCTGGCCTTGGAATCAAAACATCTTTATTAACAAAAAATTCATTTTTCCAAAACTCTTTTTTATTTATTAGATACGCAATTGGTTCTCCTTTTTTTCTTCTTTCAATTAAACTTTTAAATTTATCTAATTGGTCTGAAGTTAAAAATTCTTTAGGATTTAAGATGATGTATCTTTTATCTTTTTTAATTGAGCTAGATAATAATAACTCACTATCAAGCTGAGGATTTGATATATTGTTTTTTTGTAGGATATTTATTCCCTCATTTAGAATATTTTCTATGTTCATTTTAATTAAGATTGCTCAATTTCTCTTCTTGAGCTTGTAATGTTAAGTTTTCTACCATTTCATCAAATGCTTCACCTTCTAAAAAAGCTTCAAGTTTGTGTAATGTTAGATTAATACGATGATCAGTTACTCTCCCTTGTGGAAAGTTATAAGTTCTAATTCTTTCCGATCTATCTCCCGTTCCTATTTTACTTTTTCTATCCTGAGATCTTTCTTGATCTATTCTAGATCTTTCCAATTCATAAAGTCTGGCTCTTAAAATTTTCATCCCTTTAGCTTTATTTTTATGCTGAGATTTTTCGTCCTGCTGAGATACAGATAAGCCAGTTGGGATATGTGTAATCCTTACTGCACTATCAGTTGTATTAACTGATTGACCACCCGGTCCACCGGCTCTAAATACATCAATTCTAAGATCGGACTCATTAATTTTTAAATCCACTTCTTCTGCTTCAGGCAAAACTGCAACCGTTGCTGCTGAAGTATGAACTCTACCTTGTGTTTCTGTATCAGGTACTCTTTGAACTCTATGAACTCCACTTTCATATTTTAATGAAGAATAGATATTAGTTCCTGTAATTGAGGCTATTACTTCTTTTAACCCCCCGGCATCACTTTTAGAAATAGATATTAACTCAAGTAACCATTTTTTTTTATGGCTTACTTTTTCATACATTTTAAATAGATCTGAGGCAAATAAACTTGCTTCCAACCCTCCTGTTCCAGCTCTAATTTCTATGATTGCATTTTTTTTATCTGCTTCATCTTTTGGTAATAAAAATAATTTTAATTTCTTTTCATTCATTTCGTGTTGAGATTGCAAATCTGTCAATTCTAACTCTGCCATTTTTTTAAGTTCTTCATCACCAGAACTGTCATTTATAATTTTCTCTAGCTCATTTTTTTCATTTTCATAGGAAATATATTGCTTTGCATTTGCAATAATTTCATTAACATCTGAATAATCTTTTGACTTTTCTGCAAACAACTTTCTGTCAATCTCTCCGGAAGATAAATCTTTTTCTAAAGTGGAGTGTTTCAATATTAATTCTTCAACTGTTTTTATGGGAATCATAATTATTTTTCTAGTTCAGATACTTTTTTTTCTACTTCAGCAACAACCCTTTCAATTATATCACCTGTTAAAACCTTTTCATTTTGAATGCCAGATAAATAAAGCATGTTATTACCTTTGCCACCACCAGTAATTCCTATATCTGTCATAGCTGCCTCTCCGGGACCATTAACTACACATCCAATTATTGATAATGTGATTGGAGTTTTAATATGAGAAAGTTTTTCCTCTAAAATTTTCACTGTATCTATTACTTGAAATGCTTGTCTAGCACATGATGGGCAAGATATTATCTTAACACCTCTGTTTCTTAAATTTAAAGATTTTAATATCTCGTTTCCAATTTTTATTTCTTGCTTGGGATCATCTGATAAAGAAATTCTAATCGTATCTCCAATTCCATCCATTAGAAGACTTCCAAGTCCAATAGATGATTTAATGCTTCCAGAAACGAAACTTCCTGCTTCCGTAATGCCTAGGTGCAATGGATAATCACATGCTTTTGAAAGTTCCCTGTATGCAGCAATTGAGAGAAAAACATCTGATGACTTCACACTTATCTTAAAATTAAAAAAATCTTTATCCTCTAAAATTTTGATATTTCTTAAAGCACTTTCTACTAAAGCTTCTGGACAAGGCTCCTTAAACTTTTCTAAAATATCTTTTTCTAACGAACCTGCATTTACTCCTATTCGAATTGAACAGTCATTATCTTTAGCTGCTTTAATCACTTCAAGTATTTTTGACTCGTCTCCAATATTTCCTGGATTTATTCTCAAACATTTAGCACCATTTTCTGCTGCCTCAATAGCTCTTTTGTAATGAAAATGAATGTCTGCAACTAATGGAATAGATACGTGTTTTGCTATTTCTTTAAGCGCTAGGGTCGACTCTTTATCTGGACATGAAACTCTTGCAATATCAGCACCCTCTTCCGCAATTTCATTAATCTGATTAATTGTTGCTTTAACATTGGTGGTTAAAGTATTTGTCATTGACTGAACAGAAATAGGATTATCTCCACCTATTTTTACATCACCTACTTTTATAACTTTTGTTTTTCTTCTTTTTATATCTCTGAATGGTCTGATGCTCATTAATTTAATCTAACTTAAATTCTTTATGTAAAACTGCTATTGCTTTTTTTATATACTTAGCCGAAACTAAAACTGAAATTTTAATTTCAGATGTTGATATAACCATTATATTAATTCTTTTTGACGCTAAAGCTTTAAACATTCTAAACGTTATTCCAGGAGTTGTTATCATACCAACACCAATAATAGAAATTTTTGCTAAATTTTTATCAAATGACAGTTTTTTATAAGATATTTTTTTATTCTCTTTGACTATTTTTTCTGTTTTTTTTACATCTTCAGACTTAACTGTAAATGTCAAATCAGTTTCCTTTCCATTCAAAGAAGTGTTTTGAACTACCATATCAACATTGATTAAGTTTTTAGATAATGGTTCAAAAATTGAAGCTGCAACACCTGGCTTATCTTTAACTCCTGCTATTGTAATCTTGGCATCATTTTTAGTTGAAGAAATACCTGTAATAATTTGATTACTAAATTCTTTACTTTTTAATTTTTTGGTTATTAAAGTTCCAGACTTATTAACAAATGATGATTGAACTTTTATATCAATTTTATTTAGTTTGGCGTCTTGAACTGAAGTAGGTTGCATAACCTTAGATCCAAGCGAAGCCATTTCTAACATCTCGTCATAATGAATATATTTTATTTTTTTTGCTTTTTTGTGAAGTTTTGGGTCGGTTGTGTAAACACCATCCACATCTGTATAAATTATACACTCATCTGCCTTTAAAAATTTAGCAATCATAATTGCAGATGCATCAGAGCCACCTCTTCCCAATGTTGTAATTCTTGCATCACTATTTATACCTTGAAAACCTGTAACTACTGGTATCCCGCCAGATTTTAAATACTTTTGTAAATCTTTTGATAAAATTTTATTTATTCTTGCACCAGAGAATGGGCCATCAGTAACAATCGGTATTTGCCAAGAAATCCATGATCTTGCCTTAAAACCAAGATGATTAAGTCTTCCAGCTATCAAAGCGCATGCCGCTTGCTCACCTGATGAGACAAGCACGTCATATTCTGCCTTATTAAAATTATTACTTATTAATTTTGATTTTTTTACTAAATCATTAGTAACACCACTCATTGCTGACGAAACAACTATAACCTTATTTTTTTTTCTTTTATAATTCAGGATTATTTGAGTAATTTTCTTTATTCTCTCTATAGATCCTACAGAAGTTCCCCCAAATTTAAGTACTATTGTTTTCATGGTTTTATAAAAAATTTAATTTAATTAATATTTGATAAAATGCATCTTAATTGTTATGTCAACTAATTGTTAATTATGAATAGTATAAACTCTAAAGAAATTGAAAAATTTTCAAAAATTGCTGAAGAATGGTGGGATCCAAATGGTAAGTTTAAGCCTTTACATAAATTCAACCCTATTAGAATTTCGTATATAAAAGAAAATATAATTAAAACATTTAAAATAAATCAAAAAAAAACCCCTCTGAAAAATCTTAAGATTCTAGATATAGGTTGTGGAGGTGGGTTGTTATCTGAGCCAATGTGTAGGTTAGGAGCTGACGTTACTGCAATAGATGCATCTAAAAAAAATATTAGTGTTGCAAAACTTCATTCTAAAAAAAACAACCTTAAAATCAAATATATTTGCTCTTCACCTGAAAAACTAAAAATAAAAAATAAATTTGATGTAATTTTAAACATGGAAATTGTTGAACATGTTGAGGATGTTAATTTTTTTTTAAAATCTTGCTCAAATCTTTTGAAAAAAAATGGGATAATGTTTGTTGCTACATTAAATAAAACTCTAAAATCTTATGTGTTTGCTATTGTCGGTGCTGAATATATTTTACGTTGGCTGCCTATTGGAACACACGAATGGGAAAAATTTATAAAACCAGATGAATTAACTAGTGTTCTTAAAAAGAATAATCTTGAATTAGATCAAATTGATGGAATGAAATTTAATTTACTTATGGACAAGTGGAATATCAGTAAAGATAAATCTATTAACTATATTGCTAAATTTATTAAAAATTAATTACTTTTGTCCTCTACCCAGGGTAACATTTGAGCATCTATTCCTTCTTCCGAAAGTTCTTTTAAGTCTTTTTTTGATGCAGTGCCGTAAATACCTTTCTCTTTTTTTTTATCATTATAGTGAATTGATCTTGCCTCATAAGCAAAATTTTCACCTACATACTCAAAATTTTTTTTTATAAAACTTTGATATTCAGTAATTGCTTTTTTAATCTTCTTATATTTTTTTAACCCCTTATCTACTTTGTCATAATTTATTTTATTTATACTGGGCGCCATTAAACTCTTATCTATATTCAATGAATTACAACCATAGCAGTTAAGCAATTTTTTTCTTTTTAATTTTTCGTACTCTTTTGAACTTCCAAACCAACTTTCAAAGTTTAAGTCACAATCTTTACAAGTTAAGCTATATTTGATCATAAAATTTATTTAGTTGCTCTTTTTAAAATTTCAATATTTCTAACTTCTATAAGAGGCATTAATTTCTATGTATTTTTTTGTTAAATCCATTGTGTATGCTGTAAAATTTTTATTTCCACTTGCAACATTAACATTAATTTCAATATTAGAATTTTTCATGTAATCGGCTGCTTCTTTTTCTTTATACTGATTAGAAAGTTTTCCATTTTGAACAATATTAATATCCCCAAGTTTAACTGATAAATTTTTTAAATTGATTTCTGCTTCTGATTTACCAATAGCCATAATTATCCTTCCCCAATTAGGATCTTCCCCGGCTATTGCGGTTTTTACTAGAGCGGAATTTGCAATAGAAAAAGCAATTTTTTTTGCTTCCTGTTCTGTTTTAGATTTAACAATTTTAACTGTTATAAATTTGGATGCCCCCTCTCCATCCATAACTACTCTCTTAGCCAAATTTAATAAAACTTTTCTTAAAGCTTCATCAAAGTGTTTTAATTTTTTTTCTGAAATATTATTTATTTTTCCATGCTTTGCTTTGCTTGTTGAAAAAATTGTAATCATGTCATTTGTGCTAGTATCTCCATCACAGCTAATGGCGTTAAATGTATTTTCAGCATTTTTTTTTAACAATTTTTTTAATATATCATTTGGTATATCCGCATCAGTAAAAATATATCCTAATGTGGTTGCCATATTTGGATGTATCATGCCTGAGCCTTTTGCAATTCCATAAATTTTGATTGGAGTTTTTCCAATCAAACACTCTTCCATGGCTATTTTGGGTTGTGTGTCAGTTGTCATTATTCCAAGCGCAGCTTTCATCCATATATACTTATTTTGTGTATATTTAATATTCTTAATCAAATCAGGTATCTTTATTTTGATTTCATCTAATGGAAATTTTTCTCCAATAGTACCTGTACATCCAAAAATTATATTTTTGGGTTTAATCTTTTCCGGGTTATCTTCATCTTCTTTTTGTTTTTTTGTTAATTCATAAGAGATTATTTCTGCAATATTTTGCATGCTCTTATAGCCTTGCTCGCCAGTAAATGAATTGGCATTTCTAGTGTTGACTAGCAAAGAAAATATTTTCTTTGGTTTTTGGTTTAAATTCCACTTGATATTCTCAGAGATGATTTTTGACTGTGTATATACAGAGGCAAAATTTGCCCCTTCTCTAAAATAAAACATAACCAAATCATCTCTATCAGTTTTGTATAAATTGGCACTGACAGTGGATATTGATAATCCATCTAAATGATCCAAATCTTGAAATTCTATCATTTTACGATTTTTTGATTTAGAAGATAAAAAATTAGATATATTAATTCCCATACTATTTAAAATAATTATTTAATAACTATATTAAAAGTTATATGTAAATCATATACCAAAAATCAATGTTTAATCCTTTAGGCTTTATCTCTAAATTTATCAAATCTGGCAATCAGAAAGAGCTAGATAGAATTGGTAAAATTGTAGGTAAAATAAATTCTTTAGAAGAAAAGTTCATAAAATTAACAAATGAAGATTTTCCGAAAAAAACCCAAGATTTTAAAGAAAAAATTAAAAACGGCGAAAAATTAGATCAGATTTTACCTGAAGCTTTTGCTTTGGTCAGGGAAGCTTCTAGAAGAACAAGAAATGAAAGACATTACGATGTCCAGCTCATAGGTGGAATAGTTCTTCATGAAAACAAAATTGCAGAAATGAGAACTGGTGAAGGTAAAACTTTAACCATTGCTCTGTCTGCTTACCTTAACGCACTAGAAGGAAAAGGGGTTCATGTAGTAACTGTTAATGATTATCTTGCAAAAAGAGACTCTCAAGAAATGGGGCAAATTTATAATTTTTTAGGACTAACATCGGGATTTATTAATAATGATCAAAATGATTATGAAAGAAAAAAAAATTATAATTATGATATTGCTTATGCAACTAATAGTGAATTAGGTTTTGACTACCTTAGAGACAATATGAAGTACTCGGAGGATGAGAAAGTTCAAAGAGAACATCATTATTCAATTGTTGATGAAATAGACTCATGTCTAATCGATGAAGCAAGAACCCCATTAGTAATATCAGGTGCGGCTGAAAATAAAACAAATCAATATTTGGCAATTGATCGTCTCGTAAAACAACTAAATATTGACGACTACGAAATTGATGAAAAAGATAAAAATATTCTTTTAACAAATAATGGAATAAATAATGTTGAAAAAATTTTTTCTAAGGCTGGTGTATTAAAAAATAATAATTTTTATGATCCAGAAAATCTCGAATTAGTTCATCATGTAAATCAAGCCTTAAGAGCTAATCACCTATTTGAGAAAGGTAAAGATTATATTGTTAAAGGTGATAGTTTAAAAATTATTGACGAGTTAACTGGTAGGATATTAGAAGGTCGAAGATTCGGCGATGGACTACATCAAGCTTTAGAGGCTAAAGAAAAAATTCAAATTCAAGCAGAAAATCAAACTTTAGCATCTATAACTTATCAAAATTATTTTAAACTATATAAAAAAATATCAGGATGTACCGGAACAGCTGCCACTGAAGCTGAGGAATTTTATGAAATTTATAATTTACCAGTAGTGGTTATTCCTACTAATAATCCAATGATACGTAAGGATTATAATGATCAAATATTTAGAACAGAGGAAGAAAAAAATCAGGCAATAATAAAAAAAATTAAAGAATGTTATCAAACAAGTCAGCCTCTTTTGATTTTTACTTCAAGCATTAATAAATCAGAAATTTATTCAAAATTATTGGATAAAGAAAAAATTAAACATGTTGTTTTAAATGCCAAAAACCATGAAAATGAAGCGGAAATTATTGCAAATGCTGGTAAAGAAAGTTCAATAATTATCACTACAAGTATTTCGGGTCGTGGTGTAGATATTCAATTAGGTGGAAAAAAAGGATCAATTCCAGAAGATCAATTAAAAGAAAATAAAGAGAAAATAAAATCTTTAGGTGGATTATTTGTAATTGGCACTGAAAGAATGGAGTCTAGAAGAGTAGACAATCAAGCAAGAGGAAGATCTGGTAGGCAAGGAGATGAAGGAAATTCAATATTCTATGTAAGTCTTGAAGATGATCTAATGAGAATATTTGGCTCAGAGTCCATGAATAATATTCTGCAAAAATTAGGGCTCAAAGATGGAGAAAGTATAGATCATCCTTGGATCAATAAAGCTTTAGAAAGAGCACAGCAAAAAGTTGAAGCTAGAAACTTTGATATCAGAAAAACATTAATCAAGTTCGATAATGTTTTAAACGACCAAAGGCATGTAATTTTTTCTCAAAGAAATGGCGCTATGAGAAGTGGTGAGATATTTTCATATTCTGAAGGATTCTTAAATGAGATTATTGATGACTTAATAAAATTGAAAATACAAAAAATATCAAATCCAAAAAATAATGAGTTTGATACAAGATTAAAAACTTTAATGGGAAAAAGTTTACATGAAGAACAGTTTAAAGAATTAATTTCACTTAAAGATAATGAATTTAGAATTAAAATAACAAATCAATTCAATAACAATAGAAATGAAAGAACCAAAATTTTAGGCAATGAACAGTCGAATGAAATAGAAAAAAGAATTCTATTACAATCAATAGATTTAAACTGGAAATCACACATACAATATTTAGAACAATTAAGACAAGTAATAGGTCTCAGATCTTATGGTCAAAGAGATCCTTTGGTTGAATATAAAAAAGAAGCTTTCGATTTATTTTCAAATTTATTAGATAAGTTGAAACAGGATTGCATTACAATTTTAATGAATTTACAGGTAGTTGAACAATTAAAAGAGGAGAGTAAAGTTGAAGAAGAAAAAACCGATCCTAAACTTGCTGGAAAAAAGATGAAAAGAAATGAACCATGTTACTGTGGATCAGGAAAAAAATATAAACACTGTTGTGGTGCTTTATAAAAAAGAAACCATTAATATCACTATCAATAAGATAGACCCAGCCATGTAGTATATATTTTTTCTATTTTTAAAAAACCGACCAATATTATTATTTTTATTTTCTATTGTGCTTAAACTTTCTGGATTGTGGATAAAGCCCTTACCTCTTCCAATTTTTAAAAATTTGTCTTTTCTTTGGTTTAAAGTTTCTTCGGGCGACATTTCTTTAAAAGAATCTAAGTTTTTTAAAATAGATTCTCTAACACTGCTTAATATCAAATTTCTATCTCGATGAGCTCCTCCTAAAGGTTCTGAGATTATTTCATCAATAACTCTAAGTTCTAAAAGATCTTTGGCTGACAACTTCATTGCTTTTGCTGCATCAAGCATTTTTTTTGGATCTCTCCATAAAATTGTAGCACAGCCCTCTGGAGATATTACTGAATAAATTGCATTTTCCAACATAATCACTTTGCTAGAAGAGGCTAACGCGATTGCCCCACCAGAACCACCTTCACCAATAACGATAGCTAAAGTGGGTACTTTTAACTTCATGCAACATTCAATTGATTTTGCAATAGCTTCTGCCTGCCCTCTTTCTTCAGCACCAACCCCTGGATAAGCGCCCGGTGTATCAATAAAAGAAATTATTGGAATATTAAATTTATCTGCAAGCTCCATCAAGCGAATAGTTTTTCTATAACCTTCAGGCCTCATCATTCCAAAATTTCTTTCGATTCTAGACTCTAAATTTTCTCCTTTTTCCTGGCCAATAACTAAAACTGATTGACCATTAAATTTAGCAAATCCAGTGATTACCGATTTATCCTCTCCATAATATCTGTCTCCAGCTAAACAAATAAAATCTTCAAATAAATTGTCTATAAAAAATTTTGATTTTGGCCTATCTTCATGTCTCGCAACCATGGTTGTTTGCCAAGGATCTAAATTTGAATAAATATCTTTTAACTTTTTGTCCAGCTCTTCTTGTGTTTTTGAAATTTTATTAGTATCAACTTCTGATAATCCTCCCTGATTATAAGGATCTTTTAGTTTATCTAACTCACCTTCTAAGTTTTTAATATCAGTCTCAAAATTAAGATAATTTTTCATTACAATTTTAATTATTACATAAGTTAGAAAAATGACAACAAAATGTCTATGCTACTATTAATTATTTGACATAGTTTTACTTGAGTTTTAAACATTACAACATGCCAACTAACTATAAAAGTGTTAACAATCTAAAAGTTTCTGAAGACCTTATATCTTTTGTTGATAATGAATTGCTTAAAGACACCGATGTTAGTCCAGAAAAATTCTGGTTAGGATTCAGTGAGGCAGCACACAATCTAGCACCAAAAAATAAAGAGCTCTTAAAAATAAGAGAAAGCTTGCAAAAAAAAATTGATGACTGGCATATAAAAAACAAAGGTAAAGAAATCAAAATCGAGGAATATAAGAAATTCCTTACTGAAATAGGCTATCTTAAAAATGAAGGTCCAGACTTTAAAATTGAAACTGACAAAGTTGATGATGAAATAACAAAAATTGCAGGGCCACAACTTGTAGTGCCAATAATGAATGCAAGATATGCTCTTAATGCAGCTAATGCAAGATGGGTAAGTTTATATGATAGTTTGTATGGAACCAATATTATTGAATCTGAAGAGGGGGGAAGTGAAAGATATGATCCTTTGCGAGGACAAGAAGTAATTAAATATGTGAGAGAATTTTTTGATAAACATATACCAATTGAAGGAACTAGCTGGAAAAATATTGCTAATTTAAAAGTGTTTAATAAAGATTTAATTATCACTAAAGACGATTATCAGTATAAATTGAAAGATAAGAATAAGTTTATTGGTCATAGAGGTGATGCTAATAAACCTAGCGCAGTAATAATTAAAAATAATAATCTTCATTTTGAGATTATTATTAATCCAAAAGCATTCAGTGCTGCACATGATATTGCTGGAATTAGTGACATAATTATTGAGTCAGCTGTTTCTACTATTTGTGACAACGAAGATAGCGTTGCCGCTGTAGATTCAAATGACAAAATTGTTTGTTATAAAAATTGGCTGGGTTTGATGAAGGGAAATTTAAAAATCCAATTTGAAAAAAATGGTAAAAATTTAGAGAGAAAATTAAACCCTGATAGAAGCTATATTTCAAAAGAAGGTAAGGGTTTAAAACTGCACGGAAGAAGCTTACTTTTGATAAGAAATGTTGGTCATCTTATGACCAATCCATCTATTATTCTCAATGATGGAAGTGAGATACCTGAGGGTATTATGGATGCATTTTTTACAACAGCAGCTGCACTTCATGATTTAAAGCTAAAAAAGAACTCAAGAGAGGGCTCTGTTTATATTGTAAAACCAAAGATGCATGGTGCTGACGAAACTAAATTTACAGATTTAATTTTTTCTAAAGTTGAAGATCTGTTTGGATTAAAAAGATATACATGCAAAGTTGGAATAATGGATGAGGAGAGAAGAACTTCAGCTAATTTAAAAGAATGTATAAGATCTCTAAAAGATAGAGTTTTTTTTATTAATACTGGTTTTCTAGATAGAACTGGAGACGAAATGCATACATCTATGGAAGCTGGACCAATGATTAAAAAAGGAGACATGAAATCTTCAAAATGGATCAAAGCATATGAGGATAATAATGTTGATGTTGGCTTAAAATGTGGTTTTTCAGGAAAAGCTCAAATTGGAAAAGGAATGTGGGCAATGCCTGATAAAATGAAAGAAATGATGGAAGATAAAATTAATCATTTAAAAGCTGGAGCGAATTGTGCATGGGTTCCTTCTCCTACAGCAGCTTCATTACACGCCCTACACTACCATCAAATAAATATATTTGAGGAACAACAAAAAATTAAAAAACGCGAACAGGCTAAATTAGATGATCTTTTAAATATTCCAATAGCCACTAAACCTAATTGGTCTGAGAAAGAAATAAATACAGAAATATCAAATTCAGCGCAAACATTGCTAGGGTATGTTGTGCGATGGATTGATCAAGGAATTGGGTGTTCAAAAGTTCCTGATATAAACAATATTGGTCTTATGGAAGACAGGGCAACTCTCAGAATTTCATCTCAACATATTGCAAATTGGATTCATCATGGAGTAGCAACAAAAAATAAAGTTATGGAAATAATGAAAGAAATGGCAAAAGTTGTCGATAAGCAAAATAAGAATGATAAAAGATATATAAATATGAGTGATGATTATGACAGGTCAAGAGCATTTAAAACTGCTTGTGACTTAATTTTTAAAGGAAAAGAGCAGCCGTCTGGTTATACAGAACCTCTTTTGCATCTAAATAGATTAAAACGAAAAATTAATCAGAATTAGAGCTAAGTTTAGATCTATTTTTAAAAGCAGAAAATAAAGTTCCATCGTCTAAACTCTCAATTTCACCCCCAACTGGCAAACCTTGCGCCAATTTAGTAATTTTAACATTCATTTTTTTTAAACTATCTTGAATGTAATATGCTGTAGTTTGACCTTCAACAGTAGCACTCGTTGCTAAAATAACTTCTTCAATTTTATCTTTGCTTACCCTTTCAACTAATGAATTAATCAAAAGATCTTCTTTTCTATGGCCTACCGACGCAATAGTTCCTCCAAGAATGTGGAAGTATCCTTTATAAATATTTGAATTTTCAATAGACCATTGGTCAGCTATATCTTCAACAACACAAATCTTATTAAATTTTTCTTTTATATTTTCACAATTAGCACAACCTTCAATATTTGATTTAAGTGAACCACACGAATTACAACGAGTAACATTTTTATAAACCTGGGCTAAAGTGCTAACCATAGGTTTGATAATTTCATCTCTGTTATTTATTAATTTTAAAACTATTCGTTTAGCCGATTTTGGCCCTAGTCCAGGAAGTTTAGAAATCAACTTTATTAAATCTTCTATTTCAGTAATGTTTTGCATCAATTATAATGGCCACTTAAACCCAGGAATACCCAATCCACCAGTAGCTTTAGAAATTTCATCATTTGTTTTGGACTTTAATTGAGTTTTTGCATTATTATGTGCCGCAACTATTAGATCCTCAATTATCGATTTTTGTTCTTTTAGAATTTCATCAGATATTTCTATTTTTTGCATCTCCCCTTCACCGTCCAAAATAACTTTAACAGAATTTGAACCCGAAACTCCCTCGACTCTAATATTTTTAATTTTTTCTTGGCTTTCTTTCATCTTTGCTTCAAGTTCTCTAGCTTTATCAATTATTTTACTAAAATCAGTCATTATTCATCATCTTTTTGGATAGGTTTAACGTCAATCAATTCTGCATCATGGAAAAGATCTATCATATTTTTATATAAATCAGATTTTTTACTATTTTCAATTATTTTTATTTTTCTATTTTTTTCCTTATCTTTTATAGACAATTCTCCTTTGTTTTTACTAAAACTTATAATCCATCTCCGGTTTGTCCATTCAAGAAGTTTTGTTGATAAATCTTTAACAAAATTTTTATCTAAATTGTCATTAAAAGAAATCTCAATTCTATCATTTTCAAATTTTACGAGATTTACATTTTTTTCCAATTCATACTTCAGTTTTATTTCTTTTTTTGAATAGCATATATCCAGCAGTTCATTAAAGGAGTTTATAGAAATTTCATTTGCTGCTTTTGTTTCTACTTCAGTTTGTGGTTTTATTTTTTTTTCTTGTACAACATTCTTAATTTGATTTACGGTTTCTTTATTTAATATTTGAGAAGAAATATTTTTTTGATCATTTTTTATAACATCATCCTCTTTTTCATTTTTAGGCTCAAAACCAACTAAATGAATTAATCTTAATAAAAACATTTCAATTGATAAATGTTGATTAGAAACAATATCTAACTCTCCTAATGTTTTAATTGTGAATTGCCAAAAAAGAATTAACGCCTCACTATCAACATTATTTGATACTTCTTTAATCATATTAAATTCTTCATCATTTAATGAAAAATTAGTACTTTCAAGCGTAAGGTGGTTGATATTCTTAAAATAATATAGAATTTCTAAAAAATCATTTATAAATATTTTTGGCTCGACACCTTGATCATATATTTTTCTATAATTTTCTATTACTTTACTTTCGTCTCCTTGCAGGATTAGCTTAAATAAATCTATTAATCTAGATTTGTCAAAATAACCAAATATATTTTGGGCAGCTTGTAAATCTAATTCTTTTTTACTATCTTGGCTTAACAGGGCTCTATCTAATAAAGATAACGCATCTCTTACTGAGCCCTCTGAAATTTTTACAATTAGTTTTAGGGCTTCATCTGAAGCCTTACCATTTTCTTTTTCCTTAATTTTTTTTATAAATTCAAATAATTCAGTTGATTTAATTCTTGATAAATCAAATCTTTGACATCTTGATATCACCGTAATTGGTATTTTTTTAATCTCGGTAGTTGCAAAAATAAACTTTAAGTACTCGGGTGGTTCCTCGAGCGTTTTTAATAAAGCATTAAAGGCTTGCTTACTAAGCATATGTACTTCATCAATTATAAAAATTTTATATTTAGATGATGTTGGGCCATATCTTGAAAATTCTATCAAATCTCTAACGTCGTCCACACCTGTTTTGCTTGCCGCGTCCATTTCAAGAACATCTATATGACTAGAGTTTGCAATTGCCTCACAATTTTCACATAAATTATCTGTGCACAAATTTTCGATTCCATTCAAACAATTTAATGATTTTGCTACAATCCTGGCTGTTGTTGTTTTTCCTATCCCTCTAATTCCGGTAAAAAGGTAAGCATTAGGTACTTTGTTTGCTTTTATGGAATTTATAATAGTCTCAACTACTACGTCTTGACCAATCAGATCCTCAAATGTTTGTGGTCTATATTTAAGAGCTAAAACTTTTGAATTTTTATTCATTTTAAAATATTTTTAGGAGACTAGAACCTGTATAACTGTCTCTACGACTGCTTCTGTTAAGATCTGGTCGGGTTCAAGCAGCATCCACCTCTAGCCTCCAAAACTATTATAGCAGTATTGTTTTCTAATCTACAAGAAAAGATTATGATCATTTTTCTCTTATTGGATCTGCCTCAAAAACTCCAAGAACATGAAAATCTTTGCAATGAAGCCCTAACTCCTCGAGTGACTTTTGGACTTTTGGATCTTCGATATGCCCATCAAGATCACATAAAAAAAAGAACGAGTCGAAAGAACTTTTCTCAGGATAACTTTGTAATTTAGTTAAATTGACACCATTAATCGCAAAACCACCTAGAGATTGATAAAGTGCTGCGGGCTTACTTTTAAGTTTAAATAAAAAAGAAGTTATATATTTTTTTTTACTGAACTCTGGTTGAGTTATATTTTTCCCCATTACTAAAAATCTAGTTAAATTACCTGGTTCATTTTCAATATTTTTTTTTATTATTTTTAGTCCATAAGTTTCTGCACTTAATGATGACGCTATAGCAGCCTCATGTGTTTCCTTATTCAAGGAAATCATTTTGGCAGAACCCGCTGTGTCAGCTCTTACATGTTCATTTAGATTGTTTTTTTTTATAAATATTGAACATTGCGATAGTGCTTGCGCATGAGAGTAAACATTTTTAATATCTGTTATTTTAGCACCTGGTTGACCTAATAAATTATGTTCAATTTTCTGAAAGTATTCAGAATAAATATTTAATCGATATTTGAAAATAAGATATTCAATACCAATGTTACCTGTAATTCTATTTGATTCTGGTATTACTATTTTTGAATCTTCCTCATTTGATGCTTTTAAAAAACATTCATCAAAGGTTTTGCATGGCAAAATTTCTGCTTCTGGATCAATGGAAAGTGATGCAAGATGAGAATAGGCTCCATAAGTTCCTTGAAAATAAATTTTACTCATTATTACTTGTATTTCATTATTTTTTTTATGGCTAGATAATCTTCTTTAGTATCAACACCTATTGGAGATTTATTTGCAAGTGCAACATTTATATCAATATTGTTATCTAGTGCTCTTAATTGTTCAAGTCTATTTTTTAACTCATTTTTTGATTGATTAAATGAGATAAATTTTTTAAGAGTCTCTACTTCATAACAATAAATTCCTATGTGATGAAATATATCTTCTTTATCTTTCGTTTTTCTCATAAAATTTTCTGCTTGCGGAAAAGAATTTTGATTAAATAATTCTCTAATTTTTACTTTCACTATATTTTCATCTTCATACATCTTGAGGCTAGGAATTTTTGCCGCTAGTGTTCCCATTTTTGAATTATTTGTTTTCATCTTATTATCTAACATTTTAATATCATTAATATCGATATCAGGCTCATCGCCCTGAACATTCATAATGAGATCAATATCATTTCTACCAAGTATTTTAAATGCCTCGAAGATCCTATCAGTGCCAGTTTTGTTATTTTTGCTAGTCAAAACAGCATGACCACCATTATTTTTAACATCATCTATTATCTCTTGATCTTCAGCTGCAACAACAACTTCACCTATGTTTGCACTTTCAGCTCTTTTAAAAACATGAGAGATAATTGAAAGACCATTGATTTTTAATAGAGGTTTGCCGGGCAATCGGGTGGCTGACATTCTTGATGGGATTATTATTAATGTTTTCATTGATTGTTTATATTCTATTTAGATTATAAATAGAGGCAAAATTGTACAGTAAAATATAAGTAATTCTAAAATAATAATGTTATAGATTCGATATAAAATTTATCAAAAATGGATTCTTTTGAAATAAACAAAATAATTGCTGCAGTTCTTTTAGTTGCGCTTTTAATTATTGGAATAAGTAAGCTTTCAAATGTAATATTTTATGTTGAGAGACCTACGAAGCCAGGATACGCCATAGAAATTGAGCAGGTTTCATCAACCTCAACAACTTCAACAAAACAAGTAGAAGAAAAAATAGATATGACAGTATTAATGGCAATGGGAGATGTTATGTCGGGAGAAAAAATTTTTAAGAAATGTGCTTCTTGCCATTCAATTATTAAAGGTGGAAAAAATAAAATTGGTCCAGCTTTATATAATGTAGTTGGAAGAAAAGTTGGAAGTGTTGGGGAATATAAATACTCTAACGCATTAGCTGAATATGAAAAAGATTGGAGCTTTGAGGAATTAAATGGTTTTTTAACAAAACCTGCTAAATACATTAAAGGAACAAAAATGGCTTATGCAGGACTTAGGAAAGAAAAAGACAGAGCTTCTGTAATAAAATATTTAAACCAAAACTCTGATAATCCGCTTCCCTTACCTTAGTTTTCCAAAAGTATACAGCAGAATAGATTTTTGAACATGAACTCTATTAAGAGCTTGTTGCCAGACATAAGATTTTTTTCCTAAAAAAACTTCATTACTAACTTCGTTGCCACGTGGTAAACAGTGAAGAAAAATTGCATTGTTTGAAAATTTCATCAATGCTTTATCAATTTTAAACTTTTTGAATTGTTCAATTTTTTTCTTCTTATTAACTTTATCATTTAAAGATACAACTTTATCTGAAAATATTACATCTGCTCCCCTTACAGCTTTTTTTGCATCATTATAAATAAATATTTCTCTACTATTTTTTTTAACCCAATCTCTAATTTTTTTACCTGGTTCAAATTTTTTTGGACATCCTATACTTAATTGAAATGAAAACTTTACAGAAGCAGCTATTAAACTATCTAAGACATTATTAGAATCTCCTATCCAACAAATATTTAATTTTGAAATTGGTTTTTTCATTATCTCTTCAATAGTGAACACATCAGACAATACTTGTGTTGGATGTGAAGATGGACTTAAACCATTTATTAAGGGTATCGATAAATGCTTTTTAAAATTTTCAACTTTTGTATCACTGTCAGCTCTCAACATAAAACCATCCCCATAAGTTGAGAGTATTTTTGCAGTATCAGCTATACTTTCACCTCCTTGGCCAAGATGAAGTTCATTTGATCTAAGAGTTAAAGTGCCTCCTCCAAGCTGCTTAATAGCTAAATAAAAGCTTAATCTTGTTCTTAAACTTGATTTTTCAAACATTTGAATTAACAATTTTCCTCTTAAAGGAGCTCCTTTATCAGCCTCCAGCGTATTAAGTTTTTTTCTTAATTTTTTTCTTCTTTTAGCATCGACAATCATCTTTCTAAGATCTGTAGCAGGAATATCTTTTAAATTTATAAAATGTTTCATTTTAATTTTCTTCTGAGCAAACTTTCTTAATTATCTTTAAAGCTTGATCAATTTCATTTCTTTTAACATTTAATGGTGGTAAAATTCTAATTACATTTTCAGCTGCTCTTATAGTTAATAATTTATTTTCCATTAGTTTTTTTATAAATTTAGTTTGATCTGTATAAAGCTGCATTCCAATTAATAGGCCTCTTCCTCTTATCTCTTTAATTATATTGGGATATTCGTCTTTGATCTTATTAAGACTTAATAAAAAGTATTTTGAAACACTTTTAACATTTATTAAAAACTTCTTACTTGAAACTATATCCATCACTGAATTACCAACAGCCATAGCCAAAGGATTACCACCAAAAGTTGAACCATGTGTTCCCGGTGTCATTCCTGAAGCAACTTTTTTATTCATTAAAACTGCTCCAATAGGAAATCCTCCACCAATTCCTTTTGCTATTGGCACAATATCAGGTTTAACTTTGGATTGTTCAAAAGCAAAAAAATCACCAGTTCTAGAAATTCCACATTGTACTTCATCCAAGATGAGTAGTATTTTTTTTTTGTTACATAATTTTCTTAATCCTCTTAAGCACCAATCTGGTATTACTTTAATACCACCCTCACCCATGATAGTTTCGACCATAATAGCTGCAGTGTTTTTATTAATCTTTTTTTTTAAAGAATTGTGATCTCCAAACTTGAAATGATCAAACCCTCCTACTTTTGGTCCAAATCCCTCGGTCATTTTTTTTGACCCACTTGCATAAATCGCTGCTAATGTTCTTCCATGAAAAGAATTTTTAACACATAAAATTCTATTTTTATTAGGTTTGCCGATAGAATAAAAATATCTTCTAGCAACTTTTATCGCAGCTTCTGTTGCTTCTGCACCACTATTTTGAAACATTACATAATCAGCAAAGGTTTTTTTACATAATTTTTTAGCTAATCTTTCTCCTTCTGGAATTATAAAAGCATTTGAAACATGCCAAAGTTTTTTAGCCTGTGCATTAATTGTTTTAACTAATTTGGGATGAGCATGACCTAATGAGTTCACAGCAATTCCACTTACGAAGTCGATATATTTTTTTCCATCAGTAGAATATAAGTAACTTCCTTTTCCATATTTAAATGAAATTTTTTTTCGATTATAATTTTTTGTTAGATAGCTCATGGAATTAAAATTTTATTTAAAATAGAATAATTACATACAATTAGCGATTGAAAAAATTTGCATAACAACAATTTATCAAATGTTAATAACTATAAGAAAATTCTTGAGATTTTTAATTATATAACATTATATTGTATTTTTCTATGAAACCAATACAACATGTAGGTAGTTATGAGCTGGAATGAAAAAAAAGTAAACAAGCTAAAAGAGCTTTGGGGCAAAGGAAATACCGCTAGTCAAATTGCAGAGATTATAGGTGGTTTAAGTCGAAATGCAGTTATAGGAAAAGCTCACAGACTGGATCTTTCTGCAAAAATTAAAACTAGAACCGCTACCTCTAATCAAAACTTTGAGTCTTCGATTGTAAATAAAGATATTAAATCCAAACGTGGAAGAAAAAATAAGTTCAAATCACTAATTATTGAAAAAGATTTTGAACCAGAAAACCCAAAACAACTAGAAGAATTAGATGAAAACTCCTGTAAGTGGCCTAAAAATCATCCTGATGAAAAAGATTTTTACTTTTGTGGCAGATCTTCCTTAAAAGATTTTTCATATTGCAAACTTCATTTACTTTATGCATATCAGCCAAAAGGTAAAAAAGAAGATGCAAGTGATAAAGATGAAGCCCCTGAATTTATAGAGAAGAAAGTTCAGTCAGCTTAAAAATCAATTATCAATATTTTCTTTAAGGTTGTATTTTTCTGTAGAGAACTGCCCACCTTCTTTCCACATATAGGCATATTTTTTGACCTCATCATTAAAATATTTTTTGCTTGGATAACCAATATCTGAATTATTCTTGTATTTACCAGATAAAATATTGTCATACTTTAATAGTCTTAGTTGATCTTCAGTTAACAGTGGATTTGGAAGTAACTGAAAAACTTTTGCTGAAATAATTGCTAATAATAATGGAAAAGGAATCAACATTCTTTTTTTATTAATTAAGTTCAATAACCTCTCAAGCACTTCTTTAAAGGTCATTTGTTCGGGCCCAACACACTCAATTATTTTTGAGTTTATGTTATTTGATATTAGATGATAAATAATATCAGTTAAATCAGTACAATGAATTGGTGTAAATTTTGTTTTTCCAGAATAATATAAAGGAAAGAAGGGTAATCTATTCAATAAAGTCATAAAATTAGTAGTGAAATTATCATCAACTGAATAAACTACAGATGGTCTGAGTATTGTTGCTAAAGGAAAATTCTTTAGTATTTCCTTTTCTCCTTCAAGCTTACTTCTTGCATATTTGCTGTCCGTCGCTTCATTAATTCCTAAAGCAGATAAGTGAATAAAATTTTTTAATTTATATTCTTTTGAAAGTTTAGATAAAATGGATGGAAATAAGGTATGAATATTATAAAAAGTATTACCTTTACTCTTTTCAAATAAAATTCCGACCAAATTTATACATAAATCTGCTTTTTGAAAAAGGGTTCTAATTTTTTGCTCATCATAAATATTTGCTTCTACAACATCTATGTACCCGGCATTTCCTTGTGTTTTAATTATATAGCTTTTTTGATGAATATTTCTGGTTACAACAGTAACCCTGATATCATTTTTGGTTAATTTTCTAATTAAGTGTCTTCCTATTTGACCACTACCGCCGAAAATTAGACAATTTTTAGGTTTCATATATATATATTTACAAATGAGAATTGATATTAAACTTCACAAAAATGATTTACCAGATGATTTGAATTTAGGCAATGTAATAGCTGTGGATGGAGAATTCATGGGCTTAAATGTTAGAAGAGATCCTCTTTGTTTAATACAATTATCAAGTGGAAACTCTGACGCTCATATAATCCAGCTAGATCGATCTACTTACAAAGCACCTAATCTAATAAAAATTTTATCTGATGAAAAAATTACAAAAATTTTTCATTTTGGAAGGGCCGATATGGCACACATCAAGTATTATTTAAAAACTGATACAAAAAATATACTCGATACAAAAATAGCTTCAAAACTTGCCAGATCCTATTCTGATAGTCATTCTTTAAAAACGTTAATTAAGGAATTTATGAATATTGATGTAAGCAAACAATTTCAAAGTTCTGATTTTGGAGGTGAGTTAACTGAAGCGCAATTAAAATATTGTGCAAATGATGTTATTTATCTTCATAAAATTCACGATGAATTAATTAAAATTTTAAACAGAGAAAAAAGAGCTGAGCTATATAAAGAATGTCTTAAATTTCTTAAAACTAGAGTAAATCTTGACCTTGCATTATTTAGAGATGATATCTGGGCACACTAAATATGAAAAATGAAATTTATGAAATAGGAAAAAATGTAATTGAGTTAGAGATTAAAGCTTTAAAAAAATTAAAAAACTCACTTGATAAATCTTTTAATGATACAGTCCAAGCTATTAGCAAATGTAAATCTAAAGTAGTTATTTGTGGTGTAGGAAAAAGTGGAATAATTGCATCAAAAATTTCAGCGACACTATCGTCGGTTGGCACTCCATCGTTTTCTATCTCTGTGAGTGATTGTTCGCATGGCGACTTAGGGAGAATAACAAATCAAGACATTTTAGTATTAATTAGCTACTCAGGTAAAACGGATGAATTAAAAAATGTAATTAGATATGCAAAATCTAACAAAATTCTTTTAATCGGCATTGTGTCAAATAAGAATTCAAATTTATATAAATCTTCAAATATAAAACTTTTAATTCCAGAGGTGATAGAATCTGGATATGGAATAGTTCCCACGTCTAGTACAACCTCTCAATTAGCGTTGGGTGATGCTCTTTCTATAGCTGTAATGAAAAAAAAGAAATTTGGAAAACTAGATTTTAAAAAATTTCATCCAGCTGGCAATTTAAGTAATAAACTAAAGACAGCAGGTGAAGTAATGTTAAAAAAAAAAAAAATCCCTTTTGTCAATGAAAATGAAATTATGAAAAATGCACTAAAAATTCTCAATTATAAAAAGCTAGGCTTTTTAGTTGTGATTAATAATCTAGGCTTAAATGCTGGAGTTTTTACAGATGGTGACCTAAAAAGATTAATGCAAAAAAAAAGGCAATTTGAGAATGTAAAAATTAAGTCATTTATGACAAAAAACCCATATATAGTAGATGAAAATACACTTGCTTCCGAAATTCTTTCACAAATGAATAAAAGGAAAATTACAAACGTATGTGTTTATAAAAAAAATAATAAAAAAAGAACAATTGGAGTTATTCACATTCATAACCTGTTAAGTATTTTGAAATAACTGAAGTAAAGATGAAAAAAGTTATAAAGCTAATTCTTTTTTTATTACTAATAATTATCTCAATCATTTTTTATAAAATTTACTTGAGTGAAAATACAAAATCAAAAATAGAAGTTGATATCTCTGAAGAAGGACAAGCAGCTAATCCTGAAAATAATTTAATTAAGAACTTAAAATATGAGGTAAAATTAAATAAAAATAATCAGTATGTTATTACTTCAGACTTAAGTGAAATAACTTATGAAGATGGTAAAGAGGTTGTAAAAATGCAAAAAGTTATAGCCATATTATTAAATCAAAAAAAAATTCCATTAATAATTACATCTGAACTGGCAACTTATAATAACTTTAATTATAATACAAAATTTAGTCAAAACGTTCGAGTTGAGTATTTAAACAACATCATTTTGTCAGATAAATTGGAATTTGATTATAATAATAGTTTAATAACAATATATGAAAATGTAGAATATGACGGAATACAAGGTAATATTATTGCAGATAACATTAAAATAGATTTGTTCACGAAAAAAATAGAAATATATATGTCTAATATCAATAATAATGTGGAAGTTACTACTAAGAAATAATGTCAAACATTAAAAAATTTAGAATAAAATCGTTTAAAGACAAGAGTGATATTTTAAAACTTAATAAAATTTCATTAAAATTTGGAAGAAAAATAGTTTTAGATAATTTAAACTTACAATTAAATAATGGACAAGTGTTAGGATTGCTTGGAGCTAATGGTGCTGGTAAATCTTCAATTTTTAATTTAATTTTAGGTTTAGTTTCACCTGATTTTGGTTCAATAATTATTAATAATGAAACCGTAAATAAATATCCAATTTATCAAAGAACTCTGCAATTTCAGATTGGTATGTGTCCACAAATAGGGGGTTTCTTCTCCGACTTAACTGTATATGAAAACCTGAAAGCTATTGCGGAAATTACAATATCAGATGAAAGTTATAGAGCTGAAAAAATCAATTCATTAATTTCTAAATTTGAATTAGATCCAATAAGAGATATCAAGGCAGATTTTCTTTCTGGGGGGCAAAAAAAGAAAATTTCAATAGCACTAGCACTTATTTCAGATCCTAAAATTCTTCTTTTAGATGAGCCCTTTGCTGCTTTGGATGTAATGACAATCAAGACTCTCCAAGAAATTATTGTTGATCTACAAAGAAGTAATAATATTTCAATCATACTGTGTGATCACCAAGCTCGAGATTTACTAGCATGCGTAGATTCAGCTGCAATAATTCATAATGGTAAAGTAGTTGCTCAAGACACACCAGCTAATTTAATTCAAAATATTGAGGCTAAAAAAGCTTACTTTGGTGAATCCTTCAATGTTAGTTAATTAAAATTTGATGTTAAGTAAAATCAAAATAAACAAAACAATCAAGCCATTTAACAAAGTCTTAGAAATCGAAGGTGATAAAAGTTTATCTATTAGATGGGTTTTATTAGCTTCACAGGCTAATGGAGTATCAAAATCTATTAATCTTTTAAAATCTGAAGATGTAATAAGCGCACTTAATTGTCTAAAAAAACTTGGTGTAAAAATTAAATTAAAGAAAAAAATATGTGAAATATATGGGCTGGGTCTTAATGGATATAAGTATAAAAAGAATATTACACTTGATGCAGGTAATTCTGGAACACTTGCAAGGTTGATCATGGGCTTGCTGGTTCATGCTAAAGATAAAATTAAAATTATAGGTGATAAAAGTTTATCAAAAAGAGATTTTTATAGGGTTACTGTTCCTTTAGAAAACTTTGGAGCAAAATTCAAAACCAATTCTGGTAGATTACCAATAATTATTAATGGTACAGATTTACCCAAACCAATTAAATATAATGAAACAAAAGGTTCTGCTCAATGCAAAAGTGCTGTTATGTTGGCTGCTCTTAATACTGATGGAGAAACAATTATTAAAGCTAAAAAATCAAGAAATCATAGTGAACTACTATTCAAACATTTAAAATTAGGAATAAAAGTCATTACAAAAAGTAATATTGATTTAATAAAAGTTAAAGGAAAAAAAGAGATTAGATCTTTTAATTATTTAATTCCTTCTGATATAAGCTCTAGTGCTTTCTTCATAGTTTTAACTGCACTGTCTAAAAAGTCAAAATTAAAAATAAAAAACGTAAATATAAATTCTTCACGTATTGGTATAATTAAAATTTTAAAATTGATGGGTGTTAAAATTAATTTTAAAAACACTAGAAATTATAAAGGAGAAAAAATTGCTGATCTATTAATTGAAAGTACAAAATCCCTAAAACCAATTAATTGTCCAACAAAATTAAATTCCTCTGCTATTGATGAATTTTTATTAATTTTTTTAGTAGCTGCCAGAGCTAATGGAATATCAACCTTTAAAAACTTATCTGAACTAAATCAAAAAGAAAGTCCAAGACTATTATGGGGGTCAAAAATTTTATCAATGATGGGTGTTAAAAATGTTGTAACACAAGATAGTTTGAAAATTTATGGGAATCCCAACTTAAAAGTCCAAAAAAAAATAATTATTGAACAATTCTTAAAAGACCACAGGGTATTTATGGTAAGTACAATTGCAGCTCTTACTTTTGGTGGAAATTGGTTAATATGCGATAAAGACTCTATCAAAACCTCTTTTCCTTCATTTTTAAAAAAAATAAGATATTTAGGCGCCAAAATAAGATAAATTTAAATAATAAAATCCATATTCAAAAGATATTTGAAGATTCAGTGTTGATAAAGAGATTAAATTTAACTAAAAGAGCTGAGTTTTATAAAAAACAATAACAGGAATAAATATAATTAATGGAAATATACAAAGATTTATCAAGTCAAGCTTCCCAGGAATTTGAAAAATTATTAAATAGCCAACTATCAAAAGTAAACATTGAAGAAGGAAAAATAATTGAGGGTAAAATAAATAAAATTACTGAAAAATTTGTATTTTTATTTGTTGAAGGACTTAAGAGCGAACCTGTATTAGATATAAATGAGTTAAAAACTATGGGTTTAGCTGACAAAATAAAACTTGGTGAAACAATATCGGTATTATTAGAACGAATTGAACATCCCAAAAGTGGAGAGATAGTTGTGAGTGCTTCAAAAGCACAAAAAATTAGAGGTTGGGACAAACTTGTTGAGGCTTATGACAAAGGTGAGCCAATTATGGGTCGTATTACATCCAAATGCAAAGGTGGAGCAATTGTAGAACATGTAGACACTGGTTCATTAATGTTTTTACCTGGATCTCAGATTAGCGACAAACCTCTAAAAGACATTAGTCATTTAATGAATGAGCCTCAAAAATTTGCAATTATTAAATTAGATAAAGTTAGAGGAAATGCATGTGTTTCAAGAAGAGAAATTATTTCATCATTTAAAAAAGAAGATAAGGTAAAAATTATTGAACAATTTAAAATTGGTGACATTATTAAAGATGCTGAGGTAAAAGGTTATAGTTCGTTTGGTTGCTTTTTCAATGTTAACAACGAATTAGATGTATTGGTTCATTTACAAGAAATTTCCTACTCAAGAGTGAATCACCCTGATGAAGTTTTTAATATTGGTGAGAAACACGATCTTAAAGTAATATCCGTTGATAAAGAAAAATTACAAGTTGGTTGTTCTGTTAAACAGTTATCTCCCGATCCTTTTGAGCATATTGAAAACTATGAATTAAATAAACTCTACAAAGCAAAGGTTGTCAAGATAATGGAATTTGGTGCATTTTGTGAGTTAGAACCTGGTCTAACAACCTTGTTACACTCAAGTGAACTAAGCTGGAATAAAAAAAATGTCTCTGCAAAAAAAATGTTTGAAGTGGGTAATGAGATTGATTGCATAATCACTGAAATAAATAAAGAAAAGAGAAGAGTTGCTATCTCTCACAGACTAACCCAAGAAAATCCTTATGAAACTTTTGAGAAAAAATATTCAGTTGGTGCAATAGTTGAGGGTGTAATAGCAAATAAAAATGAATATTCATTATTTGTTAAAGTGGAAGATTTGGATATAGATGCCTTCTTACATTGTAACGATTTAACTTTTCTAAATAATGGTGAACAAGAGCTAGCCAAATATAACAAAGGTGACAAAATAAAAGTTAAAGTTTTAGAAATTAAAGCCTCTGATCAAAAAATTAGAGTAGGATTAAGACAAACTCAGTCAGATCCATTTGATTGGTTCAAAGATAAAAAAGTTAACCAAACTATAACTGTTAAAATTATATCAACAGATAATAAAGGTTTAATAGTAAGACCTGAGGGTTGTGAAATGGATTTCCAAATTAAAAAATCTCAAATAGCGATCAATTTAGCTGATGCGAGACCTTCGAGATTTACAGGTGGAGAAAGAATAGATTGTGCTATTGCTGAATTTGATTTAGAAAAAAGAAAAGTAACTTTAAGTATCAAGCTTCTTGAAGAAATTGAGAAAAAAGAGGCATTAGAGAAATATGGTTCGGAAGGCTCTGGTAAAAATCTACCTTTCTCTTCTTTATCTGAAGATCTAAAGAAAAAAGACGAGGAAAAAGAGTAATTTAAAGAAGATTAAATTGGCTATTGTAAAATCAAAGCTTTTAAAACAACTCTCTCAGAATTATCCTAATTTTTTAAGAAAAGACCTGGAGAAATTTACAGATATTATCTTAAAAGAAATAAGAAGAACTTTAAGACGTGGAGAAAGAGTAGAGCTTAGGGGGTTTGGGGCTTTTTCTACAAATATACAAAAGGCTAGAATTTCTAGAAACCCTAAAACTGGTGAAAAAGTTCACACACCTAAAAAAAAAACAATTCACTTCAAAATGGCCAAAGACTTGTTTAAAAAATTGAATAATCATGAATAAAAAAATATTTGTAGCTTGTGATGTTTCAAGTCAAAAAGAAATTATAGATTTGATCTCAAAAATACATGAGGAAATTTCAGGAATTAAAATTGGCCTTCAATATATTACTCGGCATTCGCCAGAGGACATTAAAGAACTAAGTAAATTTAATAAACCAATTTTTTATGATGGAAAGTTTTTTGATATTAAAAATACATTGGTTGAGTCTGTTAAATCTCTCAAAGATTTGAAGATTAGTTATGCAACTGTTCATTTATTAAATGGTTTGGATGCTCTAAAGGCAGCAAATAAAGCTGCAAATGATATTAATGTTAAATTATTAGGTGTATCAGTTCTAACTAGTTTTGGTAATGAAGAGTTGGCTCAACTTGGATTTAAGGATCAAGTAAAAAAGCAAGTATTAAGACTAATAAAAATTGCAGATGAAGCTAATTTATATGGTGTAATATGTAGCCCACTAGAAATTAAAATAATTAAAGAAATCTCACCTAATCTTAAATGTTTTACTCCAGGTATTAGACAGGATGGAAATAAAGATGATCAAAAAAGAACAATGAATGCAAAACAAGCATTGGGGGAAGGAAGTGATTGTCTAATTATAGGACGACCTATTACTAAAGGTGATCCGAAAAAAAATATTCAAGAGATTTTATCTTCTTTAAATTAGATGAAATCTAAAATTTGTGGAATATCAGATTCAAAAACTTTAAAATTTCTAACACGCCACCCATCCTCACCAGAATTTATTGGATTTATTATTAATTATCCAAAATCACAAAGATATGTTGTGATTGATGAATTAAAAAACTTATTAAAAATAGATAAAAAAAAATCTTTCTATGTGGCAGTTTTAGTTAAACCAGACCAAAATATATTAGAAAAAATTAAAAATTTACCTTTTGATTATTATCAAATTTATGATTGTGAGCCTGATGAGATAAAAAAAATTAAAGAAACATATAATAAGAAAATAATAACAGCGTTTACTATTCAAAATTCTGACGATGTTAAAAAATACAAATTTTATGAAAATATTACAGATATTTATTTATTTGATAGTAAGGGTTATGAAAAAAGTATGTCTTTTAAACACTCATTATTAGAAAATTTAAATTTTAGTAAGCAAGTGATGCTAGCAGGAAACATTCAGGTTGATGATGAGCTTGAAAATTATAAAAAAATAGCTGATATTATAGATATATCTGGAGGTGTAGAAACTTCTGGAATAAAAGATATTTCCAAAATTGAAATTTTCTTAAACAAAATTAAAAAATTAAATAATGAGGCTTAAAAAAAATATTCCATTAATTGACCAACATGACAAACATGGATTTTGGGGTGGTAAATTTGGTGGTAGCTTTATTCCCGAAACATTAAAAAAACCAGTAGAGGATCTAACTAAAGAATTTCAAAAACTAAGAAAAAGTAAAAAATTCATTAAACAAAGGGATTATTATTTTAAGAATTATATCGGATCCCCTACTTCATTTATAAAATTACAAAACCTATCTAATCATTTAGGAGGTGCTCAAATCTGGGTGAAAATTGTATCAGAGGCAAACGGTGGTGCACATAAAATTTATAACGCAACTGTACATGCATTAATCTGTAAAGCTATGGGTAAAAAATATATCGTAGGCGACACAGGGGCTGGATATGCAGGGAAAATGCTGAGCATGGCTGCAAAAAAATTTGGCCTTAAATGTAAAATATTCATGGGGGTCAAAGATATAAAGAGACAAAAACCTAACTGTGATGCAATGAAAAAGAATGGTGCTGAAATAATTCCTGTTTATTCTGGAAGTCAGACATTAGTTGATGCTGTAAGTGAATGTATGAGATACTGGGTTTCTAACTGCGATAACACTCATATGTGTGTAGGTTCAACGGTAGGCCCGAATATATTTGTTAAAATATGTGGATGGAGTACCGCCCAAATCTCTAGAGAGCTTAAAGTTCAATTGAAAAAAGAATTTAAAAAAATACCTAAAAAAATCAAATTAATCAATTGTGTTGGTGGAGGAAGTTCGGCTTATGGTTTTTGGAGTGAATTTATTGATTATGATAAAAAACAAATCGAGTTAGTGGGCGTTGAGGCTGGTGGGCCTAAAAAATCAAAACTTCATGCGGCTCCTTTAAGTAAAAATGCAAAAATTGGAATTTTACATGGGGCAGCTTCATACGTTTGTCAAAATAATGAAGGTCAAATTAGCGAAACAGAGTCTATTAGCGCCGGCTTAGATTACCCCGGCGTTAGTCCCATCCATTGTTTTTTGAAAGATACAAAAAGAGCAAGATATACCCATGCAACAGATGAGGATGCATTAAACGCATATCAAATGGTTACAAAATTTGAAAAACTAAATCCTAGTCTTGAACCGTGTCATGCATTCGCAGAAGCTATAAAAATTGCTCCCAAATTAAATATGGATACAATCATTATTGTAAATTCCTGTGGTGATGCAAAGAAAGATAGAGATATTTTAAGAGAAAGATTGGGAAAAAAGTAATGAACAAATCTCTTATTAGCCAAGCATTTAATAAAGCTAAAAATGAAAATAGGCCAGCACTTCTTACTTATACAGTTGCTGGAGATAGTACTAAAAAAAAATCACTGGATATTTTAAAATCAATTTCAAAGTATGCAGATATTTGTGAGTTAGGCTTCCCTCATAACACTCCAATTGCAGATGGTGGTCAAATTCAAACAAGCTCTTATAGGGCTATTAGAAATGGCATTAAGATAAATGATGTTTTTTCTATAGCTAATCAGTTTAAAAAATCTAAAAAAAATAAACCTGTTATTTTAATGGGGTACTACAATATGATTTATCAATACAAGGAAAATAAGTTTATTGATAAATGTAGAAAATCTAAAGTTGATGGATTAATTGTTGTAGATTTACCTTATCCTGAAAACAAACCTTTTGCTTTAAAGTGTAAAAAAAAAAATATCAATTTTATTCAATTGGTATCTCCTACCACTTCTAAGGATAGACTAAAACAAATTATCAAAGACTCACATGATATGGTTTATTATATCTCTATGCTTTCAACAACAGGTGGTAAGCTAAAAGTTTCTCCTAAAAAAATACTTGAAAGATACAATAAAATTAAATCATTAAATAAATCTAAAAATATAGTAATTGGTTTTGGAATTACTGAAAAAACAATAAAATCACTAAGAAAAGCAGATGGCCTAGTTGTTGGAAGTGCTATTTGTAAGGAAATAACCAATTCGATTAATAAGAGACAAAATGTTGTCACAAATGTTACTAATATTGTTAAGAAATTAAGAAATAAAATTAAATGAATTGGATTACTAAAATAATTAAAGCAGGTGAAAGAATTAAAACTGCTATTCATAAAAGAGCTTCGAAAGATGATATTGCTAAAAGTGACTGGACCTCATGCTGCAAAGGTCCAATTTTAAAAAAAGATTTAGAAAAAAATTTGTGGGTTTGCCCTGACTGTAACAAACATCATAGAATTAAACCTAATCAACGGTTTGATATTTTATTTGGAGAAAATAATTATGAAGTATTTAAAACACCAATCCCAAATGATGATCCTTTAGATTGGACAGACTCGAAGTCTTATAAAGATAGACTGAAAAGTGCTCGTAAAAAAACAGGCCTTGATTGTGGAATGATGGTTGCTTGTGGAAATATTAACAATATTAAAATAACTGCAGTAGCATCTGACTTCGATTTTTTAGGTGCTTCAATGGCTTCAGCTGAAGGGGAGGCTTTTTTATATGCAATTCAACATGCTATAGAAAATCGCACTCCTTTTATTTGTGTAAGTGCAGGAGGTGGGATGAGGATGATGGAAAGTTTAATATCATTATCTCAGATGACCAGAACTACTCTAGCTATAAATGAGTTAAAAAGTAACAACCTTCTATATCTTGTTTTAATAACTGATCCAACTGCTGGAGGTATTACTGCATCATATGCAATGCTTGGTGATATTCATATTGCTGAACCAGGTTCATTAATAGCTTTTGCAGGCAAAAGAGTTATTCAAGGAACAGTTAAAGAAGAGTTGCCAGAAAATTTTCAGACGAGTGAATATGTTAAAAAAACAGGTTTTATTGATTTAATTGTTGAAAGAAAAGATTTAGTTGAAAGAATTGGAACTCTATTATCAATATTGTTAAAGAAAAACTCTGCTATAAGCACTGAAGAAAATGAAACTGCAGAAGATAGTCAATCGCTTACAAGAGCTGCATCCTAAAGAAATCGATCTAAGTTTAGATCGAGTTATTAATCTTTGTAAAAAATTAAATAAACCTCAAGATAAAATTAAGGCTATTTCTGTTGTTGGAACTAATGGCAAATACTCCACAATTCAAGCCATGTATTCAATTTTAAAGGAAGCTGGTGTTAAGTGTAATATCTATACAAGTCCTCATATAAAAAAAATTAATGAGCGATTTGTATTTAATAATCAAGAGCTCGGGGATGAAGAACTTTCAGAACTTTTAGAAGAAGTTGAAAATGTTAATGACAGTCAGCCAATTACTTTCTTTGAAATACTAACAGTAGCATATTTTCATAAGGCCTCCAAATATCCTGATAATATAAATCTAATTGAAACAGGGTTGTTTCATCGATTTGATGCAACCAATATACTTAAAAAAAATCTTGCAAGTGTAGTAACCTCCATAGGTTTAGATCACTTAGACTGGCTTCCTAAAAATGAAAGAACAGTTGAAAAAATTATTTTTGAAAAAACCTCTACTCTTTTGAACTCTAATATTATTGTTGCTAAACAGAGTACAAATAAAATTTCAGATGAAATAAAAAATACTATATCAAAAATCACATCTCAAAAACTTTTCTTTAATAAAGATTTTAATTATTCATTAAGTGAAAATAATTTTTTTTATTATGAAGATAAAATTGGTGGTTTAAAATTACCACTACCTAATGTTAATGGTCAATTTCAACTTGAAAATGTTTCAACTGCAATTGCAACATTAAGATCTATTAAAAAACTAGAAATTAAAGAAGAACACATAAAGTCAGGAATTATCAAAATTCAAAGTATTGCAAGACTTCAGGAGATAACTAAAGGAAAACTAAAAAATTTAGTTAAAGATAATAGGCTGTTAGTTGATGGATCACACAACCCCCTAGGAGCTAAAGTTTTAAACGAATACCTAGAAAGCCTTAATTGCAATAAACATATCATTCTTGGAATGATGGAAAATAAAGATCATCATGAATATATCAGTTACTTTAAAAACTTCTCATCCTTGACCACAATAGACATTCCAAACCAAACTAAATCCATTAAGGGGCATGATCTAAAAAATAAACTAATTAACTGCAGAAATATTCAATATAAAAAAAGTATTACCGAAGCAATCAAGTCAATTCCAGTAAAGGAAAACGACTTGATATTAATCACTGGCTCTTTGTATCTTGCTGGAGAAGTATTAAATTTAAATTAGATATTTTTATCTAAAAATTCTTTCATATTACTTTCAGGAACACCGCCTACTTTTCTATCGACTTCAACACCTTTTTTATAAACAATTACAGTTGGTACACCTCTTACACCTGCAGCACTTCCAGTGTTAATTCCACCATCTTCAATATCTGCATAATAAAAACCAGCTTTGTCTTTAAACTCAACTGCCAGTTTATCCATAACAGGTTTTAAAACTTTGCAAGGTCCACACCATGCTGCTGAAAATTGAATTACTGATATATCTTCATTTTTAATTTTGTTTTCAAAATCTTCGTCTTTAAAATCTATAAGCATATTATGGATATAATTGATTCAGTCTATTTTTCAATGGCCAAAAAGAACTTTTTTCTTGTTATTAAATTATGCATCTGAATATTTTTGATCTAAATTCATTACATAATCATTAATTCCATCAAGAAATTTTAGCTTTTCATCCACTGTTTTAAATGAAAACATCTTATTCTCATTTTCTCGAATTTCATCACACTCAGAGTAAAAAGCTGAAACTGTCCACCATTTTTCTTTGTTTGTACTTAAAACCCTGGACGCTATTCGTCTTTTTATTCTTTTATATATATCCTTTGGTAAAATCTCAGGAGCCTCATTAAATATTAATCCATGTCCAAAAGTAACTAATCTTTCATCTTCAAGTTTATCTAGCAAAGCAAATTTCTCTTTCCAATCTCCAGCGTGAAATTTAGGAAATAAAGCCTGATCCTTAGCTGATGTAAAGCCTCCTGAATAAATAGATTCTTCTGGCTCAATATCCTCTTGAGAAGAAGTCTCCATTTTTTCTTCTGCTGTCTCTCTTAAAATATTACAAACATCTATTGCAAACTTTTCATTGGTTTTAACTAGTTCAGCTCTTTTATTAATTAAGTTAGGGTCTAACTTGTCATAAGGTTGAACTTTCATACCATAACTTTTATCTAGAATAATTGGAGCTTTATTAGATCTTATGGTTCTCAGAAACTTAGGAGATTTTTTCATCTCTTTTTTTAAATCTTCATAGCTTAATTTCTGGATCGCCTCTACATCAAACCTTAAGTCCACAGATTGTCCCCATTTATAAACAGGATGCATACAAGCATTTGGGTGCAATGGAGCACATAAATATAAACGACTGTTTCCGAAAAAATATTCATTTAAAGTAAAAATCTTTTCTTGCTTAACCATATTCTCAACAATAATCTTACTACTTGTTTTAAAATATTCTTGCCAAAGAATTGGCTGTTTTTGTTTTATCAAATCTAAAACTTTGACTGTAAGCTCAGTATCGAATAATGCAGAGTGTGCACCGGATGACTCGAAACCATTTAGTCTAGCCAACGACTCTAATTTCATTGATTTATTTCCTTTGGGATTTAACTCTGTCTTTATAACATTGTCATCTATTGCAAATGCAGCTCTAACTATATTTAAAGCATCATGACGAACATTTCCCTCAGTATTAGTTAAATATGGTTTTCTTAAAGATTTAAAAAATTCTTTTCTAATTACCTCGTCATCAAAGTTAATACTTGAATATCCTAAAAATGTAGCAGGTGACCATTCTCTAAATTTTTTTTCAACCTGACTTAACATTTCATAGTGGCTCAGATTACCTTTAGTTAACAAATCTACATTTGATTTATTAATACAAAGTGCAGTGGCACTTGGCACTCTGTCTTGAGGTAATCTACATCTTGCTGAAAAACGTTTTAATTCTTTGAAATTTTCATCTAGTAAAATTCCTCCAATTTCAATGATAGTTGCCCAATCTGTTTGTGCTGAGTCTGTCTCAATATCCCATACTACGTAATTCAATTTGCTCTCCTTTGTGCATAAAATTGTTCAACTTTTTTTAAAAACTTATTTTGGTAATCTTTTAATCTTTCACCATCAATCAAAAACCTTTGAAACATATTATCCTTCGTACAAAGCAATATGACTGCTTGGATGATATTAGATCCGTGGACTATATCATGAGCTAATGCATAAGCACTCACCTGCATATAGTAGTCAGAAATCCATTCATCTTTTTTAGGCTTATTACTTTGTTTAAAATCGATAATTGTCTCTTTATTTTCATAAACTCCAACACAATCAGTAGCTCCTGCATATTTACCTGGATAATATAATGTTGCTTCACATCCCCAGATTTCATTTAGTTTACCTCTTAATCCATTTTCAATGATTTGATCGGCCATCATTCTTTCTTTAGTGTTATCTCCTAATAAATCTAAATTTAATTTACCAAGTAAAAATTTTTCTAAATATTCATGCATGGAGCTACCTCTACTACTAGCCTCTCGCGTGATAATAGCTGCCTGCTTTTGACCAACTCTTTGCTTCCAAGCTTGTAAAGAAGCTTTTTTTTCGTCAGACTCCGTTGCTTTTAAAATTGTAGTCACCGAAGGCAATCTTTCTTCATTTACAGAATAATGTCTAGAGCCATCAACAATTGATCTAGTAGATTTTGGATAGATATATTTATTATTCCACTGCATATAATTTCTTATATTCGTTATTGAAGAAAAAAAGAAATTAATTTTTTGCTTGTTTTGAGTGATCAACAAATTTTTCTACATTTTCAGTTTGAACAGCTTTATCAACTTGTTCAGGATCTTTAATATTTTCTAGGCTTCTGCTGATCGATCTTGCATCTGTTCCAAACTTATCAACAACAATCATTGCTTCTTCTAATTTTTTTCTAAGAGAAACTATATTATCAAAGTGTTTTCCAAATCTTGAGCTAATTGTTTTTAAATGATCATAGATCTCTGTTGCACCCTTTTGAACTTTTAAAGATTGAAAGCCCATGTGTAATGATTGCAAATAAGCAGAAAGAGTATTAGGACCACAAATTACAATTTTATGTTTTTTCATTAATTCTTGAGTTAACAATTCTTTAGTAGTTGGATCTTGGTATTCAGTTAATTCTTTATACAAACTTTCAGTTGGTGCATAAACTATTGCAAAATCTGTAGTTTTTGGTGGAACAATATATTTTTCATTAACACTTTTAGCTTTAGCTTTAAATGCAGTAGCTAATTTTGCTCTTGCATCTGCAACAG
>Ga0209709_10000464_pt1 | contig 38554 bp, 25 predicted proteins | sample ArcticOcean_MG_C_2_FD_187435 | JGI IMG/M metagenome (GOLD analysis project Ga0209709, IMG submission 187435) | Marine microbial communities from western Arctic Ocean - ArcticOcean_MG_CB4_136 (SPAdes) (version 2) | ecosystem: Environmental > Aquatic > Marine > Oceanic | place: Arctic Ocean... | reverse complement strand
CCTGTCATTTCTTTTTCAAAAGCAGGCAAAAGTGGCATTGGCCAAGCTAGTTCGTCTAATTCTGCTCCAGTGGAACGAATTGTTTCTAAAAGTTCATCATTATTTGACCAAAGTCCACTTGCTTCATGCCCTAATGCCACAACACAGGCACCGGTTAATGTTGCTAGATCAATAATGAACTTTGGATTAAATTCTCCAGATTTCCATAAGCCATCAGCAAGAACATTTCTTCCTTCAGCATCTGTATTTAGAACTTCTATTGTCTTTCCCGAATAAGTACTTATTACATCACCTGGTCTATAAGCATTAGAACTAGGCATATTTTCAGCCATACAGGTTATGCCTACAATATGTTTTGAATGGCCACAAGCAGAGAGCGCCTGCATTAACCCGAATACTGTAGCAGATCCATGCATGTCATACTTCATTTCATCCATACTTGCTCCGGGCTTAAGTGAGATTCCACCAGTATCAAATGTGATTCCTTTTCCTACAATTACTGGCGGATTTCCTTTTCCACTTGGTTTATTCATCTCAAAAATTACCATACATGGTTTTCTGCTACTTCCTTTTCCAACGTTTTCAAGACCACCCATTTTATTTTCAAGAATCCCTTCCCAATCGATTATAGTTACAGAGACATTTTTCTTCCCCTTAGCCCAATCCTCAGCCATTTTAGCATAAGCCATTGGATAGAGATCATTCGGAGGAGCATTCCCTAAATCTCTAGCTAAATGAACCCCTGTAGCAACATTATGGTACTCTGTACATAGTTCCTTCAAAGAATCAACATTTCTCGGAGAGCATTGTATATGTAAGTTAAATGGAGCATCATTTTCTTTATCGTCATCATCTTTCGAAATATATTTGTCATACTTATAATCTCTTAACATCATCCCTTCAACAAATGCTCCCATTAGATTTACTTTCCAATCTGAAGAGAATCTCACAGTCAAATTTTTTCCATGTTTTTTTGAAAGTTTTGCTAATAATTTAGCACCAGTATCTCTAGCAATTTTTGAAGTAACATTTTCTTTTTTTCCTAATCCTACAAGAACCGCTTTATTTCCTCCTCCAAAAACACTTATGCTTTCTTCTGACTTTCCAGAAAAATCATCACTTGCTAGAATATTTTTAATTAAGCTTTTAGTAACTCTATCTGCATCATTCATAGTTTTATTTGGAGGTTTTTCACAGCCTTCAAAACAAGGTAAAATTAGTGTACCATTTAGAGATGAAATTTCTTCTACTTGTATATTCATTGTATCACGCAATCGACTCCATTAGGTTCGACTATTCAAAGACGGCGATTAATTTCGACGCTTATTCCATGCGGTAGCTAATAAAAACACAATGAGTATTGCAGCAGGATCAAAAATTAATGAACCACCTAGAAAGCTTTTTTCTTCATCATAATTAATCTTGATAATATTATTTGAAATATTTTCATTAACCCATTTTGCAGAATCAATTACACGTTTTTGATAATATAGCTCAAAGAAACCATTATCAATTAATGATAGATTTGATGCATCTAATACTATACTTGAACTATTTGTTGCATTTACTGAAAAATTAGTCGAGCTCCATAAGACTAATCCCGTATTATCTAGATATTGTACAGTTGCATTTGCAGTGGTAGCGTAGCCTAAATTCTTAACATCAAGATTTATTTCATTACCCGCATCAATTTCCATTGAAGTTACATTTAATCTAGCTCTCCAATACCAGATATTTGTAATTAGATATTTCATTACATCTAATTCTTCACCAAGCCGGCTTGATAATGGTTCAATTGTTCCTAGTGCCCATTGTTCATCATCCGTTTCGAATGTAAATGTTGGAAATCCCATCACCCCATATCCATAATCTCTACTGGTTCCGCAATTAGGGTATAATCCTTGATTTGCATTTTGGATAGGAATATCTGAAATATTTGCATGTACATCATCTCTTATGGAATGAAACAACTCCCAATCTGAAGGTTGTTCTGGCCACCTTCCCCATGGATACAACATAATCCAAACTCCAGTATGCATAGTTACATACAGATCAGCATCAGGAACTACCGTATTCATGTAGATTGAATTTGCAAGTGTTTCAGATTCGCTGAATGCAGCACTACCTGGTTGAGTAGGGTTATTGGGGGGGCAATTATTCCAATAATGGTCATAATTTCGATTCAAATCTACTTGATTTATATTCCAGCGTGTATCAATATCATTACCATCTGCATTAAGCATAATGAGGATATGTATCTCTGTCTTAGTAAGTACATCAATGACCTCTTGATCTCCAGTTGTCCACCCCTCGATGTAAAATTCTGCAGTTAGAAATGCAAGTTCGGTTCCAAGATGTTCATTTCCATGATGGCCACCATCAATGAATACAATGTCTTTCTTTGTCCCATCTGGTTTTGTTTCTATACTCCAATCAGATAATCGAACAACCCATAGTTCTCTTCCAAGTTCAGTGTTACCAGCACTAATTAAATCAACGATATCAGGATTATCATCAGCCCATGCGTTGACATCAATTGTTAAAGTTGCGTAATTATGATACCATTGTTCTTGAATAATATCTGGTTGTTGAGCCATACCCACATTAGAGAATAATGAGGCGGAGATAAAAAATGAAAGAAGAATAATGGCTCTAAGTTTCATTTCATCACCTCTTGATTATTAATCCATTTTTCAAATTCTATATTTGCACTTGCAGTAATTCTCATGATGCAAGGGACCTCATAGGAATGTAATTCCTTGATTCTCTTTTCTACTTCATCTATTTTATTTTTATTGAATTTAATTAAACTAACGATTTCATTTTCATTTACTTTTTCATTTTCCCAATTGAATATACTATTTATTGGAAAAAAGTTAGCACAAGCAATCAAATTTTCATCTAATAATGACTTACATAGCGCTTCAGCATCACTCTTAGTTGGGTGAGTCACGTAGAGTAATCCTAGCGCCATTATTAGCGGGTCATGGTGTTATACAATGTAATTTGGGGTAGGTATCTGTTGTGAATCATTATTATTCAGATAATGAGTCGAGGGTACATGGCCAATGAAGATAAAGCAGGCAAATCTACAGAAGATAATGAGGATTATTCAAAGTGGACAAATGAACAATTAGTTGAAGCGGGATGGACTGCAGAACAAGTTGTATCCTTAAGAAGTGGGAATTCAGAAGCAGTAGTTGAAGAAGCAGTAGTTGAAGAAGCAGCAGTTGAAGAAGCAGCAGTTGAAGAAGCAGCAGTTGAAGAAGCAGCAGTTGAAGAAGCAGCAGTTGAAGAAGCAGCAGTTGAAGAAGCAGCAGTTGAAGAAGCAGCAGATGCGTTCGAAGTTAGGTTAGTTGGAGGATTATCTGTTCTAAGGGATAGCCATGATCCATTATATGTTATGCAAGCAATAACAAATCTAGCATCTACTGCCGTAATTGCCTGGACGATGATATCATTGTTACTTGGTTGGAAAAACAATGAACCAGCAAATAATGGTTGGTGGGTATTAATTGCATTATTATTGGGGATAGCTGTATTATTGGTTGTTATTCTTGAGGTATTTTTAGGGCATGATAGGGAATTAAAACAGAAACTTACACGTTTTTCACGTTGGACACAATATTTTATGACAGGTTGGTTAGTTGGATTATTTATTTGGATATCAGAAGATAATGGACCTGATTTAAGGGGTGCTGAACCATTACTTGAAATGGCTGTAATTTGGGTATTATTATTTGTAATTATTGAATTTATCAATCGATTCAGGCTAGGAAAAATGGAATGGAAAGGTGGTCGTGATTTGATTACATTAATGCAATCAAGTGTTAGTGGATTGACAAGTGTTGTGACCGGTACAGAAATGAATCAAATGAAAGCTTCAAGTCGTTCAATAATGGAAGGAATACGCTGGGCTTTAGATTTCTTTAGTTTACTATTTTTCATGACAATTGTTATTTTGACAACCGTATCTACTGTAACTACTATGGAAGAAGCACTAAGCTTCCTTCCACTAGGCTTAGATTCTTATGGTTTGAATGTAATCGTAAAACCAGCATTGTGGCTTGGTTCAATATATTTGTTAATATTCTTAGCAGAAACATGGTTAAGAATTAGGCCTGATGAATTAGAATCATAAACATAATTGGTGTTTTAATGATTGAATTTAGAAAAGTCAAAAAACGAATAATAAAACCAATTTTCAGGATATTTGCATTGTGGGTTGTAGTTATATTTTTAATACAAATTGCAGCACCAAACCCAGTTATTGAAAGTATGCCTGAAAATTGCCCATTGAATAGTGGAAATTGTGTTAGAGTAGCTTTAGATGGGACCTCATATAGGAATAATTATCTAATATCTCCCGAAATTTCTGCTTCAGCATTAGAAGTTAGAGAAGTTATTTCAGATTGGTTTTCTGAAGAAAAAGGTGGCAACATATTAACTAGTAATTATAATCAAAATACGGAAAATTATTTTTTACATGCAAAGGATTATACTAATTTTTTATATTTTCCAGATGATATCTATGTAAATTCAGGTTGTGGAATAGATAGCAACCTCACAGTAGTTATATTACAGAGTCAAAGTAGATTAGGTTCAGGAGACATAGGGGTTAATTTCAACAGAATGGTGGATTTAATCATATATTTAGATCAATATTCATGGTCAGGGAACTCTTGTAATTTTAATGATTAATTATTTCAACTCTAAACCTTAACGAGGGTTCATGAAGACGGACTCTGAAATGGCGGCCAAACGAGCGGGATTAGTCATTAGCGATAGGACCGTAAAAGGGATTACTCGTGAAATTGTAGTAGTTCCCCCCAAAGATGAAGATGAAAAAGACACATTTTATTGGAATTATTTTTTACCCACTGGGAAACAAATAACTAATGACGCTAGAATCATATTTTTCAATTCATTAGCAGTTCCTCCTGCGTGGATTGATGTGTGGTTTAGCACCGATGAACTGGGGCATATTCAGGCAACAGGCAAAGATGCGAAAGGAAGGACTCAATATCGTTATCATCCTATTTGGAATGAGACAAAATCAGACATTAAATATTCTAATATAGATGATTTTGCCAAATTTGGCCTTACTACATTAAGATTAAGAGTTCAATCTGATATTGAATTAGAAAAAATGCCACGTGAAAAAGCAGTTGCACTTGTAATAAGATTGATGGATGAATATCACATTCGCGTAGGTTCAGATCAATATGCAAGAGAAAACGATTCATATGGATTAACAACTATTCAAGAAGGACATCTTGAGATCTTAGAGGGCAAAACTGCGATTGAAGGTAAAATTGATGCCATATTTGATTTTATAGGGAAATCAGGAAAAAGATGGCGTTTGTTAATTGAAGATGACATGTTGGCCTCCCTGATTAAAGAATCTGGAGAGATTGGAGGAAATGATGATAATCAAGATTTATTCAGATATTTAGATGGAAATGGAAATGATTTTGATATCAAGGCAGAACATATTAATGCATATATCTCTAAATGGGCAGGAAGTGATTATACTGCTAAGGATTTTCGAACATGGGCAGCATCATATAAAACGGCAGCGAGATTAGCTTTGATTTCAGAAGCTACAGAATCAGAATTAAATCAGATAATACAATTATTTGATGATGCAGAGAAAGAAGTTGAAGGTACAGAAGATCAACCAATAATTAAATGGAAAGGGATTAATTTGAAAAGGGCAGATGGACTTGTAAAGTTAGCCAAAAATAAAAAAGTTCCAGGCTCTAACAAGAAAGAACGTTTGAATTCAATGTTAGCAGTAATTGATACAGTTGCGGGAGATCTTGGTAATACTCGTGCAGTATGCCGTTCCTCATATATTCGTCCAATGATTATGAACGATTGGGAAGATAAAGAATTTATGAAAAGGTGGAATTCAGTTAAGGGTAAGAAGAAGATTCCAAACTTGAATAAAGAAGAATCGATAGTTGTAAATTATATGCGGAAATATGAATGATAAGAATTATTTTGGATGTAAAATCTTATCTTTTAAATTTTTTCTGATTGCTATAGAATATCCCTCTTGAGAAGTTATTTTAGATGCGAGTTCATCAACTCTAGATACTTTTTTAGTATTCTTAACCCCCCCTAGATCTTGAATTATTCCAAACTTTATTGCAGGTTTTATACTATATCCTGGCATTATTTCACCGAGACTAAATGGAATTTTTCCAGGAGTTACAATATTTGCTTCTCTAATTAATGAAGTTGAACAAGATTTTGCTAATGTATGATAAAACTCAGGTTTTTCAGATAATTGATTTGTCCTATCACATAATTGCAATAACATTGCTTCTCTTTTCTCAGGTAAAGTAGCACAAGGGAAAAGATAAGTCTCATTTTTCCTAAGATTTGTTCTGAGCCATAATAAATCACGTTCAGTTGCCCAAATTTGAATTAGCGTAAAACCTCTCCATAATCCTGTCCATGGATGAAATCGTTGACCTTTTTTCCTACGAACTTCAAAAGAACAAGTCAAAAAACGATTATTTTTAAATTCGAATGTAAGCATAGTATGTGCTAACGCTTTAAATTTATGAATATGTTCTACAATGTAATAAAGTCCAATTAAATCATCAAGTTTGTATGTTTCTTCATTCCATTTAACATCATGATCTTTAGATGTTCTCCATGTAAAATCTCTAACATTTTTTATTTTGAGAACCCGATCTTCAATAGTAATAGAGGATACTTTCTCATTATCTGAAACCCAATCACCTTCATTAGTTGGTTTACGGGGGGCCACTTTGAGATACCACATTGAAATTGGTAAACTAATCAAGAACACACCGAGTATGATTAGTAACCAATACCACCACGCCATAACGTGAGATAATTGGTATTACAATTGAATCTTTGGTTTATAATTCGGATTTAATCTAAAATATATGAAAATAGTATAGGTGCGACAATTGTAGCATCACTTTCAATAATATACATCGGGGTTTCAGTGGATAATTTCCCCCATGTTATTTTTTCACTAGGTAACGCACCAGAATATCCCCCATAAGATGCACTTGATTCACTAATTTGAGCAAACCACCCCCATAAGGGGACCTTCTCCCCTAAATCCTGCCTTAAAAACGGAACAACACATATGGGGAAATCCCCGGCAATCCCCCCTCCAATTTGCAAAAATCCAATTGGGGATTTTGAGTTTTTATACCAATTAGCAAGATGTAACATGTATTCAGTGCCACCTTTAACCGCATCAATTCGACAATTATTAGAAAGGCAATGTGAAGCAAAAATATTTCCTAGTGTTGAATCTTCCCATCCAGGGACATAGATGGGAATTCCTGCTTTTTTTGCCGCTAAAACCCATGAATCATCGGAAGGAATATCCGCATCTAAATCTTCAATAATTGCAAAAACATGTTCGTGGGGAAATGCTGATTTAGATTTCCATTGTTCAATAATTTTTGATTCAATATGCCTTATTGCTTCATTTTCAGGAATACAAATGTCGGTAATCCGATTAAATCCCTCATCATGAAGTTCTTTTTCTTCTTCAAGTGATAAATTTCTCCAATTTGAGATTTTCTTGTATGACTTTTGTGCAACTAAGTTAAACAAATCTTCTTCTAGATTTGCACCTGTACAAGTAATTGCATGAACCTTACCTGCCCTAATTAGCGGTGCTAGAGATTTACCTATCTCAGCAGTACTCATAGCCCCCCCTAATGTAATCATTAATTTTCCATTTGAATTTAGAAATTTATTTAGGCTAATGGCACATTTTCTAAGTTCACCCGCATTAAAATGATTAAAATGTGTATCGACAAAATTGCGAACATTATACCCTTCCGATGTCGTTGTAAAACGAGAAATTGATTTTCTATTGTTAATTACTAGTTTCGGTAATAATTTCATTAATTCCTTTTCTATTTCATCTGCAATTTCATTTGGATTTGTATTTCCACACGTAAATATATCAATTGCCAATAACCCAATTTCTGAATAACAGTGTGCTGAAACATGGCTTTCATCAAGTAAAACTATGGCTGCAAACCCCAATGGAGATATACTCCCGTCAAAAATTTCAACATGCGAATGGACTCTTCTTGCATTCGATTCATCCACCTTTTCTTCAAGTATTTTTAGAATATCATTACCCTCGGCTTCAAAAGCACCACTACAATCTAGAATGACATGTTTACCACGAGGCAATGAATCCATATCTTCACCCTTTAATTCATACTATTTATTTTAGCAGCAATAATTTTCGTCACTAACATCGCTGCTGTAAATTGAGTGAGATTCGAATCTTTTTGTGGAACAATTTCATTAACGTCGGCACTAATCACATTACAATTCATCAATACAGTTTCAATTGTTTGAATTGCATGCCAATATGAAAGACCACCCGGAACTGGTGTACCTGTAGCAGGAACTAACAAACCATCAAGTCCATCAATATCTATTGTGAGATGGACAGGTCCTTCAATTTTTGAAATTTCATGGATCCACTCATTCCAATACTTTTCGCCCGTACTAGGACTCATAATATCTCTACAGAACCACGTATTGATTCTATTATCAGAATTAATTTTATCTAATTCTTCTTTAGAATATGCTCTAATTCCAACTTGATATAATTGATTTGCACCAGCATCTAAAGCTCTTGCAGCAGCACATGCATGTGAATATGGCTCACCATCTAATTCATCTCTTAAATCAGCGTGAGCATCTATTTGTACGATTGTAACAGGTTTATTGATTGCTTTAATAATAGCTGGAAGAATTCCATGTTCCCCACCAAGAAATATTGGAAATGCCTTGGTTGCAAATTGTTCTATTGCATACTTTCTGATACCTTCTTGTTGTTCATGTAGTGAATTCCCTAAGCCGTTCCATGGAGCAACAGTACGTAAATTTGCACCAGCAGGTAAATCTTGTTTTAATAAATCATCATATAATTCAACTTGAGTGCTTGCTTCGATGCATGCAGCAGGGCCATTTTCTGTGCCTTGCCCATAAGATGTAGTTAATTCATAGGGGATTGATGCAATAATAATATCTGGTTTTTCATTACTTTCAGGAAGCCCCAAAAAATTTCCAATTATTGCACCCCCCTCCATACGCTCAAACATGCTTGGTAAAGTTGACAAAATAATACTCTCGGTGAGTACTATTTGGTATATTTTGATGAATATTATACAATTGTTGATAAATCAGAGCCATCACATACCATACTATCGGACGACGTAAAATCGCCGTTAGAGGTATTTAGATGGGACTTGCAATACATGAATTAACTGAGGCTATTCGTCAAAATATTGATGAAGAAATGGAACCATTAGTTGCAGAAGGTATGGCTGAACATGCATTAGGGTTCTTTGGATATTATGACCGTATAATAGATAATGCACTAGAACCAACAGATAGGAATTTATTTTATATGTTTCAGGATTATGAGTTATTGACAACAGAATCAGAAGAGACTACATTATGGGATGGAAGAGAATGGAGAATCCATTATTGGAAATTTAAAGAAGGGCTCCGTGAGAAAGTACTTGCTAAAATGAATGAAGTAGACGAAGAGGAAGAAACAGATCCTTATGCGGACTTATATACAGATATTAGCGACAGAATTTGGAGACATGGGGAAGATAATTCTGCACCTAAAGGCGCATTCTCAAAAATTATTTGAGTTGTGCACATTAAGGCGTAGGAATTGTATAGTTCATTATTCATGGTCTCAATATGGAACAACAGAATCAGTATAAAATAGCTATTTTCATGGCTCTTTGTTTTATCATCACTTCAATGTCTACAATTGTAAATGCAGATCAAGAAGATTCTCTAACATCTACGATTCATTCTAATTGGTTAGGAGATGAAAGTCACGGATATATTATTAAATTTAATAGGGCCCCTACCGCTGAAGAACTAGGCCATATTGAAATTAAATCCTCTCATCTCATTTCAAACCAAGGAATTGTAAATCAAACTAACTATAGTTGGGGTAATGGTTTAGGGATAAATGAAATAACGGAATATGTGATTACTTTGTCGAATCATATATTTTACGGTGATCAGGTTGAGATTAATGTATATGTTAATGAGACACTTATTGCATCTAGATCGTTTAATCCTGTTATTTGGACACAACCTTTAGCAGATCACGAAGTCAGTTTAACAACTCAGTGGGAATTAGATCAAACAACATCTTCACCACAAGGAGAAGATAATTATTTATTGGTCTTTAATGGCCAAGGATGGCAAAAAAGAACAGGGTCATTTTTAGAAGCAAATGAATTAGGAAATGGTTCGCTCATACTTAATGAATCTACAAATGAAGGAAATGTACTTTTTGATTTAATACTTGATTCTGTATGGAGAAATGAAACTACCATAGATGGAATTTTATTAGAGAGTGAATTTGAGATGAAGGGGAATGGAAGCGTTAGTGTTTATGATAATACTGAAGGAGATATGTACGTAAATGTAACAGTCCTAAATGCTATGATTAACCGCTCTATGTCTTCAGGAATCATATCTGAAGAATTCTCAATAGAGGGGTTTGGAGAATTAAATATGCATCAAGAGGATGAAGATTCTACGACAGAGATGCAAGGTGAAATTTCATTGTTTAAATTAGAATATTATGATGTAAACGGAGTTAGAATAAAAAATTACAATGATATTATTGCAACAGCAGAGATGGAAGTAATTGATGGAGATACACAAATATATCTCGAAGTAAATGAATTACGATTTTTTGAAAGTTGGTTAAATGGAGAACGTATTGGAGAACATAATTTGATTAGTGCTCAAGGTACTTTTGATATTTATGATGAGGAGAGAGATGATAAAGATGAAAATGAAACAGAAGAAGATCAAGATAGTGGTCAAGGCACGACCATTAATGGAACCATAGTTCATTTTGAAACAGAAAGTATAGATGGTATTACAATTGAAGACTATATGCATGTTTATGGGACAATAAGTGGAGATACAGAAGGTACTTGGGGATTATTAAGAGAAATTGAGGATGTTGGTCCAAGTGGAAATAGTACTGGAGACATATTCACAGTAAATGTAATTCATAATCAAGTATGGTATAATATTACAGGTGCTGCAGGCTTTTTTGCTGAAGAAATTGGGGTTGGTGCATACCATAATCAGACATGGGACTATCAAGCAATGCCAATTGATTGGGAAAATAGAACAATTCGATATGCATGGAGGACAACTGGTGCTACTGCTTCTGAAGGAGAAGAGTATCCAGAGCATTCACCAATTCAACTTGAACCAGCAGCATCACCTGCAGAATCACAACTTGGAAATATAACAATAGGTAGAGAGTCAGGTTTTGCACCTGAATTTTTATTACCAGGAGACATTGTCAGGTTAGATAATGGAGATATATTTAGTTTAGAGATTGAAGCCACCCATTTTGGACAAATTACTAGAGATGGCCACATAATGCCCGTGACTCATTGGTCTAGTATTGGCAATCAAAATTCGGAAGGTAGTGCTTTTGGTTCTGTAATTAATAATGGAATTTTAGCAGGTCTTTTAGCAGAAGTCACTCGTGAATTGGTAATAGATACAGATTTAGGAGAAGCTATCTTTACTGAATATCAAACATTAGAACGGATATTATCTCCTAGTATTGTTACAGCAGAAGAAAATAATTTACCAGAAATTTTAGATGTGAAATTTAGGGAAGTAATTTTAATGAACGATGCAGGAAACATTGCACATCTTGAAGTCGAAGTTAAGGATTTAGATTGGAATATCAAACACGTCAAGGCATCTATTTCTCTTGGAAATGAAAATCTAAATGATTTAGTGTTAAATGATAGAGGTTTAGATGGAGATCTAGCAATTCAAGATGATATCTGGACAATTCCAATATTATGGTCGTCGGCTTCACATGGAGAATTAGATATTGAGGTAGAAGTAAGTGATTTATTTGAAGTTGTTACTGAAACGTGGAGTTTGAATATATCTAATAGAGCTCCAGAGTTAATTGAATCTTCACTCACAGTCACTCAGTCACCTCGTTCATCAAGTGTGGGTATTAGTGCAAAAGCAATAGATGCAAATGGTATTGCAGGAATTTCAGTTGACTTAAGATTAGATGGAGGAGATTTATTTGAATTAACTAAAGATTTAGATTCAGATGAGTGGCAAGGTGTGTTTATTATACCCAATTCCGTTGTACCTGGGAATTTCGTTGTATCATTACTACTAGAAGACCTAGATGGAGCAAAGATTGTTGTTAATGGACCTAGTTTATTAATTACAAATGAAGGCCCAATACTTACAAATGCAAAACTAACACCAGAAAAAATTATTGCCCCTAAATTAGGCAAAATGTCAGAAGAAAGCTATCTTGTGAGTGTAGATGCAGTTGATTCTGATGGATTAAGTGCAGTACAAATTAAATTTCATGAGTTACTTCCAGGAAACGAGGGAGAATATTGGAAATTAATGTATGATGATGGTTCAAATGGAGATTTAATCCCAGGAGATGGTGTATATTCTATTTCATTTCAAGCACGCCATATCCCTTCAGGGTTCGTTGAAATTGAAATTAGAGGCTTGGATATTTATGGTCAGAGTACAATTGTTAAACACAATGTCATCATTGAATCAGAGGATACAAATATTGGAACCGATCCATCTCAGGGAATTTTAGAATTACTGAGTAATCCCGCAGTCATCTTTTCATTATTATTTGGGTTAGTGGCTATAGTAGTAACCGTAGTAGTTGTTTTACGTAAAAGTGGAGTAAATTTTGGTAATTTCGGTGAGGATTAACCTGCATAATCTTCTTATTCTAAATTAAGGAGTGGGGGGATTGAATTAGGGCGTAAATTCTTTCAAGCAAATGTGGAATAGATTACCATTGGTAATGAAAATTGGATTTGTAGTTATTGATTTCTTAAGTATTGGTGGCTTTATTTTCTACTTTAGAAATTGAAAATTTCAATTATCTAAGACTCTAATATGCTGATTTAGTAGTAGTTATTATTATCGCACCAATCTTATATGGATCTCCATTTGAAGCAGGGCGCCTATCTTCAAGTCTGCCCTTCCAACCCTCTTCGATAGTCCCAATAGGTATTCGAATTGATGCACCTCTATCTGAAATCCCATAAGAAAACTGGTCGATAGATTGAGTCTCATGCAGACCAGTCAAACGCATTTCATTATGAGCACCATAAACATCCATGTGGGCTTTGATTTTTTTACCGAATGCTTCACATATTTTTGTAAATGTCTCTTCTAGTCCACTTTCACGCATGGTTGTATCGGAAAAGTTTGCATGCATTCCAGAACCATTCCAATCCCCTTTGACTGGTTTTGGATGGTACTCAATGTAGTATCCATAACTCTCAGTTAAACGATCTAAGAGATAACGCGCAACCCATAGTTCGTCACCAGCTCTCTTAGCGCCCTTAGCAAAAACCTGAAATTCCCATTGACCACATGCGACCTCTTGGTTGATACCTTCAAAGTTAATTCCAGCATCTAGACAAAGGTCTGCGTGTTCTTCTACGAAAGAACGCCCATGGGTATTTTTTCCTCCTACTGAACAGTAGTAAAGCCCTTGAGGCCCAGGATATCCTCCGACAGGGAAGCCAACTGGTAATTGTGTGTCAGAATCCATGATGAAGTATTCCTGTTCAAAACCAAACCAGAAATCATCATCATCATCTTCAATTGTAGCCCTACCGTTGCTGGAGTGGGGTGTACCATCAGCATTCATTACTTCACACATTACAAGGTAGCCATTATCTCTCTGTGGGTCTGGGAATATGGCGACAGGTTTGAGCAAACAATCCGAGTTTCTACCTTCAGCTTGGAGGGTTGAAGATCCATCGAAACACCACATAGGGCATTCGTTAAGTTCGCCAGAAAAGTCATTTCTTACCATGGTCTTACTACGCATGTTCTGAGTCGGTTCGTATCCATCTAACCAGATGTATTCTAATTTTGCTTTATCCATCATTGCTCTCAATGACCTTGCCTTCCGAGACGGTATATTAAACATACGCTCAATAAAAAGAACAAACTTTAAAACATTCACACACAGTTACTTCTCATTATTGTTTAAATGAACACTTTTTTTAATAATTATTGTTTTTTAATCTTTCTAATTTTCAATTAAGATGATGATGCCGACAATCGTTTATACACAGAACATTTCCGCAAATTACTGCGAGCGTAGTGTAGCGGTTATCACCCGGCGTTGCCAACGCCGGAACCCGGGTTCAAATCCCGGCGCTCGCATACCGCATAAACATATGATGAATTATCTATATCTTTATTACCTCTATATTATGGGGTTAAAATATGCATAGAAGTTCTAGTATCCGTACTGCGATATTATTCACAGGATTAATGATATTAATGACCCAAACGTCATATTTTTCAACTATTGAATCCGTAGAAGAGATTGAACTTATAGTTCCGTCCGAATCTATATTTTCAGCAAGTACCGGAACAGCAGTTCAACTTGAAATCGGAGAGTCACATTCCTGTGCAATTAGTAATACTGGCGGCGTAAAATGTTGGGGTGAAGGATCCGATGGACAACTCGGAATTGGAAATACCCTTGATTTAGGTGACGAACCAGAAGAAATGGGCGTAAATTTACCCTTTTTAGACTTAGGGGCTGGAATAATCCCCACTTCTTTAGCACTTGGAGAACAGCACACGTGTGCATTATTTGATATTGGTACAATTAAATGCTGGGGGGATGTAGCATCATTAGGTTTAGGCTTATCTGATAGTGACGATGGATTTGGAGATGGATATCTGGAAACAGGAGATATGTTGCCATCGGTATCTTTGCCTTCCGGAAGAACTGCTACAATGATTGAAGCAGCAGGAGGACATACTTGTGCAGAATTAGATAATGATGATTTAATTTGCTGGGGTCGAAATCAGTTCGGCCAATTAGGCATGGGAAATAACACAATATTAGGTGACGATATTAATGAAATCGGAGATGACTTTTCAATAGTTGAACTTCCACCAGGAAGAAATGTTTCCAAATTAGCATTAGGACCTAGGCATACTTGTGCAATTTGGGATAATGGTTCAGTTTCTTGCTGGGGAGGCAATAGTTTTGGTCAACTTGGAAATGGAGATGTGCATTCTATCGGAGATGATGTAAGTGAGATGGGGGCAAATCTTGGATTCGTTTCATTTCCAAATGGCGAAACTGCAGTAAATATAACAGCAGGAGATGGCTTTACATGTGTCATATTAAGTAATTCAGATACAGTTTGCTGGGGTGCTAATCAATTTGGTCAACTCGGAATCGAAAATACTAATGAAATAGGCAATCAAGGTGGTGAAATGGGTAATTCACTTGGGGCAATTGATTTTGGAACATCTAGATATGCTGTTGAAATTGATGCAGGTTCAACAAGTGTTTGTGCAATATTAGATAATGCACAAGTAAAATGTTGGGGACAAAATGATGTGGGCCAATTAGGGTTGGGAGATACATTGAACCGTGGCGATGGGTTTAATGAAATGGGCAATACTTTACCTTCTGTCAATATTGGAGGTTCTGCAGACCGTATAGAAGTTGGAAATAAGTTTGCTTGTATAATCTTAACAACAGATGGAATCAAATGTTGGGGTACAGCTAGTAATGGAAGATTAGGATATGAGGATTTAGCATTCAAAGGAGACGATAGTTTAGATATGCCGACAGATGATGTTGAATTAAAATTAGATGACACATTTGAAGGTGATGATTGTGATGAATTATTTCCGTCCACTAATCCAAGTATGGAAAGTTATGTAGTAGACCAATCAGCAGCAGAAACGGGTAAATTTAATTCAATGACATTACGTTCTGATGGTTGTCCTGCATTAGCATATACAAGCGGTGATGATGATAGATTAAGGTTTGCAACTTATGTTAATGGACTTTGGACAATTGAAAAATTGGGAGATAGTACTGGTGAAGTTTTAGATATAAGCATCATTGTAGATTCTAATGACATTCCTCACATTGTACATTCAGAAGTAGGAGATACTACTGATGAAATTCATTATACTACTAAAGAAAATGGAAGATGGATTACACTTGCATTAAGCGGAGTTGCAACAAATTTAGAATTAGTTCTACATACAGATGATACTTTAGAGATATTATCAGTACTAGTCGATAATAATTTGTGGTCTCACAAATGTTCTTCTTCATGTAGTACGGGCCTATCTTGGACATCTAGTCAATATGATGAACTTTCAGCAACAGATAATTTTGATGTCGTAATAGATTCAGAAAATACATTACACATAGTTGGAATTTTTGATGATGGAGATGGAGATTTATTAAACGACTCATTAACATATTATCATTTACTTCCAGATGGAACTTCTACTAATTTTTCATTAAACTCATCAGCATTTGGAAATAATGAAAACTCATCAATTGCAATTAGTATTTCTCCTGATGATTCTGTACATATTGTTCATGAAACATCCGATCTAGATTTAATTTATTCTTCTTGTTCTGGAAGTTGTGATACAATTAATAATTGGCAAAATGAAACATTACCATATGATACTGGAATTTTTGATTTAGCAATTGATGCTAATCATGAACCTTATTTAGTGTTAAGTAATTTAGGGCAATTACAAATTATACATCGTTCAGAAGGGGTTTGGACTACTCCTGAATTAGTATTTACATTACAACCAATTTCAACATCAATTTCAATTGATCTATCAGGAAGGTTATGGATTGCCGATTATACTGAACTATACGGAGACCTTTACATTGTTAGTAATATTGGATATGCTGGAGCAGGATTAGATGTGGATTCAGATGGTGATGGATGGAATGGTTTACAAGAAATCAGATGTCTTACAGATAGATATGATTCTACGAGCATACCTGATGATTTTGATAAAGATGGAATTTGTGATAGGTTTGATACCAAAGATGATACCCCCGCAATTGGAGAATCAAGTGTAATAACAACTGGGGGCGATTTCAGTTGTGCTACTTTAGAAGATAGGAAAGTCGCTTGTTGGGGGAATAATGATCAAGGGCAACTTGGCCACTCCGGCCCACTTCCTAATGGGACCTCATCTGGAGAAGCAATGTCAGTAGATTTACCAGAGGATTTTAGTTTAATTTCAATGGACTCAGGTTCAAGCCATACTTGTGCCGTAGATAATGATGGAATTTTGATTTGTTGGGGAGCTAATGACAAAGGGCAATTAGGATTAGGAAATACCTCAGCATCAGAATTACCTACATTAGTTCCTTTTGATGAAGAGATTACAATACTTTCAGTTTCCGCTGGAGATGAGCATACATGTGCAACTACAAGTAATGGAGAAGTATATTGTTGGGGTAGTGGAAGTGATAAACAACTTGGAGAATCTTACGAATTTGATGATACTGTAATTATTAGTGAACCATTTGCTGACACTTCAGGAGTTCCTGATGGGATTGTTGATTTAAGTTTAGATTGGGATGAAGATATTACTAATCCCTGGGTGCAAGATGACACTACAGATATAGACGGTTCAACATATTCTTTGAAATCTCCTGATATTATGAGCCCTAGTTCTACATCTTCTTTTTCAACAACAGTTGATACTTTCGGTGGAAACATAAGTTTTTCTTACAAGACTTCTACAGACCCCTCTGATAAATTACAATTTTTAATTGATGGTGTATTGATGGGTGAATGGAGCGGTCTTTCTAATTCTTGGACTCAAAATACAACTTCATTTGGAACTGGTGTTCATACATTTATGTGGGTATATAATAAAGATGCAAATAATATTGGTGGTTTAGATACTGTATGGATTGATGATATCGAAATTCAAACAAGTAAAGCCTTAATTTCAGGTCAAGATTCTAGTACTCCTAAAAAGATTATAATTGAATCAAGTGTAGGTTTTGTCGACTCAATTACTGCTGGTAAGAGGCATAATTGCATCACAAACTCTGAAGATAAAGCATACTGTTGGGGATATAATGGAGGTCCAAGTTCTATGACTCTTGGAAATAGTTCAACAGTTTCCACTCACAGTAGTTCATTGTTAAAAGTTGATCATGAAGGAGTTGGAGGAATTGGACTTACTAAACCAGATTATTCATTTAAAGCATTGAGTGCAGGTGAAGATATTACTTGTTCTTTAGGAGGCGCATTAGATGAAGTACGTTGCTGGGGCTTAGGTGTTGATGGAACAGTAATGTTAGGAAGCGCATCTCCAAGTATCAATGGAACAGAATTAGGAGATTTGAAAGACGAATCATCAGATTTGATAACTTCTATTTCAGTTGGCCACAGGCATGCTTGTGCAATTGTAGAAGTTTCGATAAAATGTTGGGGTGAAGAAGTAGATGGTGCATTAGGGGATGGTTCTTCTGCAACTTCTTCAACAAATATCCCCGTTACAGTTAGTGGAATGCCTATAGATTACACTCCCGTTGAAGTTTCAGTAAATGGACACCATTCATGTGCTTTATTCGTTTCAAATACTGATTCCTCGCATTATAGAGTAATGTGTTGGGGTCAACAAGAAAATGGAAGGCTTGGGAATCTCGATGCAGCACAAGATGCAGTTACAGAACCTTCAGGAACATGGGTTTCAGAAAGTTCTGGAATATTAGTAACTACATTTGAAACTCCTGATATTTCAAAAACTTTTTATAGAGTTGAAGAAATTGCAGCAGGTACTTCTTTTTATTGTGCAAGATCGATTCAAGGGTTAGTAAAATGTTGGGGTCAAAATTGGGAAGGACAATTAGGAATTGGAAATACTTCTCAATATGGAGATGAGGTAAATGAAACAGGAGGGTTCCTTCCGTTCGTAAATTTAGGTACTAATAAAACAGCCAAACAAATAGTTGCAGGAGCTGCTCATGTATGTGCACTTTTAAATACTGATGAAGTAGTTTGTTGGGGAAATAATGCACAATCTCAAGTTAGCACTCAATCAACCAATTACAATATTGGAGATAATTTAAATGAGATGGGAGATTCATTAGTCCCAATTAATTTTGGTACAACAAATTCTAATATTGTCAAATTAAGCGCGGGCCATTCTCATAATTGTGCATTATTTGAGGATGGTGATGTAAAATGTTGGGGTGCAAATAACGTAGGTCAACTTGGAAAAGGCAATGCTGCGAGTACTGGAACAGCAAATGTAGCTGTAGACTTTGGTAATGGAATAAAGGCAGTAGATATTTCCAATGGTTATGATCACTCGTGCGCAGTATTAGAAAATGGATTAATGAAATGTTGGGGAGATAATAAGCATGGTGAATTAGGAATTGGTAAAACTACTTCTACTATCGGAACATCTAGTCTAGGTTCTAATTCTGATTTTAGATTCATTGATTTAGGTTCCGATAAAGGAGTTGTCAACATCTTAGCAGGTCAAGCAATGTCTTGTGCGTTAGCAACAGATGGAGAAGTGTATTGTTGGGGAAGTAGTGGATCAGGAAGATTAGGTACTGGATCGTTCCCTCCAGCAACTGTAGGAGATTCCGAAACAGAAATGGGAGATAATTTAGTCGCTGTAGATTTTGGAACTGATATCACAACACAACAATTATATCTTTCAAGAGGAGAGAATAACTATTATAATTATTATACTGGATATCCTCATTCTTGTGCTATTAATTCTGACGGAAATGTAAGATGTTGGGGTTACGGGGCAAGAGGGGAATTAGGTACCGAATCAACAGCAGCTATCGGGCATCAGACCTCAGAAATGGGTGATGATTTTATAATTACAGATATTGGTGGAAATGCAGAATCATTAGCATTAGGTCACCATTCAACTTGTGCAATTAGGGAAGATGGGCAAGTTAGGTGTTGGGGATACAATCTTTTTGGTCAATTAGCCCATGAAAGTATTACTACAGTAGGCAATCAAGCAGATACAATGGGTAATAATTTACCTGCTTCCGATATTTGGCTAAAACCTAAAGATACTGATGATGATGGAACTATTGATATTTGGGATACTGATGATGATAATGATGGTTCATTAGATGTTGATGATAAATTCATCTTAGATCTATGTGCATATTTAGATACAGATAATGATGGTAAACCAGATTTAATTGTTGTTGATTGCGAAACTAATTTGATAGAAGATCTTGATGATGATGATGATACATGGACTGATTTGAATGAAACAGCATGTGAAACAGATTCAATAGATGCTTCTTCAATACCTTTGGATACTGATGGAGATTATTTGTGTAACAAGTTTGATGATGATGATGATGATGATGGATGGAGTGATATTTTAGAGAATATTTGTGAACCACGTCATGAATTCTTGACTATGAATAGTGGTTACCGGATGAGTAGTTCTCAATCAAGCGTAAATATGTTTTTTGATGTAGATGGATTATTGCATGTTATTGGAAATGATCGGTGGAATGACCCTTCACTTTGGACACATCAAGATGAGATATCGATTCAACCTGTTTGGACGAAATTAAACGACTTTCCCTCTTCTAGCAATAGATATAATTCTGAATTTGCAGAATATGATGGCACTATATACATTGCACAATCTGGTTCATTACAAAAATTAGTATTAACTAATACGGGTTATTTATTTGAACAGATAGGCACCTGGTCAGATTATAACGATCAACCAACGGATATGGCAATATCTCCTGACGGTAAAATATATCTTACTGCAAATACAGAATTCCAAGTTTATGATATTACAAATGATACATGGGATACTTCAGATTATCCCACAGATTCAACAACAGGTTTTTCACAAATAGCATTTGGTGATGATGGAACATTATTTTTCGTAGGAACTGGAGTGGCAGGGGGCCTAGGAAGTTGGACTAAAGCAGCAGGTTCTAATTGGTCAGCCAGTACATTAATTGATGGCTCTGTAAATTCAAATAGTGTTGTTTCAACATTGAATTCAGAATTATTGATTGATTCTAATGGAGATGCTCATTTGATTTATATGAATGGTGGAAAATTGGATTATTTTGAAGAAAAAGTGACAGGATGGGAATCTCAATTTAATACTACACAACCTAGCCAAACAGAACAAGGAGTAGATTTAATCCTTGATAAAAATGACAAAGCACACATTGCATGGCATGATCAATCTAATGGAACAGCATATTATACGACTTATGATGAATTAACAAGTACTTGGTTATCTACAATAATCAGGCAATATACTTCACAATGGGCCACAAATAATCTAAAATCAATTAATATTGTAGTTGATGATTATAATGATCCTTATATTTTTACTACTTTAGGTTCAGGAAATTCTTGGACTCACAGTCAAGTACAATACCTAGGTAAATATTCACAATCTATTGATGTAAATGATTTCCCAGGTGATGCAGATGGAGATGGTATCTGTGATGCACTAGATCAAGCTACTTTAGAATATGAAGTAACAGACCTCGTATTTGAAGTCAATACTGCGAGTGAGGGATATCTTGCAACATTTACAGGTTTGAAACCAAACACAATTTCAATTTCTCCTGAATTGCCTGATGGATTAAACTTTGATACAACTACAGGAGATATCACTGGAATTCCCTTGGAAGTAGATTTGAGTGGTACTATTTATGAAATTTCCACTACTTCTTCGAACGATCCTTTTTCATTAAATCTCACAATTAAGATTTGGGATCAATCTCCTTTATTGTCAGGATATGAAATTTTACCTGTAACACCTATGAATAGTTACACATCAGACGCCAACGGGCAAAAAGGTAACCAAGTAAGATTTGGAAGCGAAGGATCAATGTTCTTCTCTAGTTCTTATTATTATAGTACAGGTACAGGAGAATATTTTGAAGGTATTCCTGTATTGCCTACACATGACTCTGATGATATATTTGTTGCGAAAAGAGGAATAGATAAGAAATGGGATTGGGTTAGAACAATTAAATTATGTTATGGACATGTTAAAGATTTAGAAATAGATGCTTCTAATAATTTATATGTACTTGTTGAATATCAAGGATTAACTAGTTCAAACTGTGATGTTAGATTCTCAGAATCACCAAGCTTCGATTTCGAGTCAACTAATGGGAGAGATATTTTTGTAGCTAAATATGATGAAAATGGTAATTTATTATGGGTTACTAATTCAGATTCTCCACAATCATCCAGTGCTTCGAGGACCTTTATGGTAACTCCAGATTCAGGAATTTCAGTAGAAAGTAATGGGGAAGTAACAGTATCTTTTAGTGCTAAAACTGCCTCATCACAAACAATAACTTTTGGTGGGGTAGCAGTTGATTATGGATTGTCTTGTATCGGTTATTATACTCCATATGTTTCTAGGTTAGATTCGTTAGGCTTAGTTTCATGGATTTCATCACCCATTCAAATAGAATCTGTTGTTCATTCCTCTTACATTTGTAATGATGTTGGTGTTTATACATATACAGATGTAATTTCACATTCTGATGGTTCGGCAACAATGATAGGTAAATTTAGAAAAGTGGCATTAGGTTTTGGAAGTACTGTTCTTGATCCACCGGCTGCAACTTCATTTAGTACGTTCATTGCCCATTTAGATTCTTCAGGAACATGGCAATGGGCAAAGAATATCACATATACTGGAGGATTAAATCAAGTTTTACCGTCAATTGAGGAATATAGTGATGGTAGTATTTCGATAGTATATTCTTCGTTTGACAATGATGCTGGAGATTTAAATTTTGCAGGAGACATAACTACATTTTCAACTTCAGAAAAAGGTTGGCTTTGTGCAGCTAGAATGAGTACGACAGGAGAAATAATTTGGAACAGTTGTAATAAATATGGAGGTAAAAATAGTAATGGAGAGTTAAGGTCTGTAATTGATAGTAACGATGAAGTACATATTTTGGTAGATGCAGAATCGTCTAATGTCAACTCATATTTCCATTTATTGGGAATTAACTCAGATGGTTTCCAAACTTATTTCAGTGGAACAAAGGGAGGAAGTGGCGGTAATTGGATTTATGATTTCGGTTTAGATGAATTTGAGACACCCTATTTTATTGCAGAAATGAACAATATTCAATGGGGCGGTACTACAGCAGCTACTGAATATTCAAGTGGTCAAGCATTTGGCGGAGCGGGTCCAAGAATGTATAGGGTCTTTGGAGAGATAGATCATACAATTGCTTATATAGCCCCTGCTAACAACACTTATAGTGAAATTTTGGCAATGGGAAGTACATATAATTATGATGCAAGTTTTGAAGAAGTTGTAACTTGGTCAATTTCTCCAGAACTTCCAGAAGGTTTGAACTTTGATGTAAATTATGGTCGTATTTATGGAACGCCAGTTAATTTTACAAATACAAATATTACTTACATGATTAATGCTACAATTTCAACACCAGTTCTAAGAACACTTTCTGTGAATATAACATTTGGAGTTGCTCCGGAAATTCCGATAGTTGAATTTGATGTCGCTAATCACACTAATATTGGAATTCTTGAGTATTCTCTTGTAAACGGAGATGTAATGGAAACTTTAACCCCAAATATTCAAACACCTCAATATTTAAGTTATTTTAAGGTTGAACCGAATCAGTTACCTTCAGGAATTAATCTTGATACAAACACTGGAGTTATTTCAGGAAGCCCAACTCAAAATTTAACATCACAATTATTCAATATTAAATCATGTAATAGTTGGGATGTTTGTGATTCTGGCCAAATAATTATGTTTACAATTGTTGAAACGGCTCCTAATATTACTTATCTAGAATTATTCTATGAGGTTAAAAGAGATGCACCAATAGTTCCAATTTCTGTGTTAAATACTGGAGGGCCAATAGAATCTTTCTCAATTTCTCCAGAATTACCCGCAGGAGTTACACTAGACTCTAATGGTAAAATATCAGGAATTCCAGTGGTAAATACTCACAAAACTTATACTATTACAGCATATAATTCGGGTGGAAGTAGTTTCACCCATATTGAGATCGCAGTAAATGGAACCGGATTATACATATTTTATCCCTATGATGAATTTAATCTGGCAATAAATTATCCAATACAAAACGAATTCATACCTTCATCTCAAGGAGTTGCAGTAGCATCTTGGAATATCATTCCAGGATTACCTAACGGTTTGTATTTCAGTGAATCAGAAGGCTCAATTTGGGGAGTTCCTTTGGAACTTAGACCTGAAATGAATTATACAATTACAGCGGTAGGAATAGATCCAACTTTAATTGATTCATTTACAATTTCTTTAGCAGTATTAACTGATTATGATGCAGATGGTAAGCCAGATGGAGATGAATCTAATTCAGAATATTGGATGGATATTGATGATGATAATGATAATTGGACTGATGCTGAAGAAATCGCTTGTAGTTCAGTTCCAGGACTCTATGATACATTAGATTCTAATGATTATCCGCCGGATTTAGATCTTGATGGAATTTGTGATTTATTAGATGATTATGATGATGCACCAATTATACTTGCATATTCAAACATAAATCTAGAACTTTCATTGAATCTTCCTATGAGTGCTCAGACTCCAATATTAGAAGGAGGAGGGGTTTTAACCTGGGAAATTAGCCCTGAATTACCAGAAGGATTAGTATTTAATGAATATAGTGGAGTATCTATTAATCTTGCACGTTCTAATGATTTTGAAGGAATGATTTCTGGTACTCCAACCGTATTAATGCCTTCAAAAACCTTTACTATTTGGGCAAATAATTCTATGTGGTCGACTAGTTTTGACATTACAATATCTGTATTAATAGACACTAATTTGGATACTGTACCGGATATTTATGATGATGATGATGATGGAGATGGTTGGACTGATGAGATGGAAACACTTTGTAATTCTAATTCATTGAATAGTAGTATTAAACCAACTGATACAGATGGAGATACCGTTTGTGATGAAATTGATGATGATGACGATAACGATGATTATATTGATTCTGAAGAAGAACTATGTCTTTCAGATCCATTGAATGAATCTTCAATACCTATATATTCATCTTTAGATGAACCAGGTGTTTGTGATGCATTATTACAGGATTCAGATCAAGATGGATGGTCAGATGGAATTGAGAGTGTATGTGGTACATCTAGTGAAGATTCAACTAGCCGTCCTCCAGACCAAGACGTTGATGGAATCTGTGATGAAATTGATGATGATGATGATAATGATGGTTGGATTGATGATTTAGATTCATTCCCATACGATGTCACAGAATGGATAGATACCGATACAGATGGAATTGGAAACAATAGAGATACTGATGATGATAATGATGAATGGATTGATTCATGGGAAGATGTATGTGGTACAGATTCATTAGATAATATGAGTACACCTTTAGATCTAGATGAGGATGGATTTTGTGATGCTTTAGATCAAGATAGTGATGATGATGGGGTTGTAGATGCAAATGATGCATTCCCTGATGACCCTTCAGCTTCGATAGACACAGATGGCGATGGAGACCCAGATGCGATTATTGGTACTTCAAACTCAATACCTCCACTAATAGAAGATTTAGATGATGATAATGATACTTGGTCTGATAAAGACGAAATTGCTTGTGGGACTAATCCCTTGAGCAATGTGAGCGTTCCACCTGAGGGATTAACTTGCGTAAGTGTAAATACAGAATCACAATTTGACTTTTTGACTTATTGGTGGTGTTGTGCATTCTTATTCTTATTATTGGCCTTATTGATACCGATAGTTATCGTTGCTGGAGAAAGAGGAAATAAAGTATTGATGTACTTAGGAATAAATAGAGGTCCACAGCCTGCTAATACTACTTTTTATCCGGCAGTAACAGTAGGAAAAGGAACACAAAGAGAACCATTTATACTTTCACCAATCACTGGTGTAATGATGGGAGATAGCGTTGAAAGTAAAGAAACCATAACAATTACAAAATTACAATTAGGAACAGAAGTTAGGGTTGAAGATTTAGATTCACCTGAAAATGAAAATAGATTCAGTATGGATTTAATTGAAGTTCGAGAAGATGAATCCGAAGAGGAAGAATTTGGTTCAATTGTCTTTAGATTACAGTTTAATGACAACAAAGCAACTTTTGGAACTCAAAGGCCAGATGGTGAATTTATTGCTAATATTAGAATTGGAACAGCATCTGTGTATGTGATGTGGAGTGTTACGGTTGATGCGGATCCAGATGCCAAGGCTAAAAGTGATGATGCAGATGATGAGGATAAAGAAAAATTAGAATCAGAAGAGTCTAGAATTAAGAAGGCAGAAGAAGAAGCACGTGAGAAAGCAACAGCTGAAGTGAAGAAGCAAGCCGAAGAAGAGTCTAGAATTAAGAAGGCAGAAGAAGAAGCACGTGAGAAAGCAACAGCTGAAGTGAAGAAGCAAGCCGAAGAAGATTCCAAAAAGAAGGCCGAAGAAGAGTCTAGAATCAAGAAAATAGAGGACTCTGCAGAAACTAGAATGGCTGAGATGGAGGCCAAAATGGCTGATAAAATGGCTGAGATGGAGGCACAAATGGAAGGCCTTACCAAGAAAGAGGCAGAATTAGCTAGGGTAGCCGCTAAAGCAGAGTTCATTGATTTTGAAACACTTGGTACATCTGAATCAACTGAATTAACAGAGGAGATTGAAAAAGGTTCAAAAACTATTAATTTGAAAGATGCTTCAAAGTTCCCCGAGAGTGGTTTTGGATATATTAGCGATTCATCGGGCGAACACTTCACAGTTAAGTGGAAGGAGAAATCAGGGAATCTATTGACGGGTGTTTCTGGTGTTAAAAGAATGGTTCCTGTGGGGGCCTTAATTTATAATAAAGATGATTTAAAAAGAACGAAGGGTATTGGTCCCTTCATAGAAGAGAAATTAAATGCCTTAGGAATCTATACTTTTTTACAGATATCAAAGATGGATTCAGAATTAGAAGATCAAGTTAACATAGCGATAGAATTCTTTCCAGGAAGAGTAAAGAGAGATGAATGGGTGAATCAAGCTAAAAACTTCATTATAGAGGATAATTAATATATTTAAATTATAAACTATATTCAGTTAATTATTAATCGTTAGAGGTAGGGGTCGAGTATGATGGAAGTAGGTAGCGTGCTCTCTCAGGTAGATGGGTTTGACACTTTACCTAAGATTGGTATTTCTATATTACTAGTAACTTTTTCATTATTATTTTCAAAATATATAATAATTGGTCCATGGCTAAAAATTGTTAAGAAAACAAAAAACGAATTAGATGACATGCTTGTAAGGCCAATCTCAAATAGACTTTACATTTTTGTTTTGATTGGTGGAATTAATTTATCTGTAATTTGGATAGATACTCAAAACAATATACTTGAAACACTAACTCCCTTCTTCTCTGCAGCCTATATCCTAATTTCATCAAGTATTGCAAGTGTTACTATTGCACACATAGTTCCAGTAATAATGGAAAGATTTACTGATACATCCAATGTTACAGTTTCAGGCAGTAATCCCTTGCTCACATTTTTCTTTAGAGCTATTATTTGGTTTGGAGCAATATACATAGCATTATCAGAACTTGGTATTGAATTATTTGGTTTACTAGCGTCTTTAGCAGTATTCTCATTGATTATAGGTTTGGCAGTACAACAAACATTAGGTAATATCGTAAATTCATTTATGCTTGCAATAGATCGACCGTTTGAGGTTGGAGATCGTATTGAAGTAGATGGAATGCTAGGTTCTGTAGCATCTGTGGGGATATTATCAACTAAAATTTTAACTAGGGAAGAAAAATTAGTGGTTATTCCAAATAATACATTAGTCCAAAATACGATAATTAACCATGCTAGAGGCGGAGGAGATGGAATTGCTAGACGTCTTTCAATAATATTGGATATTGGAGTAGATTATAACGAAAGTATTGATCATGTAAAATATACTCTTTTGGATGTAGCAAGGCATTGCCCACAAGCATTAATACATCCACCTCCAAGGGTATTATTGCTTGAACTTGGAGATTATGCTAAGACATTTAGAGTATTTGTTTGGATTGATGATTATACAGATGAATTTATTGTCAAAGATTGGTTACTCAAAAATATTGATGAGAGGTTTGAAGATGAAGGAATTGTTATTCCTTATCCAACTTCAATAGAATTACACAATTCTCCATCATCAATTGAACAAGAACTTAGTTCTAGAGCTAAAGAACAAAAATCGCTAAGAAAAGCATCAAGGCAACGTATTTCCAGAATACAAATGGGTAAGGAAGAAAAGAAATTGCGTGAAGAGAGAGAGAATGCTAAGAATGAATTAGAATTAATCAGAAATAGATTAAAAGATCCTGAAATTACAGGTAATGATCGTAAAGCATTAGAAAGCGATGCACGTGAATTAGAGAGTTTACTTTCGGTATTTGATTACGAAGATGATTGACCTAATTTGAAATAAAAACATATTTTCCCTTAATTATGAGGGATACGATTTTTGCAAAAATACGAGGTTTAATTTTTGCCTCAAGCCTATTTTGGTTTTTCTTCATTTTACATATTATTTTTGCTTCTAATGGGTTTTTGAACTTATTTAGATTGGTAGTAATATGTATATTTTTCCTTAGCCATTTTCATTCATTAATTGCATTGTATTTGTCTAAATTAGATAATAATCTAAGTAAGACTTTTTTGATAAAATATTCTACAATTTTTTCTGTGATTTATTCAATTGGATTTTGGTACGCAGTTAATAATATGAATTTTGAAATTTGGATATTTTCTACTGGATTAGCCCCATTATTTTTATCTTGGTTAATTATGAGATTCATGATTACAGACAATTGAAGATATATGACTGTTAGGAGACATTATGTCGAGCCCATTATCTATACATAATCCCTCAGATTCAGATGGAGATTCTAAAGATGACAATGCTACTACTGCAGAGCAACAAAAACAAATGGAAGCAGCATATAGCCAGATGAAAAGAAGAATGGCTATGGAGAAACTATCTTCTTCTATTAAGCACAAAATAATGGTGATGTCAGGAAAAGGAGGAGTTGGGAAATCTACAGTTTCCACTGGACTTGCATTGGCATTAGCTAAAGATGGAAACAAAGTAGGAATCATGGATATTGATATTACAGGGCCAAATGTCCCAAAGATGCTTGGTTTACAAGATCATAGATTACATGTAGATGAAGGAAGAATACATCCTGCTGAAGGGCCCGAGGGCGTCAAGGTAATCTCTATGGCTTTTTTATTAGAGGCAGAAGATACTCCTGTAGTTTGGAGGGGGCCGATAAAGTTGGGTGCGATTCAGCAATTTATTGGAGATGTGGAATGGGGGACTCTAGATTATCTGATTATTGATTTTCCACCAGGCACTTCTGATGAACCTTTGACTGTGGCTCAATCTTTACAAAATATTGATGGTATTGTGATAGTTACTACCCCTCAAGAAATAGCATTACTTGATTCTAGAAAATCAATAAATTTCGCAAAGTCATTGAAAATGAAGGTGCTTGGAATTGTAGAGAATATGAGTGGATACACAGTAAAAGGTTCAGCATTAGATAAAGAGGGAAACATGTTAAAAAATATGATTTTAAAGGTAGATGGTCCTGGAGGAAAAGTTCACGAAGTAATTACGGATGATGAAGGTAAATGGCATGTTTCATTAGATATTTTCAAAACTGGTGGAGGGCAAAAGGCTTCTGTAGATTATTCAGTTCCATTCTTAGGGAAAATACCATTTGATCCGGGAATAGTAAGAAGTGGAGACGATGGAGTTCACAGAATTGTTGCCGAACCAGATGGAATTACAGCAATTGCCTTTGAAGAAGTAGTAACAAACCTTAGAGAAATATTAGATTCTGGTGGTCCAGATTCTGAATTAGAAATTGTTTGAGGAGTAATTATGTCTACAGATAATGACATGCCTAAGCTAATTCGTTTAGAGCGAAAGCAAAAAAGCATGTTGTTAAATTGGTCTAATGAATTTCAGTATGAACTGAGTTATCAAACTCTCTTATACTGGTGCCCTTGTGCAAAATGTTCACCATCTAGGGACAATGAAAGTACTGCTTCTGAAAAGAGAGCAACAATTGATAAAATATTATTTGATAAACCCCAAGTTAGCAAAGTTGGAAGTTATGCATTAAAGTTTGAATTTCCTCAGGGGTGTAATAGTGGAATCTTTTCATTCGAAAGGTTATATAAACTTTGTAAAGATGATAATCCAGATGAAGGAAAGCCGTATGTTCATGGTGCTTGGTAATATTAAATCAAGATATTAAGCATTCTATTTAATGCAATGGACGCAGCATTTTTTTCATCTGTTGGGACGATAATCTGATTTGGTATTTCCTTTGATTCTATTCTTTCTAGTACATCTAGGAGATAAATTGGGTGAATCATGTACATTGTTGAGCACGGACAAATGGACGGATCAAGACAGATAATTTCTTTATTCGGATATTCATCATTTAATCTTTGAACCATATTAATCTCAGTACCTATCCCGATTACCGATCCTTCAGGAGCATCTCTAACATAATTTCTAATGAATTCAGTACTTCCAGATGAATTAGCAGCTTCTACAACATCTGTTTTACATTCTGGGTGAACTACAACTAATGCATCTGGATGTCTTTCTCTTAATTCTGAAATTTGTTTGGTTGAAAATCTCCGATGTACTGAACAGTATCCGTGCCAAAGAATTATTTTTGAATTGTCTAATGCATTCCAGTCTGGTTCAATATTGGGTGTCCATGTGGACATTTGAGTATGATCTAATCCCATTTTTAGCCCCGTATTTCTTCCTAAATGTTGATCGGGAAAGAAAAGAACTTTACCCTTTTTTCCTGCTCTTTCAAAAGCCCATTTTAATACTCCTTCTGCGTTAGAGGAGGTACAAACTACACCTCCATGTGATCCCACAAAAGCTTTCAAAGATGCGCTTGAATTCATATATGTTACAGGTATTAGGTAATTTTCATTTTCAGGAGCAGGTAAATTGGGATTCTCTCTATTAATTGGATCTAAAATATCAAATTTTTTAATTAATGAATCCCAACAACTTGTAACGTCTTTTAAATTTGCCATATCTGCCATAGAGCACCCTGCTCTAAGGTTTGGTAAAATCACCTTTTGATTTTCCCGAGTTAATATGTCTGCACTTTCCGCCATGAAGTGTACCCCACAAAACACAATAAATTCACTAGATGAATCTGCAGCCATTTTCGATAGTAGAAACGAATCACCGATTAAATCTGTATGTTCAATAATTGAATCCCTTTGATAATGATGTCCAAGAATTAATAACTTCTCTCCCAATCTCTTTTTGACCGAAGAAATACGAGTTGAAATTTCACTATTTGTTAACCCACGACTACGTTCTAATGGGTTTATTTCGCATACAGGAAGACTGATTCCCATAGGTATCCTCAGTAGTACCCTAAAGCATCATTGCTTTGAATACATCGCCTCTAGGGTTGTACAAGGTGAACCCTTTGCAAGTCTGGATAGAGGAAGAAAAGCTACATGAAGGTGCAGAAGCAATTGTAACAAGTGGTTTTTGGTTTGGTAGGCCTGCAGTTAAAAAATTTAGGCGTGCTAGAACCTGGCGTCATCCCGAATTAGATTCTAGGTTAACGAAATCAAGATTAACAGGTGAAGTAAGAGCATTATTAAAATTACAACAATTGGATTTCCCTTGCCCTTCAATTTATCATTTAAATTTAAGCAATAGTACAATGTTTATGGAAAGAATTGAAGGCATACCTCTAGTTATGAATCTAAATTCTAATGACTCTTTGGAAAATACTGAAAAATTATTTACTCAATTAGGAAATATGTTGAGGAAGTTACATTTATGCGGCATTACTCATGGGGATTTAACTACAACAAATATTATTTTAAACTCTATTGGAAATATATTTTTAATAGACTATGGTTTGTCTCAATCTACTTTTGAGGTAGAATCATATGGATTAGATTTACATGTCTTGTATGAATGTTTGCAGGCTACTCATCCAAATTATCCAGATGCAATGCAACAACTTGTAGATTCATATTTGAGATATGATGATTTCAATTCCATGGAAAAATTTGAAGGAGGAACTATCCCTACTGCATCAGAAGTAATTTCTCGATTCGATCAAATCAAAGGAAGAGTTAGGTATCATGATTAATTTTTATTAAAAATTATACCTGAGTCAATGGATTCCATACCTATTAATGCTAGAATTGGTCCAATTATCGCAGTAGCAATTATGTAAAAAATAGCCATCATCCTTTCATTTTGCCATAATGCGATTGTATCTACGCTATATGTGGACATTGTTGTAAATGCACCGAGAATACCCGTGGCAATCAGTAATGTGAACTTTTCATCAAGAAGTTGATTTGAACTAAGTCCTATAATAATTCCAAGAGTAAATGATCCAATTAGATTAACACTTAGAGTTGACCATGGAAAACCTTCGGTAGGAATCCACAGGATTACAAGATATCTGAGGCATGCTCCTAGTGCTCCTCCAATTGCAACAAATAACAAATCCTTAGGGTCCATTAATTAGTTGTTTATGAATCGATTCAATAATCTCTTCCATGATTCGGTTAGTTCATCAGCCTAATTCTCTAGCGTATAACTATGCAACTATGGTTCATGACGGGCAATCAAGGTAAATTACTTGAAGCAAAACATGCATTTACTCCGTTAGGTTTTAGTGTCAAACAATTCAAATTTGAGGGTAAAATCCCAGAGATAGTTGAACCACAATGCGATACATTGGAGGAAGTAGCAAATGCAAAAATGGCTCAGGGTATTGAATTACTGAAAAGTATTGGAAAAGAACAAGATGCATTATTAGTTGAGGATTCTGGTTTATTTATTGACAGTTTAGAGGGCTTCCCAGGTGTATATAGTGCATATGTCCTAAAAAAAATCGGTTGTAATGGGATTTTGAATCTACTAAAATCAAAAACATCCCGAAAAGCATCATTTTGTGCATCTGCTTGCCTATGGGACGGGGAAAAAATACACAGAGGTAATGGAATTTGTCCAGGGAGGCTAGTTGAAAGTATAAGAGGGACTAATGGTTTTGGATATGATCCCATATTTGTTCCTTTAGATATTTTAGATAATTCTACAAACGGTTTGACTTTTGGTGAGGTTGAACTTGCGGAAAAAGAAAACTATTCTCATAGGAAAAAAGCATTAGATGAATTATTATCAAGTTTAAAAAATACAATTATATAACTTGCGTCAAAGTCAAAACCTTGAGAGAATAGGACCTAGCAGGGGGAGCAAGATGGCACGAAGAAAAATATTTTTATTTTCACTACTTGTAATCTCGATTATATTTTTCTTAATCAATAAAGAAAATTGGAAACCTAACATCAAAAATATTTTTGCAGGATGGATTGTAATTTGCTCTGGTTTGTTTTTCTTTGCGCCTAGTGGTAATTCAAAAAACAAAATAAGAAGAACAGTTAGTAAAACAGAAAACACTGCATTAACAAATGAAGAAAAAGATGTAATTGAACATGATGAAGAAGAGGATGTGTTACCAGAACCAATCACACTAAAGAATCAAGATGCAACTACATTACGCGAACTTAAATTAGCCAAAATCGCTAATAAAAAAGTCATATCCCAAGCAGAAATAGATGATGATTTAGAAGAATTAGAGTTAGAAGAAATAGAGGTTGTAGAAGCCGTAGAAGAAGTAGATGAATATCATGTTGCTAGTGAATATGTAGTAGATATTAATGCAGATTCTATTGAAGATATTGAAATTGTTAATGCCGTTGGCGAAAGGCGTAGTGTTCATGATAGAATTCGTAAAAGAATTGAAGAACGTAGACGTAACCAAATGGCAGATATTAGAGCATCTAAAGCTAGAATGTGGAATGAAAAAGATAAGCGTGAGGATTTGACTGCAATTTTATCTAGCAATGATCACGGACTTGTTGTATTATCAGAACCTGAAAAAGTTACACCAGGCCGACCATATGGAGCAACATACGTTAGAATTGATGAAAATAAAGTATTAAAGTTTAGATACCCTCTTGATGATGGATTTAGAACTGTAGATTCTAAGGTACAAGAAAAATTAGAATTACCCGATTTACCTCCATTACCTCTTATTGATGGGCAATTACCTCCTCTTGAAGGACTCCCCCCGCTTGATTTAGCGGATTTACCCCCTTTAGATAGCTTACCCCCATTACCGCCTTTGAAGTAATTTTTAGAATCCGAGCAAGGCAATTATATTCAAACCCTACCAGTTCCGCTAGCATATGGATGAAGGCTCAGAGCAGAATATTCTGTTGGAAGAATCTGTGTTAATTGATTCTACAGATGAGAGTAAAGGTAGAATATTATTATTTATTATTAATCGCCCAGATAAATTAAATGCGTTAAATAAAGCAGTATCGTCAGCAATTAAAGAAGCATCTAAAAAAGCAATGAATGATGATTCCGTGCGCGTAGTAATTTTTGGTGGAGCAGCACCTAACCTTCCTCCTGAAGGTAAAAGAAGTAAACCTAACTCTTTTATCGCTGGGGCGGATATTTCAGAGTTCAAAGGTAAAAAATCAAAAGAAATTTTTGAAACCTTTTCTGATAATTGTTGGGAGGCAATTTGGAACATTGAGAAACCAACAATTGCAATGATTGATGGATTTGCTTTAGGAGGAGGATGTGAATTAGCAATGTCTTGTGACATTAGGATCGCTACAGACAGGTCAGTTTTTGGCCAACCGGAAATAAATTTAGGATTAATCCCAGGAGGGGGAGGAACCCAAAGATTAACACATCTAGTTGGATATGGGAAATCATTGGAATTAATCTTGTCTGGTAAATTTATTAATGCTGATGAAGCATATTCATTCGGATTGATAAATCACCTTTGTTCCCCAGATGAGCTTAGAAACATTACACTTGAATTAGCAACTACAATCGGTTCAAAATCAATTCATACACTTAAGATTGCCAAGGGTGCTGTTCGAATGGCTCTTAATTCACCAATAGATGAAGGAATTCAAAAAGAATTAAGAGTGTTTTCTGATTTATTCGATACTGAAGACAAAGAGATAGGCGTAAATGCATTTTTAGAAAAGACAAAACCCAATTGGAAAGGACGTTAATTTAAGGTGAGACATATTAATACCAAAGAAACACTAGTAATTACCAAAGACCTTAGTAAGGTATTTGGAGACTTTATCGCTTTGCATCCATTAAATGTTAAAGTGTTTGCAGGTGAATTTTTTGGGGTTTTCGGCCCTAATGGTGCAGGTAAATCCACATTTATCCGATTATTGACAGGGCAGTTACAAAGTAGTATGGGGACAGCAGAAGTATTAGGAATAGATGTTAAAAAGTGGCCTCAACGTCTTAAAGCAAATATTGGAATCGTACCAGAATCAGAGTCACCTCCTTCTTATTTAACTCCTTATGAATATATTTATTTTGTGGGAAGATTAAGGAGACTTGATGATTTATCTAACAAAGTACTTCATTGGCTTGATTGGTTTGGAATGAACGACAAAAGAGATACAATGTGCAAAGATTTGTCAAAAGGACAACGTCAAAAGGTCATGTTGGCTTGTGCTTTTATTCATGAACCGAGATTATTATTTTTAGACGAACCATTTGCTAATTTAGATCCAATATATCAACGTAAATGTAGAACATGGTTACTTGACCATGTTGCAAAAGGAGGGACCATATTTATGTGTAGCCACGTTCTTGAAGTAGCAGAAAGGTTGTGTACTAGATTGGCTATAATCGATAATGGAAAAGTATTGGTAAGTGGAACCATTTCTGAAATCAAAGAATCTGAATCTGAAACATTAGAAGACGTATTCATACGCTTAGTGAGTAAATCAACTAATGAGGAGGAGTAGGTTTGCCCCAATTAATTAAAGAGGAAGACGAGAGTAATTTTTCAACATATATGGAGCCAAACTTATTTGATTCTGTAGGTATAACTTATAGAATGATGTTTCGAGAAGAATGGCGTCAAAATATCGATTTTGCAAAAAAAAGACATGTTCTTTTGTTTCCTGCTTTACTTGCATTGTTTTCAATGTTAATTACTCTTGGATTTCCATTTTTAGTAGGTGAGGGCGTTCCGGATTCAATAAATCCTGTAAAAGAGAATCGAGCATTTAGTTGGGACGAAATGAAGCAATCATTACATGTACTCTTATTCATGGGTAGTTTAGGGCTAGGGACGTTTGCATTTTTAGGTAGAGTCATGGTATCTCAGCGTGCAGGTGGATTGAATTTTTTGTTAGCAGCTCCTGCATTACAACCTCTTAGACAATCTGCAAATTATTTTTCATATTATCTTAAGGAGGTTTCATTTTATATTTTATTTATTTTGACTCCAGTTGTTGTAGGAATGGGTATTGCAATTTTTGCCACTACACAAACAGGATTATTTCCCATAAAACCTCATTCTTTGTATTTTTTATTCGTTGGTATGCTATTGACTCTCTCACAAGGACTAGCTCTCTCATTCATGGGTTCTGCGATTTGGACAAGAGGGGGTATAATCTCTAAATTAGTTCCATTTTTTGTCATTATTTCGATATTGGCTTTTGCTTTAAACTATATTCCGTTTGAATTCTTAATAATAGGTTTGAAATGGCAGTATACTCATGATTTAAAGTGGATCCCTTTAGGTATTTTTACAAGTATTTCATTAGCATTATTTGGTTCAATACTTATTTCTGATGATTTTGAGCATCAAATCATCGAAAGAAAAGAATTATTTTTACCAGTGCATAAGAAACTTATGTTTTTAGATTGGGGGCCCGTTGGCTGGTTAACATTTGGAATAATAAGAAGTGGTAAAAAAAATACAAAACTAAGATTACTTGTCACTAAAGAAATAGTTGAATTGATACGTAGTGGTACTATAAAGAAAATGATAGTTTCATATTCAGTTCCATTATTAGTTTTGCTGTTAATGGCTTGGGCTGTTGATTTTGCAGAGGCTCCAATCCCGGTTAATTTACTTTCATATGCGCCATTCCTTGGCTTTTTTGGATTCAATTTTTATTCATGGTTAACTGCTATTGATTCACCAGCTCATTATGATGGATTGCCCGTAAGTGTGCCCGAAGTAATACGTGCTAAAGTTACAGTATACTTTCTTTCAACTACTTGGATTTCAATAATATTTCTTATATTGATGGCTTGGAACTTAGATGCTTGGTGGACTCTTCCAGGTGCATTTATTGTTATGATTGCAAATAGCATCTATATTGTGGCTTTAACAGCATTTTTAATGGGATTAAAGCCAAATAAATCAATATTTGATGCATCTATTATGTTTTGGTTTTGGATAGGAACCGTAATTCCTTTGTTGTTCTTATTTGTATTATCTTTTACACAAGGAGATACAGCACTTATTCAAAACTGGGCAGAAACTATTCGGGATGAGGGAATAAATGCAAATAGTACTGGCCCTCTTGATGTATCAGTTGAAACTAAGGCTGGTTTTGGAGCAATATTTGCAATTTCAGCAGGAATTACTTTGTTAGGTGCCGGATTACTTAGGTTAATTGATTTTAAATGGGGAAAAGAAAATTTTGAAAGTTAATGACCTTGGTGGGCCCTCCTTCAAAATAGGGAGTCCATTGAATTCAAAAATTATCGCAATTTGTGGAATGCCAGGCTCTGGAAAAGGAGAACTTAGCAAACTTGCAAATCAGCATGGAATTCCAGTACTAAGCATGGGAGATATGGTTAGGGCTGAAGCAAAACGTAGAGAATTAGAAGAAACACCCGGAAATATTGGATTAGTAGTAGTTTCTTTACGTAGTGAATTTGGAGAACAAGTGTTAGCTGAAAGATTAATTCCTTCTGTAGAAACATTAGCATATACCTCCGCTCCAATAATCTTTATTGAGGGTATTAGAGGAACAGCCGAAGCAGAAATCTTCCAAAATAAATGGGGTGATAACTTTTCTCTATTCGCAATCCATTCTGGGGATGATATAAGATGGCAAAGAGTCCTAGTTAGGGGAAGAGGCGAAGATGGAGATCGTCAAGATTTTGCAACAAGAAATACTAGGGAAAGAAAATGGGGCCTAGGAGACTTAATTGAAAATGCAGAATACCACATTACTAATGATTCTACTCTAGAAGAATTAAAGCAAGAATTTCTAAAATGCTTAAAGGCAATAAAATCCGATTTGTAATATAAACTTTGTAATAGAAGGTTATAGAAGGGACTATCCCTCATGCCGTCACAACAGGTGCCTTAAAATGATTCGAACTAGACTTCCGACGCTTTTTTTTGTGATGTTTTTAATGATTGTAACCCCTCTTGCGCCCATGGCAAATGCTACTAACAGTAGATCGATACAGATGTCAGGAAACATCGGATGGGAGGATACAGTAGAGACGGTTATAATTATGGATATGGGTGATGATGGTACTCAAACTAATTGGTCTGGAACTTTTCACCGTACTTTGGAAAACTGGGTGGCTATTTCACAATCATCTGCAATTGTAGATTCACCTTACCATACATATGTTGATTCTAATT